>CEUY01177404.1_pt1 | contig 20636 bp, 13 predicted proteins | sample 361481 | NCBI WGS metagenome assembly CEUY01 (sample SAMEA2622737, study PRJEB7988) | marine metagenome | isolation source: saline water (ENVO:00002010), including
TTGGCTAATGAGTGTGGTATTACCGAAGCGGCTATATATCGTCATTTCCCAAGTAAAAGAAAAATTTATGAAGGGCTAGTTGATTTTTGTGAACAGAGCATATTTGATTTAATAGGGGACATAAATTCTACTGAAGAAGATTTTTTAACTAAAGTAACAAGGATAATGATCCTTTTGGTTTCGTTTAGTGAAAAAAACCCTGGTCTAGCTAGGCTTTTAACAAGAGAAGCCTTTTCCGTAGATGAGGCTAGTTTAGACAATAGGATTGGACAGATGTTTTCGAAAATAGAACTTCAGATAAAACAGAATCTTCAAAAATATGAACAGAAAACTAAAAAAAAATTAGTTCTAAGTTCTGCTTCTAGTGCGAACTTGCTTTTAGCTTTTGTTGAAGGTGAAATTCAACAGTTCGTAAGGTCTGGTTTTACTGTAAAGCCTTCTCAAAGGATCTCTGATCAAGCTAACTTCCTAACTCAATCTCTAATTAAATAGTCACCTAGGTAGTTGCTCCTCTAGGAAATACTCAAATATGGTATTTCTAGAATTACTAGATGACTTTAGTCCAGTCTTACGATCTATCTTTATACTGACTAAGCCTTCAGGCGGAAAGCCCGAATTTTTAGGTAAAAGATCTAAGTTTGGTTTCATAAAATCTATCCAGATAGGAAGGGCAGTAGAACTACCAAATTCTCTATTCCCTAAGCTTTTAGGTTGGTCAAACCCTACCCAAACACTAGTAACTAATGACTCATTAAATCCTGTAAACCAAGTGCTCTCTGCCTCATTGGTTGTACCTGTTTTTCCAGCCAAGTCTCCTCGCCCAAGTTCAGCTACCTTCCTTGCAGTTCCTCTTCTGGCAGCTTCTTGTAAAATATCCTTAACGATAAAGGCCACTCTAGGATCTATAACTTGTTTATATTCCTGCTGTTTATGTTCGAATATAACTTTTCCTGACCTTTCAGTAATTCTAGATATAAAAAAAGGTTCATTGAATCTTCCTCCATTAGCGAAAACACTATAAGCAGCAGCATTTTTTATGGGACTTAAAGTGGCTGTGCCCAGTGCAAGAGAGAGGTCTGAAGGCAAAGAATCTGTTACAAACCCAAAGTTAGCTGAGTAACGTTGCACTCTTTCAATACCAACTTCCCTTAATAACCTGATGGATACAAGATTCCTACTCTGCAGTAACCCCTCCCTTAATCTGGTAGGACCATAGAATCTTCCACTTGCATTACGAGGTCTCCATTTATCTTCAAGAGCCTTATCTTCAAATACAATTGGTGCATCATTTATTAAAGTCGAGGCTGTCAAACCAGAATCTAAGGCTGCAGCGTATAAAAAGGGCTTATAATTTGAACCAAGCAAAGGGGAAGATTGTGTCGCTCTGTTGTATTTACTGAGAAAGAAATCATAACCACCCACCAAAGCCTTAACTCCTCCATTTTCTGGATTTATCGCAACTAGAGACCCTTGAACTTCAGGAATCTGTGTTAAAGAAATCTTAGAATTAATTTTGTTTTTTTCCAACCAAATTAAATCACCTTCTTTTAAGATATCTGAATAAGCTTTTGGTTTTGGTCCTCTTTGATCTTCAGTTATGAATGGTCTTGCCCAACTTAAATTTGAAGTCCATTCCAATCTAAAAACCTTCCTATCACTGGATAGAGCTATTAATTTATCTTTTGATGATATTACAAAAGCTGGAAATTTATTATCAGTCGTAGTGATTTCATTTAAAAAGTTATAAACAAATTCTAATGGCTCGTCTTCAGGAACTTCCGATATACCTACTGGAAATATAGAACTTGAATTGATTAAGCGTAAGCGTATTCTTAAATCTTGATCAAAAAACGTTTCGGGAAATAAATCTTTACGGTTGAGAGGTTTCCTGAATCCGTGCCTTTTATCATAGGTTTCTAATCCATTTTTTAACGAAGAAACAGCGTAATTCTGCAATTTAGAATCCAAAGTAGTATAAACCTCTAGGCCCTCCTTATAGGCATCTAACCCATATTCTCGCACCATAAACCTCCTTATCGTCTCAGCTAAATAAGGTGCATTTACTTCTGATACCAAGCCATGATAAGTTGCAGAAATAGGAGCTTTTATGGCTAGCTTGTACTGCTCTTCATACAAATACCCTAAATCTAGCATTCTTGTTAGGATCCAATTCCTCCTGATCAGGGCTCTTCTGGGATTTGCGAGAGGATTCATCGAAGACGGAGCTTTTGGTAACCCAGCTATCATTGCCCATTGAGCGATATTTAGGTTTTCAATAGAAGTACCGTAATAAACCTCACTAGCGGAAGCTATTCCGTATGCTCTATTCCCTAAAAAAATTCTATTTACATAAAACTCAAATATTTCTTCTTTGGTATAAATGCTTTCTAGTCTATAAGCTAGGAAAATATCTTTTATCTTTCTAAATAGATTTATGTCTCTGCCAGTTAGATAGTTTCCCGCAACCTGCATAGTGATAGTGCTTCCTCCTCCTTGAACCTCCCCTGATATTATTAACCTAAATAAAGATCTTAGTAGGCCTGAATAACTTACCCCAGAATGGGAAAAGAATTCATCATCTTCAGCTGCTAGAACAGCTCTGACAAAATAAGGAGGTATATCATTGAAATTAACTGCTGACCTTCTCTTTTCTCCAAACTCGCCTATAAGCTTTTGATCTGAAGTAAATATTTTTAAAGGAATCTGTAATTCAATATCTCTAATCTCTTGGGCTTCTGGAAGCTTTTCTGAAACATATATACTTAAGCTGCTAATAAAAGCTAAACCCAAAGCAATAATTAGCAGCCCGGATCGTAAATAAAAATTATTTATAAATACTTTCATCAAACATCATCAATTGTATTCGACTCGACTATGGTAAAGATATAATAAACTCATGCGTATATTTATAGTGGGTCCCATGGCTTCAGGCAAGTCAACTTTAGGAAAAAGGCTAGCCGAAAAACTCAACTTAGATTTTATTGATACTGATAAAGAGGTTGAAAGGAAAGCAGGAGCAGAAATATCCTGGATATTTGAGGTGGAAGGAGAGGAAGGATTTAGAGAAAGAGAAAGCTCTTCCCTTAAAGAATCTATAGAAATGGAAAATGTAGTTATTTCTACTGGTGGTGGAATAATCATTAAGAAATTGAATAGGAGCTTAATGACTAAAAAAGGAAAAGTAGTTTATTTAAATATACCATTGAGTCTTCAAATAAAGAGAACTTCAAAAGATAAAAAAAGACCTCTACTGACTACAGGGGATAAAGAAGAAACCTTAAGATCTTTGATGAAAATAAGAAGTCCTCTATATGAAGAAGTAGCTGACATAACTATAGATCTACAAAAACAAAAAAACAGAAAACAGATAATTAATGAAATAATAGAAAAACTATAAGTTAAAAATGCGTTTAGAAACAGTCGAAGTATCATTAAGTGAGAATTCATACTCCATTGAAATAGGTCATAATATATTTTTGGAAGATTCGTTATGCCTTTTTGAGGAAACAAGAGAAGTTCTTCTGGTATATGACCAAAATGCTAACCACCTTCTAGAGAAGCTAGAGAACCTAATAAAACCATTAGCAAGTGATTACATCTCTATTGGCGTGGAAGCTTCTGAAGAAAATAAATCACAAAAGTCAGTAGATGCAATCCACAACCTCTTATTAGATAAGGGATTTAGTAGAAAATGCTTATTAATTGGTTTGGGTGGAGGCATTGTTTGCGATTTATGTGGATTTGCTGCCGCTACATACCAACGGGGGGTTGATTTCTTGCTCGTCCCAACAACCTTATTAGCCCAAGTTGATGCATCTGTGGGAGGTAAAACTGCAATCAATCATCCTATGGGAAAGAATATGATTGGATCTTTCCATCAACCCTCTAAAGTAATAATAGATACAAGCTTTCTCTCAACCCTGTCAACAAGGGAGATAAAATCAGGAATGGTTGAGATGATAAAACACGGAATAATCGAAAATGAGAACTATTTTACTTGGCTAGAAGAAAATATTGATGGAATTGCAGGTTTAAAAGAAAACTTAATAAATGAAGCTATAAAAACTTCTATTGAAATTAAATCTAATATTGTTTCACAAGATGAAAAAGAGTCAGGCATAAGAGCAATATTAAATTTTGGTCATACTTTTGGACATGGCCTTGAGTTAATAGGTGGTTATGAACAATATAACCATGGAGAAGCTGTGGCTTTAGGAATTTTATGTGCAGCAAAACTTTCTGAATTTTCGACAAACTTACCTACTAAAGACTCTAGAAGAATTAAATCAATTTTTAGCACAGCTGGAATTATTACATCCCCTTTATCTAAGATAGATCCAGAAGACCTTTATTCTGCCATGCAATCTGATAAAAAAAAGGAGGGAAATGAATTAAATTTCATTGTTTTAGATAAAATTGGGAGTGCAAAAAAGATAAAAGGCCTGAGTAAAGAAATCGTCTTAGAAGCCATTAAATCAAGCCTATCGTAAGCTTAATTTCCTTAAAATCAGTTAAGAAGGTAAAATTAAGTGTCTGCCTCGCGTTTTAACCAGAAATTGGTAAATTTTAAGCATTTTTTTGCTGTAGAATCTATCGCCCTTTAAAAAGATTGTTGGAAAATGGAAACTAAAGAATTACTAACATTTCCTAAGAAAACAGGACTTTATGACCCTGCCTATGAGAAGGATTCTTGTGGTGTTGGAATGATAGCGAATATTAAAGGCAAGCCTTCCAGGGAGATAATGGAAGATGCCTATTTAGTTAATTCCAGAATGGATCACAGGGGCGGTTGTGGATTTGAAGAAAACACAGGAGATGGTGCGGGAATTCTGGTAGCCTTACCAGATAACTTCTTCCAAAAAATATCTAATGACATTGGGATAAATTTACCAAAAAAAGGTTCTTATGCGGTTGGTAATATATTTCTACCTCAAAATAAGAAAGAACAAGAAATATGTAAAAAAGAAATTCAAAAGGTAATAGATCTAGAGAATCAAATTTTATTGGGATGGAGACAAGTCCCAGTCGATCCTGACAAAGCTGATGTAGGACCAGCTGCAAGACTCTCTCAACCTACAATAGAACAAGTGTTTATAGAATCTTCTGATGGTATTGACCAAGAAGAGTTCGAAAGGAAACTTTACTTAATAAGAAAGCAGTTCAGTCGTAATCTGAGATCAAATAAAGACCTTTCCCAAGCTAACTTACTTTTTGCCTGCAGTCTTTCTTCTAAAGTTATTGTCTATAAAGGCATGCTCACCCCCTCACAACTTTTTCCTTTTTATCCTGATTTAGAACAAAAGAGTTTTGAAACTCACTTGGCAATGGTTCACTCAAGGTTTAGTACTAACACTTTTCCATCTTGGGATAGAGCTCAACCCAATAGATACATGTGCCATAACGGTGAGATAAATACCTTAAAAGGCAATGTAAATCTTATCAGTGCTAGACAAGGCGTAGCCAAAAGCAGTCTATTTGGAGATAAGCTTAAGAACTTATTTCCAGTAGCTGAACCTGATAGTTCTGATTCTGGAAATTTTGATAACATCCTTGAATTTCTAATGTTAACTGGAAGAACTTTACAGGAATCAGTAATGATGATGATTCCAGAAGCCTGGCAATCAAATCATCTTATGGACAAAGAAAAAAGAGCTTTCTATGAGTATTCTTCTTCTCTAATGGAGCCATGGGATGGTCCTGCATCAATAGTATTTACTGACGGAAATTATATAGGAGCAGTTCTAGATAGAAATGGTCTTAGGCCAAGTAGATATTATGTAACTAAGGATGACAAGGTAATAATGGCTTCCGAAGTTGGTGTTCTTCCTGTTGAGCCTAAAAATGTATTGATGAAAGGCAGGCTCCAGCCTGGAAAAATGTTTCTTATAGATTTTGAAGAAGGCAAGATGATTCCTGATGAAGAAATAAAAGCAAAAATATACAAAGCTAATCCATTTAAAAAGTGGATAGAAGATCAAGTAGTATCCCTTGAAGAAATAACAAATAAAGAAGCCTCTAGTCCTGAACTATCTAAAGACTTAATTTCAAGAATGAAAGCCTTTGGTTACACAGTTGAAACTATGCAGTTTATGCTTTTACCATTAGTGAAAGAACTAAGAGACCCTTTAGGATCAATGGGTAATGACGCAGCATTAGCTTGTTTATCTGATAAACCGAGACTCATTTTTGATTACTTCAAACAACTATTTGCGCAAGTAACAAACCCAGCGATAGATTCCATAAGAGAAGAAGTGATTATGTCTCTAGAATGTCTAATTGGGCCTGAAGGAAACCTTCTTTCATGTGTTCCTGAAAATGCTCATCGATTAAAACTTAAGAATCCAATAATTTCTGATAGTGAGCTAACCAGTATAGAAAGTCTAAAAACTCACGGATGGAAAACTAGAACTATAGATATTACTTATAAAAAAGAGAATGGTAATAAAGAAAAAATGCTTTCAGCTTTGGATAGAATTTGTAAAGAATCAGAAGAAGCTATCAATCAAGGGTATTCGTTTATTGTTTTATCGGATAGAAAATTAGGCCCTGAGAGAATTGCACTTAGTTCTTTGTTGGCATGCTCTACAGTTCATCACCATTTAATCAATGAAGAAAAGAGAACTAGAATTGGCATTATTATAGAAACAGGAGAAGCTAGGGAAGTTCACCATCATTGCTTGTTAATTGGTTATGGAGCTGATGCTATCAACCCGTACATGGCATTTGAATCTTTATGGCAAGCCAGACAAGATGGTCTCTTGGATAAGATTTCATTTTATGAAATGGTTAATGCCTATAAGAAGGGTGTTGCTAAAGGTATCCTTAAGGTTATGGCTAAAATGGGTATTTCTACTCTGCAATCTTATAAAGGAGCCCAAATATTTGAGGCTGTTGGACTAGCTGATGAAATCATTAAAAAATGTTTTCCTGGGACGGCAAGTCGCGTTCAAGGTGTTAATTTCGATATCCTAGTCAATGAAATGGAAAGAAGACATGAACTAGGTTTTCCTTTGAATAATTCAAAGAATATTGAAGTTCTTCCTAACCCAGGAGACTTTCATTGGAGACAAGGTGGAGATTCACATATGTGGGACCCAGAATCTATTTCTGATCTGCAGCAAGCAGCAAGAAGTAATGATGAAGATTCGTATTGGAAGTTCTCGAATTACGCAAACCAACAGACAACCAAAGATAGTACTTTAAGAGGATTATTAAAATTTAAGTATGCTAAGAAAGCTTTGGATTTGAGTAAAGTGGAATCTGAAAAAGAAATCGTTAAACGTTTTGCTACTGGAGCTATGAGTTTGGGTTCGATATCTACAGAAGCTCATGAATCTCTTGCTATAGCAATGAATAAATTAGGTGGCAAATCAAATACCGGTGAAGGTGGAGAGGACCCTATTAGGTACAAACCCCAAAAAGATGGTCTTTCTAAGCGTTCTGCTATTAAACAAGTAGCCTCAGGAAGGTTTGGGGTAACTATGTGGTACTTAACTAATTCAGATGAACTTCAAATAAAGATTGCTCAAGGAGCAAAACCTGGTGAAGGAGGTGAATTACCCGGAAGAAAGGTTGATGATTACATAGCTAAGATTAGACACTCAACTCCCGGGGTAGGATTAATCAGTCCTCCTCCTCATCATGACATTTACTCAATTGAAGATATTGCACAACTCATACACGATCTGAAAAATGCTAATAGAAAAGCAAGGATAAGTGTAAAGCTAGTTTCTGAAATAGGAGTTGGAACCATAGCTGCGGGTGTTGTCAAAGCTAAAACAGACCATCTAGTTATAGCTGGTCACGATGGAGGAACAGGAGCTTCCCCTTTAACATCTATTAAACATGCTGGACTACCATGGGAATTAGGGATAGCTGAGACTCATCAAACTCTAGTAATGAATAACTTACGTTCCCGAGTCGTACTACAAACTGATGGTCAAATTAAAACTGGGAGAGACGTTGCTATAGCAGCATTACTGGGTGCTGAAGAGTTTGGTTTTGCCACTGCGCCTTTAGTAACTCTTGGGTGCATAATGATGAGGAAATGCCATTTGAATACCTGCCCCGTAGGAATTGCTACTCAAGATAAAGAGTTGAGGAAAAAATTTAAAGGAGAACCAGAACATGTGATCAATTACCTTTTTATGGTAGCTAAAGAATTAAGAATGATCATGGCCAAGCTTGGATTTGTAACCGTAAATGAAATGATAGGTAGAGTAGATTATTTAGAAGTTGATGATGCTATTAATCACTGGAAAAGAGATGGCCTAGATTTTTCTAGTATTCTTCATCCTGCAGAAATAATCTTTGATAATACTGAGGTCTACCACACTCAAAACCAAGACCATGGTTTAAATGAAGCCTTAGACTTTGAATTAATTAAACAAAGTAAAGAAGCTATTAATAAAGGAGAAAAGGTAAACATTGAGCTTCCAATAAAAAATACTAATAGAGTTGTAGGTACTATTTTATCTAATGAGGTTTCAAAGGTATGGGAGGATAAAGGACTACCTGAGGACACAATAAATATTAAATTAACTGGCTCTGCTGGCCAGAGTTTAGCTTCTTGGCTGACTAAAGGTATAACAATTACATTAGAAGGTGATGCAAATGATTATGTTGGAAAAGGTTTATCTGGAGGTAAATTGATTATCTATCCTCCAAAAGAAAGTCCCTTCAGATCAGAAGAAAATATCTTAATAGGTAATGTAGCCTTATATGGAGCCACTGGTGGAGAAGCCTACTTTCGAGGAATTGCAGCTGAAAGATTCTGTGTAAGGAATAGCGGGGCTAAAGTTGTAATTGAAGGCATTGGTGACCATGGTTGTGAATACATGACTGGTGGTAGAGCAGTAATTCTAGGTCCAACCGGTAGAAACTTTGGGGCAGGTATGAGCGGAGGTATAGCTTATGTTTACGACCCACAAAATAACTTTAAAGAACTATGTAATTTAGATACTTTTGAATTGGAAAATTTAGAAATCAAGGAGGATATACAAGAATTAAAACTTCTTATAGAGAACCATTCAAAATACACGAAATCTGAAGTAGCTAAGAAAATTTTATCTAATTGGAAGGAAGAAATAATCCTATTTAAGAAAGTTATGCCCACTGATTATAAAAGAGTACTTCAAGAAACAGATAAGAAGGAAAAAAAGGCTGGATAGATGGGTAAAGTAACTGGATTTAAGGAGTTTAAGAGGGTGGTTGAACCTTATAGACCCTCTAAGGAAAGAATCTTAGATTTTAAGGAAATCTATACTAATCATGATGAAAGTAGTCTAAACACTCAGGCTTCAAGGTGCATGGATTGTGGGGTTCCTTTCTGTCAGTCGAATGAAGGTTGTCCGGTTTACAACTTAATTCCAGAGTGGAATGATCTTGTTTATCAAAATAGGTGGGAAGAAGCCTTTGAAAGGCTAATGAAAACTAATAACTTCCCTGAAATTACTGGGAGAGTGTGTCCAGCAGTATGTGAAGGAGCTTGTGTATTAGGTATTACAGAAACACCGGTTGCTATAAAAAACCTAGAGTGTGCTATTTCAGATAAAGGCCTAGAGAATGGTTGGTTTAAAGCTGAGCCCCCTGAAAATAGAACGGGGAAAAAAGTTGCGATTGTGGGTTCTGGGCCAGCTGGATTATCAGCTGCTCAAGAATTAAATTACTCTGGCCATAAGATTAGCGTCTATGAAAGAGATGATCGTATAGGTGGCCTAATGATGTATGGAATTCCTAATATGAAACTTGAGAAATCAATCTTAGAAATGAGAATTGATTTAATGAAACAAGAAGGAATTAATTTTTTTCCAAATACAGATGTTGGAAGAAATAAAAGTAACTCTATTAGTTTAAAAAAGCTTTCAGAAGAGAATGATGTGGTTTTGCTAGCTACAGGGGCAACTAGACCAAGAGATCTGTCTATACCTAATCGAGAAGCAAATGGAATTCACTTTGCTATGGATTTTCTAAGAGCCAATACTAAGAGCCTATTAGATAGCAATCATGAAGATCAAAAATATATAAACGCAAAAGATAAAGATGTCATAGTCATAGGAGGTGGTGATACAGGAACTGATTGCATAGGGACGTCCCTGCGTCATGGATGCAAATCTTTAACTAATTTTGAAATTCTTGCACAACCGCCCACTGAAAGAGCGGAGAATAACCCTTGGCCCTTATTCCCTAGAACTTACAAAGTTGACTATGGTCATGAAGAATCAGCAAAATTATTTGGGAAAGACCCAAGAGTCTTTTCCATTTCAGGCAAAGAATTCCTCAAGGATAACCAAGGCAATTTAACTGGTATCTTAACTACTGAAGTTGACAGTAATTTTAAAGAAGTATCTGGGACTGAGAAAGAGTGGAAAGCTGATTTAATACTTCTTGCTATGGGATTCTTGGGCCCTGAAGACTATGTTGTAGAAAGCTTAAAAGTAGACCTTGATGAAAGGAGCAACTATAAAGCTGAGCATAATATCCACGTAACCAGCAATCCAAAAATATTTGCTGCTGGGGATTGCAGAAGAGGACAATCTTTAGTGGTTTGGGCTATTAATGAAGGAAGAGCAGCTGCGAAAGAAATTAATATTTATCTTTCAGGCTAACCTTTTACCACCCTCATTAAACCTTCTTGAACTGCAGAAGCAATCAACTTGCCATCCCTGGTATAGACGCTACCTCTGTTAAAACCTCTTGCATTGCTAGCACTTGGACTGTCAGTTGAATAAAGCATCCACTCATCTGCTCTAAAGGGCCTATGAAACCACATACCATGATCTAAACTTGCGCTTTGCACATTCCCCTTAGCAAAACTAAGTCTATGTGGATTTAAAGAAGTACTTAATAAACCCATGTCGGAGGCATAAGCCAATATTGCTTGATGGCAAATTTCATCGTCAGGTAGCTTCGCAACTGCTTTCATCCAAACATGCTTATAAGGGGCTTGTTTTTTAGGTTCTTCAAACATACCTTCACCAGGTAAGTTTCTAATCTCTATAGGTCTTTCTCTAGTAAAAAACTCTCTAAACCTTTCCGGAACCTTATCTATCATTTGTTTTCTCTGCTCAAGATCACTCATACATTTTTCGGGTCCTGGAATATCTGGCATATCAATTTGATGTGTAGGACCACTTTCTTTTTTATGGAACGAGGAACTCATGTTAAATATGGGTTCCCCTTTTTGAATCGCAACCACCCTTCTTGTAGTAAAAGACCCCCCATCTCTTATCTTATCTACGTCATAAACAATGGGATGTTTCATATCTCCTGGTCTTAGAAAGTAGGCATGCAAAGAATGTACAGAACGTTTTTTATCTACTGTTCTAGCTGCTGCTGTTAAAGCTTGGCCTAAAACTTGCCCTCCAAAAACTCTAGGGCCTCCTATATTTTCACTCTGTCCTCTGAACAAATTATCTTCTAACTGCTCTAAATCTAGAAGTTTTATGAGTTTGTCTAAAGCTTTTCTTTTCATTCTTTATTTAAATTTTCTCTCTTCCCACCAAGGGTAAAACTCTGGCATATCTTTAGAAACCTTATTAGGGAACTCGGGTGATCTCTTCTCAAGGAAAGATTCAACCCCCTCTTTAGCATCCTCTCCTTTACCCATTTCATAAATAGCCCTCGAATCTATCTTATGAGCTTCCATTGGGTGATCTGCACCCAACAATTTCCATAACATCTGTCTGGTCATAGCAACAGAAACTGCTGCTGTATTCTCGACTATTTCTTGGGCAATTTTATTAGCTTCATCTAGAAGTCCATCAGCTGGATGTACTGATCTCACTAAACCACCTTCTTTCGCTTCTTCGGCAGAAAATACCCTGCCAGAAAATGTCCACTCCAAAGCTTTATTAATTCCTACTATTCTAGGTAAAAACCAGCTAGATGCAGCCTCAGGAACCAACCCCCTTCGTGCAAACACAAAACCAAATTTAGCTTCTTCACTAGCTAATCTTATATCCATAGGTAAAGTCATCGTAACCCCCACACCTACAGCAGGACCGTTAAAAGCAGCAATAATAGGTTTAGGACAATTAAATATAGCCAAAGTTGTTCTTCCTCCACCATCTCGCATCCACTCTGGGTCATCTTTTATTCCTTCAGTTTCCCCTTTATTATTTCTAACTTCCCTATTGAAAGTATTTCCTCCAGCTCCTAGGTCAGCACCTGCACAAAATCCTCTACCAGCCCCCGTAACGATAATAACCCTTATATCATCATCCTTTCCTGCTTTATCAAAAGCTTCGATTAAATCAGCCTGCATTTGACCCGTGTAAGCATTAAGCCGATCTGGTCTATTTAAAGTAATAGTTAAAACCTTATTTTTTACTTCATAAAGAATGCATTCAAATTTCATAAAATTTCCTCATAAATTTCTGTATATATTATGATCTACTTCATAAGCAGGACTTGTTTTTCCTGATTTTCCAACTTCTTCTGCGGGTACTCCTGCAACTGTTGTTGATTCCTTTACATCAGATAAAACGACACTGCCTGCAGCAACCTTGGCATTTTTACCTATTTCTACATTGCCCAAAATAGTTACTGCCGCACTTAAAAGAACTCCTTCTCTAACTTTAGGGTGCCTGTCTCCTGATTCCTTGCCGGTTCCACCCAAGGTAACTCCTTGAAAAATTGACACGTTGTCTTCAACCACACTTGTCTCCCCTATAACCACTCCTGTACCGTGATCAATCATGACACCTTTACCAATTTTTGCAGCTGGGTGAATATCAACTCCGTAGACTTCTGAACATCTGCTTTGCATAAATAAAGCTAAAGTATGCCTATCATTTTCCCATAACCAATTTGAAACCTTATGAGCTTGCAGGGATTTAAAGCCTTTATAGAATAAAAGAGGAGCTGAGACATACTTGCAAGCTGGATCTCTTTCTTTTGTGGCTACTAAGTCAAAAGCTATGTCCCTGATCATTTCTTCTTTAGAGTTAACAGCTTCTTTTATAACGCTTCTTAGCATCATGGGTTGAACTGATACATTTGAAAGATCATTAGCTAATTGATTTGCCAAAGTAGAAGAAAAGGAGTCATGCTCCAAAACCATAGTATGAAAAAAACTTGCTAAAACTGGTTCCGCTTCAGCTCTTTTCTTAGTTTCTTCTCTTATTGATTGCCAAACTTCATTAGCGTCCATTAAATTTTCCTTACTTAATTAGAAAAGGAGCCTAATTGTACTCTAGAGAGGGTTCTTGCTGAAATGAAACAAATAAGGATAATAGGCTCCCCTTTTAAAAATATTATAAGAAATGAGTAATGAAATTACCGATCAATCGGATGTAATGCCCGATATAGAACTGGATGTTCGTCAAACTTTTGATTTAGATATTGATCTAAAAGTACCTGGATTTAGTAATGCCAATGAGTATGTTCCAACCATTGATGAGGCTTACAAATTTGATGAACAGACTACACTCGCAATTCTAGCTGGATTTGCTCATAACAGAAGAGTAATGATTCAGGGCTATCATGGTTCTGGAAAATCAACTCACATAGAACAAGTAGCTGCAAGATTAAACTGGCCTTGTGTTCGAGTGAATCTGGATAGTCACATCAGCAGAATTGATTTACTTGGAAAGGACGCAATTGTTCTTAAAGAGGGTAAACAAATTACTGAATTTAAAGAAGGCATCTTGCCATGGGCACTACAAACTCCTACTGCTCTAGTTTTTGATGAATATGATGCCGGAAGACCAGATGTGATGTTCGTTATACAAAGAGTTCTTGAAGTTGAAGGTAAGTTAACTTTACTAGATCAAAATAAAGTTATTACTCCCCACCCCTCTTTTAGACTTTTTTCAACTGCCAATACGGTTGGTTTAGGTGATACAACTGGCCTTTATCATGGAACTCAACAAATAAACCAAGGTCAGATGGATAGATGGCATGTTGTGTCCACATTGAACTACCTTGAGCCAGATCTAGAACTAAGTGTTGTTTTAGCAAAAGTTCCAAGTTTCGATACCAAACAAGGCAGAGAAGAAGTAATTAATATGATTTCTACTGGAAACTTAACTAGACAAGGCTTTGCTAGCGGCGATATCAGTACACTCATGTCTCCAAGAACTATAATTAGTTGGGCTGAAAACACTGCTATTTTTAATGATAGAAATAAAGCTTTTGAGGTAACCTTCCTTAACAAATGTGATGAAACTGAGAGATCTATTATTGCTGAGTATTATCAAAGGTGTTTTAACGAAGATTTAGAGGATTCTGCTTCTGAATCTTTAGATGAGGAATAATGTAAATTCCACATGTCTTCTGAATCATCTTCAAACGAAAATCTTAAAGAAGCAGTTTCAGCAGCTACAAGAGCTTTAGCACAAGATCCAGAGCTTGAAATAATTTTTGGAGGAATTTCTACTTCAGGATCAAAACTAGTGCTCTCCAATCCGCCTTCAAAAAGATCTGAGCTAGCTTCTTTTAGAGGCAGAGCTGATGCTTTGGCATGCTCTAAAAGATTTAGTAGTAAAGAAGTTTCAGTTGATACGGGTTCAGCGAAGTTAAATTTACTTCTTTCAAAATTAGAAGATATCAGAGTGGAAATTTTAGGTTCTAAAAAATACGACGGTGTAGCAAATAATTTAAACGCAAGATTCGAAGATAAGTGTAAAGCATTTGCAGCTATTGAAGAAAAAGATGATCTACTTGAACCAGCCTTAGAGTCTTGGCTTAGGCAAATCCTTTTAAAAGATAAATTATCTAAATCTCAAGTAAACGTCCTTAAGCCATGGAAGCACCTATTAAACGATAAAGGGTCCTCGTTTAAAAAGGAACTCCTTGAGGCTTTAGAAGACCAAGTACAATTTGCAGAAACGTCTAGAAAACTTCTTCATGCACTTGAGATTGATAAATCTGATCCTAATGAAGAACAGGATCAAGAATCCTCTGATTCAGAAGACTCAGATAGTGAAGAGAATAATTCACAAAATACTGAAGAAGAAATGGAATTAGATAATGAAATGTCTCAAGAAATGGAATCGCCAGAAATGATGGAAGAGGATATGGAAATTGGAGATATTGATGAAGATGCTATTGTGGATGAAAACCAAGAAGTTATTTCGAATGATTCCTGGTTGGAAAGGCTTGTAGAGCAGACCTTAAATTTTGAATACAAAGTTTTTTCTAGAGAATATGATGAAGAAATCTTGGCTGAAGAAATGTGCAGTTCAGAGGAATTGCAAAGACTTAGAAGGCACCTGGATCAATTAATGGGACCTAGTAAATCAACAATTTCTAAATTAGCACATAGATTACAAAGATTCTTAATGGCTCAGCAAAACAGATCTTGGGAGTTTAACAAAGAGGAGGGACTACTTGATTCCTCTAAGTTGCATAAAATTATCTTAGATCCAATTACACCTTTAAGCTATAAGGTAGAAAAAGAGACCGACTTTAGAGATACCGTAGTATCTATACTGGTTGATAGCTCAGGGTCTATGAGGGGCAGGTCAATGACAGTTGCTGCTATTTGTGCTGACATTATCAGTACTACTTTAGAAAGATGTAACGTCAAAACAGAAGTTTTAGGTTTTACAACTAAACAATGGAAAGGTGGAGAAAGTAGAAAAAGATGGGTTGAAGATGGAAAGCCTGAAAACCCAGGAAGATTAAATGACATAAGACATATTATTTTTAAGTCAGCTGATACTTCTTGGAGAAGAGGTCAAAAGAACTTTGGTTTAATGCTGAGAGAAGGGTTGTTAAAGGAGAATGTAGATGGTGAAGCATTGATATGGGCTCATGATAGGCTTGTCAGAAGACAAGAACAAAGAAAAATTCTTATGGTGATTTCTGATGGGGCTCCAGTTGATGACAGCACTCTTTCTACCAACCCAAATAACTACCTAGATTTACATTTAAGACAAGTTATACATTCAATAGAGACTAAATCTCCTATTAATCTTATTGCTATTGGAATAGGTCATGATGTTACTAGGTATTATCAAAAAGCAGTAACAATACACAGAGCTGAAGAATTAGGTGGTGCGATGTTAGATCAACTAACAGAGTTGTTTAAAATCGAGTAAAATTGACACAAAATTAGGAAAAGAATAGGGTTAAACATATGAAACTAAAGTATCTTGATGAATGTCCAAAAGGTCTACGTTACTTTGATGATGATGATCTAGAGAGCAAACTTAAAGCTGAGCATATAGAAGACATTGTAGAAATCTTTAAGACCCCTTTAACTGGTAGCTATAATTGGGACTATACAGAAGCAGATAACAGACTAAAAAAGCTTTATGCCTTAGGAAAAAAGCTAAATTGGAATGCCACACTTGATCTGGATTGGAGTAGAGACCCTTATCCACTTACTGAATGGGCTTCAGATCCTGAGTTCCAAGCTTTTAAAGGCTTTGAACCCTACGAAAAATTATCAGAAGAAGAAAAGATTGAATGCTCTTGGCACGTTTTGGCCAGCGGTCTAAGTAATATTGTTCATGGAGAACAAGGAGCGCTGCTGGTAGCCTCTCAATTAGCTACTTGTGCCCCAACCTATAATGCTAAGCTTTATGCTGCTTCTCAGACATTTGATGAAGCTCGTCATGTAGAGGTTTACAACAAATACTTACAAGAAAGAATAGGCTGGAATTACCCGATTATGCCAGGCCTAAAACTCTTGCTAGACAGAATTCTTACTGATCCTAGATGGGATCTTAAATTCATTGGTATGCAAATTATTATTGAAGGTTTAGCACTAGCGGCTTTTGAAAGACAAAGGGCTACTGTTATGGACCCTCTTCTTAAAGATATTTTCTATTTAGTTATAAGGGATGAAGCTAGGCACGTTACCTTTGGGGTTAACTATTTAGAAGAATTTGTTGGAACTCTGTCGGAAGAAGAACGAAATGACAGAGCTCAGTTTGCTTACGAGGCTTGTGTTGTAATGAGAAGTAGATTTGGTTCTACAAATGTAATTAATCACTATGGGTGGGATGCAGAAGCTGCTGCTCAAGCTCAAATAGGTTCGGAGGCAGGCAGGTTATTTAATAACCTACTTTTCTCTAAAATTATGCCAAACCTAAAAAAGATTGGCCTACTGAACGATGAAGTCTCAGAAAAGTATGATGAAATGGGTATACTTGAGTTTAAAGACCTAGATGATGCTACAGTCACGGACTGGGACGAGATGACGAGACCACTTGAATACGCCTACAAAACTGCTTAAAAGTTAAGGAAAATAATTATGAAAATAAAATTAGTAGATACTCAGCCCGTAGACCCAAGAGAATTTGATTTACCGGAAGATTTTTCTCCTAAAAATATAGAGGATATAGCTGAAATTTTTCAAACTCCTATGACTGGTCACTATAACTGGGACTACACAGATGCTGACACCAGGATTAAAAAACTTTATGAATTGGGGAAAGAGCTCAACTGGGATGGCTCCATAGATCTAGATTGGTCTAAAGGAATAAGCAAAGATGAATATCCTATAAAAGCTGAAATGCTTGCTAGGCTTGAAGGCCCTCTTTCAATGTTAGATGAAAAAGATAGACTGGAATATATGCGTCATGATCAGGCATGGGCACTTAGTCAATTCCTGCATGGCGAACAAGGAGCCCTCTTAGTTGCTTCACAGCTAGTATCTTGTGCTCCTACTTACCAAGCAAAACTCTACGCCGCTTCACAAACTTTTGATGAAGCCAGACATGTTGAAGTTTTTGCTAGGTATTTGCAAAGAATTCATGGCTTGGAATATCCTTGTAACAAGAACCTCAAGGCCTTATTAGATAAAACTCTTACTGATCCCCGTTGGGACCTTAAGTTTATTGGAATGCAAATAGTTATTGAAGGCCTTGCTTTAGCAGCCTTTCAAACTACTAAAGAAACTTCCAATTGCCCCCTGCTCAGACAACTAGTTCATTACGTGATTAGAGATGAGGCAAGGCATGTAACTTTTGGAATTAATTACTTAACAGAGTTCTTACAGACTCTTACAGAAGAAGAGCTTGAAGATAGAGCCCAATTTGCTTACGAAGCCTGCGTTGTTATGCGAAACAGAATAATTAATACAGAGCTTCCAGCAAAGTGGTTTGGAATTTCAGAAGAAGAAATACTTGAAACAGTATTAAATAATGAAACCCAAGATATTTTCAATAACCTTCTGTTTAACCGCGTTATGCCCAACCTTAAAAAGATAGGTCTATTAACTGATAAGGTTCTTCCTCTTTATGAAAAACTAGGTTTACTAGGTTTTGCAGATGCAGATAGCGATTTTGAAGTGGACTGGGCAGTGATGAATAAGCCACTTGAAAGTTCAAAGGAAATTGATAAACAATCTGACCAAGAACTAAAGGCTTCTCAAAAAATAATGGAAGAAGCTACAGCGTCACTAGTTCATTAGAACTTCACATCCAGAGCCTTCAATAAGCTGAAGAACCTTGGCTTTTTGATCTTGTTCTAGTTTTTCAAATTCCTTTCTAATCCAGGCGAGACATCTTGCTTGGTACACAAATGGCATTTGTTTCCATAACTTACCGTCAATCTCAGCTTCCCATTCTTTTTTTCCTTCGGATACTGCCTCAGCATTCGCTATTAAAAAGGGTGCATACGTTCTTCCTACTTCTTTAAGAATAGAAGTTAAGGAATCTGGTATATCTTCCTTCTTCATCCAGTCTTCTTCTTCTGCTTTTAATCCACTTAAATCTTCAACATTGTCACACCAAGCAAAAACCCTAGGAGCAACTTCTAAAGTTAAATCTCTGCAAGTCGGATCTGTTTGGGCCAATTGGGTCAATTGTCCAAAAATACCAAAATCGGAAGATCCTGGTCGATCACCTAGCAAAAAACGCCTGCCTATTAAATGTTCAGATAGTAGTTCAATGAATTTCTTATAGCTTTCTTCGATAAAGTCTCCAGTTGTTTCATTTGAACCTACATAACGTAATCTATCTATCTGCCTTTCACTTATGTGTTTGGATAAAGGCTTAATTTCTTCATCACTTAAGTGATTCATAGTCCATCTTGGTAAAACTGATCCAGCAAAATCTACATTTTTTTGGTGAGCCCACCTGAAATGAAACATAGCTTTAGTTAGCCACTCATCTGCATAATCCTCTATTAAATAATCTATGAAGGCCATGATTGGATCTGTGGGGATAACAGATCTACCTAAGTGCTTAGATTCTAAAAATCTAATAATGGGAGTGGAGTCTACTTTGGCTTCATCATAATTACCATTTTCTCCAGGTAAAACTATTACTGGTAATAAGTTAACTGGTACAGGAGGAGTATTAAAATCCTCCTTACTATTCCTGTTAGCCCAAGTAAAAGGAATTCTTCTATATCTAAGAACTGATCTTAATTTCCTGCTATAAGGAGAACCAGGTGCACCTAAAATCTTGTAAGGTAAAGTCATATTTATATTCCTTGTTTTTTATACCTTTAATTTATCACTTTCTTTAATTCTGTGGTTAAAATCTGCTTATGTTAAGTATCTTTAAGAATTCTGAGAAGTATTCAAGCAGAATAGCATTGAAAGATGATAATGGTTCTTACACATACAATGATCTAAACACAGCTTCTCATAACGTAGCTTCAGCTTTGTTGGCAGGCGAATCTGACCTGAAGGAAAAAAGGATTGGATTTCTCATACCTCCAAGTTTTGAATATATATCTACTCTATGGGGGATTTGGAAAGCAGGGGGAGTAGGAATTCCTCTTAGTCTCTCTGCAACTGAATCAGAACTCTTACATTACTTAGAGGACTCTAAAGTTAGTATTTTAATTTCAGATAAGGATGGTTCAAATAAATTAAAAAAATTATCTTTAGACCTACAGATACCTCTAGTGACTTCAGATAACTTACTAGGTAAAGAGGATGTTGAACTACCTAAAATCGGAGAAGAAAGAAGGGCCATGATTCTTTACACCAGCGGTACCACTAACAAACCTAAGGGAGTGGTCTCTACTCATGGCAATATAGGTGCTCAAATAAGTTCATTAATTAAAGCTTGGGAATGGAATGAAAACGATCACATTCCTCTTTTTTTACCCCTACATCACATACACGGAATCATTAATTCTCTTTCTTGCCCTCTCTTTATTGGTGCAAAGATAGATATCCTAGGAGCTTTTGAAGTAGAGAAAGTTGTAAAAGCTTTATGTGAGAATGATTACACTGTCTTCACTGCGGTTCCAACAATATATTTCTCTTTAATTAATAAGTTAGAGGGTATGGATGAAAAGGAACTAGGTCTTACAAAAGAAAAGTTTAAAGCTATGAGGTTAATGATGTCAGGTTCTGCTGCACTGGCTCCGGAGATACACAAAAAATGGAGTAATCTTACTGAGCAATCCTTGTTAGAGAGGTATGGGATGACAGAAATCGGTATGGCTTTATCTAACCCATTAAATGGAGAAAAACGTCCTGGGTCAGTAGGTCAAGCCCTTCCAGAAGTAGAAGTATGTCTCATGGAAGATAAGAGGGTTATAACTGAAGAGAATATACCTGGGGAAATAATGATAAAAGGACCCCAGGTTTTTTTAGAGTATTGGAATCAAAAAAGAACGACAGAGAACTCATTCTTTGAAGGATGGTTTAAGACCGGGGATGTGGCTGAGCTGGTAGATGGCTATTACAAGATATTAGGACGAGATTCTGTTGATATTAT
>CEUY01206240.1_pt1 | contig 20628 bp, 12 predicted proteins | sample 361481 | NCBI WGS metagenome assembly CEUY01 (sample SAMEA2622737, study PRJEB7988) | marine metagenome | isolation source: saline water (ENVO:00002010), including
ACTCACAGCTAAAGCATGTGAGAATGCGCCTGGTTTATGTTCAAAAGGTCTTTTTCTATTAATTTAGATTACTTTTCGTATTTCTTTTTAATTCTTTCTTTTTCAGCTTTTTCTGGATCAAAGTTATCCGTTACTGGAAATATTTCATGTTTTAATTTGAAAATTAATATAGAACCAAATCCCAAATAAAGAGAAAGAGTTATATTTCTTATTAATTGTTCCAGCATTGTATCTATTGCTTTTATATCTATTATAGAATTAATTAATAAACCTACACCTAAAAAATATAAAGAACAAGGAATAAACCAATATAATATATTTTTTAATAACCCTAAATATGTTTTAAAATTACCTTTTATTATACCTATATCATTTAATTTAATATTCATATAACTAATGTAAGAACTAAATAATAAGAATAAAAAAGATATTACAAAGAATATAAATGCTCCAATTAATAATAAATAATCAGTTGTTGTCATAATATCATCATATTTTTTTAATACCATATTGAATTTTTCTGGATCATTGTTTGTTTGGACTAAACCTTCTACTAATCCAGCAGGTAATCCTATATGTCCACAAAGTAAAGCTGTTAATAATATAAAGAAACCTAGAAACATTAAATTTAAATAATACTTTACACTAATAAATGATTTTAAAATTTTCATTTTATTAACATTGTCTTCAAAAAACAAATATGATTGTCCCATTATACCTATAATATATAAATAGAAAATTGTTTTAATAAACTCATTGACCATAATCATAATAGAACCTTGCGAATATGGATTTTCCATTGAAATTTTTGTTGGATCTATTACAAAAAAATGATTATTTAGATAATCAAATACAGTAAACAATATTAATGTGAAAAGTGAAAAATACATTATATTTTTAAAATGTATTTGCATAAGATAAAAAGATTCTTTAACAAAATCTACTTGTTCTTTAAATCCTTTTTTTTCTATATTAAGACTCATTTAGTTTTTCCTTATCATGCTATTATATTTTATTTTATCTTACATTAAAACATTTAAAAATCAACTTATTTTATTTTTTTAATATTTTTAATTTTATTTTTTTATTTAATTCTTTTTGGATTTCTAATGATTCTTTTATTTTCAAAATGCATTATTTCTATAAATTTTTTTCTATCCATATTAATCTCTTTTTTACACTTTTTATTTTAACATATTTTTTTTATTTTTTATATTATTCTTGAAGTTATTTACTATTCTGCTATACTCATATTTAATAAATATAAAGAGGATAATATGAAAATAGTAACGCATGATGGAACATTCCATACAGATGAAGTCTTTGCTATTGCTTTAATAAAAAAATTTGTTACTTCAAAGGTTGAGGTAATTAGAACAAGAGATGAAAACATATTAGAAGAAGCAAAAGAAGATAAGAATACATTTGTAATAGATGTAGGAAGAGAATATAATTTTTATAAAAGAAATTTTGATCATCACCAAAGAGAATTCAGTAAAACTTGGGATAATGAAGATACTTTATTTTCTTCTTGTGGATTAGTTTGGGAATTTTTAAAGAAAAGAGGATATTTAAAAAAGTTCTCAAAATTTACTTTAAATAATATAGAGAAAAAATTAATAAAAAAAATTGATGCTCATGACAATGGACAATGTTTTTGGTCACTTTCTAATATGATTAAAATATGTAATAGAGATGATAACAAAGAAGAGGATTTTAATAAAGCATTAAATGTTGCTAAAACTTATCTTGATAATATTTTTTATCAAGAAAATCATTCTGATAAATTACACTCTATTTTTAGAAAAGATCTTGAAAAATATGATAATAATAAAATATTTATTAGTTCAATATCAAATAATAGCTCTTTTTTAAAGCATTTATCACAAAAAACAAATGCCCTAATATTAATATATGAGCAAAAAGATTCAGATGAATCTTCAAGATGGTATTCAAAAGCTATAACAAAACAAAAATTTAATAATGGAAATAAAGACTGTATTATTTCTGCATTAGCTCCTGAGTCTTGGCGTGGGTTGTCTGACGAAGAATTAGTTTTAAGAACTGGTTTAAAAGGGAGTATTTTTGTTCATAAAACTGGATACTTATGTGTTTCTAAAAATAAAAAGACCGCTATTAATATGGCAAAAGCCATGCTTAATAACATAGAAAAAATAAAAACTTTTGATTAATGATTTTTATATTTTTAATTCTCAAGTTATAATATAATTATAATATAAAAAAAGGTAAAATAAGTGGAAAATTATATAGATTTAATTAACTTCTCTCATTATTCTGTAAGCGGTGGTTTGTTAACTGTTGATGAGATTATTGATAATGCAAAGAAAAATAATCAAGCATATGCTTCATTAACTGATTTAAATACTCTTGCGGGTATTCCAGAATTTTATGAGAAGTGCGTTAAAAATAATATAAAACCTATTATTGGTACAACACTTAGTGTTACTGATAATAATGAATATATTGGAGATGTTACTCTAATTGCAAAAAATCAGAAAGGCTTTGATAATATAAAAAGACTTGTATCTAAGCTTGGAGAATTTAAAAACAGTAAATTTAGAAGTATAGATTTAAAAGAAATATTAGATAATTCAAGTGATATCTTATTTTTAGAAGGCGCTAAAAATTCAATAGCTTACAATATTACTAATCAAGAACAGTATAATGAAATATTTTCAAGAATCAACAACTCTTTTGGTTTAAGTTTAATAGGAACAATACAGCCAAATAATAACAAAAAAGTAGGCGTTGATGCTGCTCAAAGGTTAATGGGAGCTATTAACAATTCTGCTATGAAAAATGAATCAAATGGTAAAGTAAGAAAAAATAGAGTTATTTTTTCAAATAATAATAGATTTCAAGATAAAGAATTATACTTTTTACAAATGAATAAATTTCATGAATATTCATATTTAAAAAAATCTCTTGAAAAGAGTAAAGAAAAAGTTCCTGAAAAGTTTATTGATAAAAATGATTATTATTTAAATCAAGATGACTTAGAAAAATCTTTATCAGTTTTTTCTTCAAAATTACAAGGTAAAGGGATCTTATTAAAAGAAGATAGTATTGTTCCTAAAATCGGTGAATATAAAATATTTAAAGATCCTGAATTTCCTAAATTATCTGAAGAACAAACTTTGAATTCAATTATAAAAGAAAAATGGAATGATTTTAAAAATAAAATACCAGAAGAAAAAAGAAAAACATATCTTAATAGATTAAAACTTGAAATAGAAACTATTAACAAAATGGGATTTGGAGATTATTTCGTTATTGTAAATGAAATAGCAAAGTCTGCAAAAGAATCTGGTCAAACAACTGCAATTCGTGGTTCTGGTGCTGCTTCTTTAATTGTTCATGTTTTAGGATTATCAGATCTTGATCCTATTCAACATGATTTAATGTTTGGTAGATTTTTAAATGAAGGTAGAAATGAATATCCAGATCTTGATATTGAAACAAGTGATAATTTAGAAATGTTAGAATTACTTCGAGATAGATATGGTGCTGAAAATGCTGCTAACTTAGTAAGTTATGATACATTGTCTAAATCAAGCTCTACTTACGATTTTGTTATCAATTCATTAAAACGTTATGCATCACAAGATTTAGAATTTCAACAAAAATTAAATATAGCAGATAATACTATTTCAAAAAGTCTATCTTTCTTTAAAAGAAGTAAAAAACAATTATCAGAAATTCTTGAAACAAATCCTTATATTCAAAAAATATATAATGGAGATAAATTCTGTAAAAAAATAATAGACTTATCTATTAAAATGGAAAATCAAATTAGAAACAGAAAGGTTAGTATTGGTACTGCTATATTAAGTAACAAATCAATTCAAAATACATTATCAACAGTAGAAACTCAAACTGGTGTTAATAGTTATATTGAAGTAGATAAAAATTATATACAAAAAATGGGACATTTGAAAATGGATATTCTTTCAAGTGTTATTTTGAAAAAATTAAATTTAGCTGCTAAAAACTCTAATGTTGATTTAGCTAATATTGCAACAAGCAGCTTAGATGATCCAAAAGTTTTCCATTTTCTATCAAAAGGTTTGCTTTCGCATATAAATCAAATCTCTTCAAGATTCAAACTTGAATCAGAAGTTACAGAAGATAATCCTCAAGGAATCGGGGCTACAATGTGTAAAGAGATTCAACCTAAAAATTTCCAAGAGTTAGCTGCAATTATGGCTCTTATAAGAATGGGTGAAGAGGATGCTAGTGGTAATAAACCAGAACAATATCAAAAATATTTAGATGGTAGAAATAATCCAGAAGGGATTGTTTATAAACATCCAGATCTAAAGGAAGCTTTATCAGAAACTTATGGTGCTATTATTTTTGAAGAACAAATAATGAAAATTTCTCAAAAAATAGCTAATTTCAATGACTCAGAAGCTGATAATTTAAGAAGTGTTATTAAAAAGGAAAAAGTTGAAGAAATTCCTGCTATTAAAGAAAAATTTATAAATAATGCAATAAATAATAATATATCAAAAGAAGTTGCCACTGATATATTTAAAGATATTGAAGAAAAAATGGGTACTTATCAATTTAATAAAGCACATGCTTGTGTTTATGCTGCGATTGCTTATCAACAAATGTATTTGAAAGTTTATCATCCAGCAGAATTTTATGATGCTCATTTTGATAAAGATCAAAAAGAAATATATAAACATGAGTTAATGGAACTTGGAACTTTTGTTAAAAGACCTGATATTAATAGCTCTAATATGACTCCTGAAACTATATATATGAATTCACAAGGAAAAGAAAAATTAGTTATAGATTTCTCTTTAAATAATATAATAAACAATAATGTTTTAGAAAACATACTAGATGAAAGAGAAGAATATGGATATTTTACTAATATTTTTGAATATTGTGAAAGGGTTATTCCAATATATACTGATTGTAATTTAATGTCTGAGGATATGAATAGTAAAAAGGCAGAAAATCAAATTGATACTTTTAAAAATGACACTATAAAACTTATAAAAGTTGGAGCTTTTGATGATTTAAAGTTAACAGAAGAAAATAATATTTTATATAATAGAAGTTTATTAATTGAAAATATTGATACTATTATTAAAGCATCTATAAATTCTCATATTGAAATGGAAATTACAATAAATAATCCAAGCGAACTTTTACAAAATGATGAGGTTCAAAATTTTGAAAATGATACACTTCCTATTTCACCATTAGAGCATTATAACAAAATATTAGTTGCTAATTCAAAAAAAAAACAATCTAGGAAAATATCATAATTAAAAAAATAATATTTTTAAATCCCTTTATAGGGATTTTTTTTATCCAATAAAAAAGCCCGTTGAAACGGGCTTTTAATATAATTTCAAGAAGTTTTTATTCTTCTTCTTGATTTAGTTCTTCGAAGCTTTCTTGTTCTAAATCAGAATCTAATATTTCTACTTCTTCTTGATGTTCTACAATAAATGAATCAGCTAATTTATCTTTATCATCTATTTTTATTAATTTTACACCAGAAGTTGTTCTTCTTGTAACATTAATTTTTTCAAGTGATATTCTATTAGAAACACCATTTTTAGTAGTAGTTATAATATCTTGTGATAAATCATTTACAGAAATAGCTTTAAATAACATACCTGTTTTTTCATTATCCTTAAATACTTTAACACCTTTACCACCACGTTTTTGTGTTTTATATTCATCTGCATTGGTTATTTTTATCATACCATTTTCAGATACAGTAACAATTAAACCGCCTTGACAAACAACACCTGCTCCAATGATTTCTTGGTTATCGTCAAGATTCATGCCACGAACACCTTTCGAGGTTCTACTTAATTGTCTAATAGTATTAGATTCAAAAATAATTATATTGTTTTTATTATTCACAAGCATAACTTTATCTTCAGAAGTACAAGTTGAAGCACTTATTACTGTATCTTCTTCATTTAATCTAATACCTAATAGACCAGATTTTCTAAATGAATTAGAATAGTCAGTAACTTTGGTTTTCTTAACCATTCCTGATTTTGTTACCATAACTAAATCATCTTCACTTTCATAATCTACTGGTAACATTAATAATACTTTGTCATCTTTGTCAATTTCTAAAATATTATTTATATGTCTTCCACCTAAGTTATCTGTTAATTCATAAGCATACATTGAATACACTTTACCTTTCTCTGTAACCATCATTACTGTTGCGTGAGAATGAGAATTAATAGCTTTTGCTATAAAATCTTTTTCTTTTAATTTCATGATCTTTTTACCACGAGTACCACGATTTTGTTGTTCAAATTCAGAAACAGGAACTCTTCTTAGATAACCATTATTACTAAATAAAATAGTACAATCTTCTTCTTTCGTTAAAGCAGCAAGATCAGTATCTAATTTATTATATTCATAATCAGTTAATCTTTTACCATATATTCTATCGCCATGACGGTTTTTTGTATTTACAAAAAGAGATATTTGTTTTGCAGTTTCTTCTAATATTACTTTTAATATTTCTTCATTAGAACCAAGTAGTTTAGCATAATATTCTCTTTGAATATTTATTTCAGCTACTTCTTTTTCAATTTGTTCTATCTCACCAGAAGTTAATTTTTGCAATCTCATATCAACAATAGATTGTGCCTGTACTTCATCTATTTCAAGAAAATCTATTAGATTTAATTTAGCTTCTGCTGTTGATTTTGATTTTTTTACAATTTCTATTACTTCATCAATTTTAGCTAATGCTTTTGCTAATGCATTTAATATATGTTGACGTTTAGCAGCTTCTGCATCTTTATATTGTGTTCTTCTTGTAATAACATCTACTCTATGTTCAATAAACTTATCAAATACAGTTGTTAAACCAACAAGTTTTGGTTCATTATTTATTAAAACATTAACATTATAACTAATGCTTTTTTCAAGTTCTGTTATTTTTGCTAATTTATTGAAAAATAATTCGGCTTCACAATCTCTTTTTAGTTCGATATAAATACGAACACCTTCTTTATCAGATTCATCACGGAAATTTTTAATTTCATCTATTTCTCTTTTTCCGCCTTTATCTTTATTAGGCTTAGTTAAATCTGTAATATCTTTTACTAATTTTTCTTTATTAACTTGATAAGGTATTTCAGTAATAATAATTACAGGATTTCCTGTTGAACTTTCTTCTTCATACCATCTTGCTCTTAGTCTAACACTACCACGACCTGTTTCCCATACATCTTTCATTTCTTTTAAATTATGAACAAGTCCACCAGTAGGAAAATCAGGTGCTGGCATTAACTTAATTAAATCTTCAATTTCAATTTCTTTATTTTCAATTTTTGATTTAACTATTTCTTCTAAACAAGCCATAACTTCAATAGGGTTATGTGGTGGTACTCGACAAGCCATACCAACTGCTATACCTTCTGTACCATTTACTAATAAATTAGGATATTTTAATGGTAAAACTTCTGGCATTTTTTCAGTACCATCATAGTTTGCTTGCATATTTACCGTATTAAAAGGCATATCATCAAACATTGATGTAGCAAATGGACTCATTCTTGCTTCTGTATAACGCATTGCTGCCGCACTATCACCATCAACAGAGCCAAAATTACCTTGACCATCTACTAATTCTACTCTCATAGAAAAGTCTTGTGCCATTCTAACAAGAGCATCATAAACAGAACTATCACCGTGCGGGTGATATTTACCGATTACATCACCAACAATACGTGCTGATTTTTTGTATATTGCATTATGTGTATTCTTTAGTTCATACTGTGACCATAATATTCTTCGGTGTACTGGTTTTAAACCATCTCGAATATCAGGTAGTGCTCTATCTGTGATTACAGACATTGCATAATTCAAAAAGAATTTTTGAGCAGACTCTACAATATTTAAGTCTACTATTTTTGATTGAGGTTGATTATTATCTGACATTCTTTACTCCTATAAATCTATTTCTGCATATTTTGCGTTTTGTTCGATGAATTCACTTCTTGGTTTAACGTTATCACCCATTAAATCTTCGAAAACTTGTTTTACTTTATCTATATCATCAATAACAAGCCTTAATAATGTTCTTGTTTCTGGATTCATTGTTGTATCCCAAAGTTCAGTAGGGTTCATTTCACCTAGACCTTTAAATCTTTGAATATTATATTGATCTCTGTTTTCATCTCCACCTATATATTCTAATAATTCTTCATCACTCATAGGATATACAGGTTTTGCTTTTGCTTTTGCCTTTTTACTTTTCACTTGATATAGTGGTGGTTGTGCAAGGTAAACTCTACCTTCCAGCAATAAAGGAAGAAGACCATTTAATAATAATGTTTCCATTAATATTGCGATATGTAAACCATCAACGTCAGCATCGGTCATTATGATTATTTTTCCATAACGCAACTTTTTCATATCAAAATTATCACCACGACCAGTTCCTATTGCGTCTACAAAGTTAGAAATTTGTTCTGAATTATGAATTTTTACTTCATTTGCTTTAGCAACATTAATTATTTTACCTCTTAGTGGTAAAATAGCTTGATTTTTTCTATCTCTACCTTGTTTTGCAGAACCACCTGCTGAATCACCTTCCACAACAAATATTTCATTTTCTTCAATATTTCTACTTTGACAATCAGCAAGTTTTCCAGGTAAAGGTCCGAAACCACTTGTTTCTTGTTCTTTTCTTATTTTTAATTTATTTTTTTCCATTTGTTCACGCATATTTCTTGCAAACAAACTTTTTTTAACAATATCTTTTGCTTGTTCTGGATTTTCTTCAAGATATGTTTCTAATGCTTCTTTAAATTTATTATAAATAAAAGTATGAGCTATACCAGAAGTTAAGCTATTTTTAGTTTGACCACCAAATTGAGGATCTGACATCTTTAGTGATAACACTAAACTAATTCCTTCAAAAATATCGTCAACTTTTAATTCTTTATCCAATTTAAGATTATCTTGACCATATTTATTTACAACAAGAGAAAATGCTTTATTTAACCCTTGTAAATGTCTACCACCATCTTTTGTCGTAATATTATTAACGAAAGTCATTATTTTATTTGAGAAATTATCTTTTTCAAAAATAAATGAAATTTCAGCTTCCATTTCTTGTACTTTATTTTTTGCGGTCATTGTATCTTTAAAATGAAAATCAACAGTATTTTCTGTTAATAATTTCTCTTTATTTTTAACATTTTTTAATACAAGTTCTGAAATACCTTCCTCTGAATAATATGTCTCAAAGAAATCTTTCTTTTTATTTGTTAATGTTACTTTTAATTGTTTATTTAGAAAGGATGTTAATCTTAATTTTTCTGTTAAATGTTTCATATCAAAGAAATATTGTTCATCTTCAATTGCATCTTCAAAAATCAAAGGATCTGGCTTAAATATTACTTCTGTACCTTTACCTTCTGTTGTAGCACCAAGGTTTTGTAAATCACCTTTTTTTACACCTTGTTCAAATTCTTGTTTGTATTTAATACCATCTCGAACTACAATTACCGTTAAAAATTCTGATACGAAGTTTGTTACAGATGCACCTACACCGTGTAATCCACCTGATACATTATAAGTTTTATTGGAAAACTTACCACCACCATGAAGTTTAGTGAAGATAATATCAATACCAGTAATACCTTCTTTTTTATTAATATCTACTGGCATACCACGACCATTATCTTTTATAGAAACTGATCCTTCTGGATAACCTTCTGGATCAATTTCAACATAAATTTCTGAACAATGTCCTGCTAAATATTCATCTACTGCGTTATCAAATATTTCATCGAATATTTTATGAATACCTTTTTGATCTGTGTGATCAATATACATGGCTGGTCTTTCTCTTACTGCTTCTAAATCTTCTAATACAGAAAGATCAGCAGCGCTATAATCTTGAGACATATAAACTCCTTAAATACCTAAAATATAATATATTTTTGTCTATGTTTATTGTATTATATCCAACTAAAAAGTCAATTAAAAAGCCTTTAAAAATGGCTTTTTTTAACGTTTTTTTTAGTTTTTTTGCTAATAATTTTTAAAACAAAAAAAAAGCCTTCAATTTTAATAAAAAAAGAAGGCTTTCTTGTTTTATTTTTTATAAAAAAACAATAATTTATTTAATTAAACTGGACGTTTTGTTACAATTTCATCAATTAGACCATATTCAAGAGATTCTTGTGCATTTTTGAAATTATCACGGTTCATATCAATTTCAAGTTGTTCAAAAGTTTTTCCAGCAGAGTTATGATCTACATAAATTTGAGTCAAATCTTTTTTAACTCGTAGAATTTCATTTGCATGAATTTCAAAATCAGAAGCTTGACCTTGGAAACCACCTAGTGGTTGGTGAATCATATGACGAGCACTTGGAAGCATTAAGCGTAAACCTGCTGTTCCTGCTTGTGCAAGACAAGAACCCATTGAAGCTGCTTGTCCCATTACTAGAGTTGAAACATCATTTCTAATAAATTGCATTGTATCATAAACAGCCATACCAGCAGTTACAGAGCCGCCAGGACTATTAATATACATATTAATTGTTTTTTCAGGATTTTCTGATTCAAGGAATAATAGACTCGCTACCATTACATTAGCCATGTTATCTTCTACTTGACCATTAAAAAATACTACATTTTCTTTTAACATTCTTGAATAAATATCAAAAGCTCTTTCACCTTTACTTGTTGATTCTATTACAGTTGGAACAAGAGTTGCCATTGGGGAAGTATTAACACCGTGATCGCCTAGAATTTCAGTTGCTTGACTTAGGATTTGGTTCATTTGATTTCTTTTCATATTATAATTATCTCCTTGGATTAATTTAGGGTTAGTATACTAAAATAAATGAAATAATGCAAGCATTATTTTAATTATTTTGTGTTATTCCTCTTAATTCCTCAATAGCATTCATAATATTAGTTACTGGCAGGATTTTTATTTTAGAATTTTCTATTAATTTTTTATTTGTATTTGCTCTTGGGACAATTATATATTCAAATCCATGCTTTTCAGCTTCTTTTATTCTTTCTTCACCATTAGGTACAGGTCTTACCTCACCTGATAATGATAATTCACCAAAAGAAGCTATTTTTTTAGAAATAGGATTGTCTTCAAGAGAAGATAACACAGCAAAACAAACAGCTAAATCAGAGGAAGTTTCTGTTGAAGGTACTTGCATTCCACCTACAACATTTACATATATATCTTGATTATATGTTTTTATTCCTGCATGTTTTTGTAATACGGCAAGTATCATTCTAATTCTTTGATAATTTAAACCAATTGGAACAAGCATTGGAGCTTCAAGAAAACTTTCATTTACAAGAGCTTGCACTTCAAATAATAGAGGGCGTGATCCATCTTTTAAAACCATTATTGCACTTCCACTTGCTTCTGTTGATTCGGAAGATATAAATAATGAAGAAGGATTTTTAACTTCTTTTAATCCTGTGTCAGTCATTGCAAACACACCAAGTTCATTAACTTGACCAAATCTATTTTTTATTGCCCTTAGCATTCTATATCTACTACCTTTTTCTCCTTCAAAAGATAAAACAGTATCAACCATATGCTCCAATATTTTAGGACCAGCAATTGTTCCTTCTTTCGTAACGTGTCCTATAAGTAATATAGAAACACCTTTTTTCTTAGCATAATGAGTTAGTTTTGCTGTTGCATCTCTTAACTGAGAAGGTGAACCAGCAACAGAATCTGAAGAATCAGTAACGATAGTTTGTATTGAATCTATCACCACAACTGTCATGCTGTGTTTTTCAATTTGGTAAATTATGTTTTCAACAGAAGTTTCTGATAAAAACTTTAATTCATCGATATTTAAATTTAATCTTGAACCACGATCTGAAACCTGTTGTAATGATTCTTCTCCTGTTACATATAGTGCTTTTTCATTTTGTATTTGAGATATAGAAGACATAACTTGTATTAATAATGTTGATTTACCAACACCAGGATCTCCACCTATTAAAACCATAGATCCTTTTGTTAATCCACCGCCTAAAACTCTATTTAATTCACCATTATTAGTATTTATTCTAACTACTTCTTTTTTATCTTTATTTATTTCATTAGCAGATTTTATTTCATTGTCATCATTACCAACCCATCCACCAGAACTTGATTTTTTAGATGGGGCTGTTCCTAAATTAAGCTCTTTTATTTTTCCAAATACACCACACTCACTACATTTACCAACCCATTTTGCATGTTCATTCCCACATTCTTCACAAACGTAAACTATTTTTGACTTTTTTGCCATATTTATAATTCCTTTTTTTTTAATTTTATTTATTATATATTATTTTTTTTTGATTTCAATCTTTTATTTTTTTTATTTTTATTATATAATAATATTAGGACAAAGTAATTTATAATAAGGGATTTTATGAAAAATAATAGTTTTAATTTAATCAGAAGAAATGATGGAGCATTATTATTACTAATTTTCGAAAATAAATATTTAAAAGACAATGTATTTTTTCAAGTTAATAAAGAAAAAAATATTTTAAAATTAATATATCCAGATAATAAAAATGTTATTTTTAAAAATATAGATAAAAAAATATTAAGATGTTTATCGTCAAAGAAAAATGTTTTAGTTTCAGAAGTAGATAATAAGAATAATTATAGCAGTGGTGAAATCACAAGTAGTTATTTTATGAAAAAAATTGCCTAAAAAAAAACCTGCATATTGCAGGTTCTTTTATATATAATGTTTTTAATTAACCATTAATAGAAGCTTCTTTAATAGAAGTTGGCAATAGTTCCAACCAAGCAATCTCTTGTACTTTTGTTGATACTTTACCACGTAGTTGTTTTTCGTCTATACCACGCTGAATCATTTCGTTTTTAACACGAGAAGCAGTTTCTTTAAAATAAGATCTTGCTGCTTTAGTTGTACCAAGTTTATTTTTCATTTGCTCATACAAGAAGTATTGAATTGTCATTGTAGTTGTATCATAAGGAATTACAACTGCACGTTTGAATTCTTGTAGATTTAGATCAGAAATTTTTGCATTATGAATAATTTCACGCCAAGCTCTTTCTTGTACTTTTGTAGATAATTTACCACGTAGATCATTTTCAGCAAATACACCTTCTGAAAGAATCTGATGTTTTAGATCAGTTGCAATGTTTTTAAAATAACGTCTTGCATCATCTTTTTTAGCTGCAATTGAATGGAAAAGGATTGGTGGAATTGTCATTGTGGTATCTTCGAAAGGAATAACCATAGCTTTATGAAATTCAGTTACGTTTTGTGCCATCTCTTTAATTGTTGTACTCATTTTGTTTATCTCCCATATTTTTCAAATATAATACTATACTTTTATATTGCTTGTCAAGTTTTTTATTATATTTTTTTAAATTATATAATATATTTTTTTAAAATCAATTGTTTGTTATTATATAATAAAAAAAATATTATTACAAATAAAAATTATAGCAAAGTATATCATTAATATTTAGCGATAATCAAGTCTTTTTTTCCAATGAATCCAAAATCTACTTTTGCGACCAGTTTTTTATCAATTTCATAAATTTTTATAATTTTTCCTTTACCATATTTTTTATGATTCATTATATCACCAACCTCATACTTAGGTTTTTCATCTTCAAAATAAGAATTAGTAGATGCAGATATAGTTCTATCTGAATCTTCTTTATCTGCTTTGTTTCTTAGTATTTCTCTGCCGATTTTGCAAATACCATAATCATTTTCAGATTTAAAATCTAATATATCAATAGGCAATTCTTCTAAAAATTTAGAATACTCAACTGGTTGATTATATCTTTTTTCGGAAAATGAAAACTCAACAGTTTCCATACCTCTTGTTATTGCCACATAAGCAAGTCGTCTTTCTTCTTCAAGTAATTTTTTTTGTTCCAAACTTCTTTTCGAAGGAAATATTCCTTGTTCAAAGCCTACTATATAAACTTTTGGAAACTCTAAACCTTTCGAAGCATGTACAGTCATAAGTTGTACATTATCACCTTCTTTATTTTTATCAGCATCACTTTGTAATGAAGCATGATATAAAAAAGCTTCTAAATCAGTTTTTTCTTCTTCTTCATTTTTAAAATTTCTTGCAAAGTAAACTAATTCTTGTAAGTTAAGTTTTCTTTCATCTGCTTTTTCTTCACCTTCTTTATCATAAGCATCTGAAATATTCGTACTATCAAGTATATGCATTATTATATTGTAAGGTGAATGCTCTTTCATTCTTTTTCCTTTTTCTATAATATTTATATATTCTTTGATATTATTTAAAGCTTTACCTTTTATTTTTTTATTAATTATCATTTCATTTAAAGACTCAAAAAGTGATATTTTATTATTTTTTGAATGTTCTATAATATTTAATATTGATTTTTTTCCTACACCTCTTGGTGGAAAATTAATTGTTCTTTCAAAAGAAACATCGTTTTCTTCATTATTTATCATAGACATATAAGAAAGAACATCTTTAATTTCTTTTCTTGACCAGAATCCAATACCACCTATTATTTTATAAGGAATTCTTCTTTCTGTTAGTTTTGATTCAAAAGAACGAGATATTGCATTATTTCTATAAAGAATGGCTATATCACTTGGATTTCTACCATTTATATCTATTTCATATTTTATTTCTTCAGCAATTACTTTTGCTTCTTGTTCTGGATTAAAGCATTGTCTTACCATTAATGGTTTACCGTCTTCTTTATCACTCCATAAATCTTTTCCTGCTCTTTTGGTATTGTTTTTTATTATATAATTAGCAGCATTAAGAATATTATTGGTGGAACGATAATTTTGTTCTAATTTTACAGTCTTAGAACTTGAATATCTATCAGAAAAATTAATAATGTTATCTATTTTTGCACCACGCCAACCATATATTGATTGGTCATCATCACCCACTACGTATAAATAATTTCCAAGAGATATGTTCTTTAACCATTCTTCTTGGATTTCATTTGTATCTTGATATTCGTCTACTAATATATGTTGAAATTTTTCTTGGTAATATTCTTTAACAGCAGGATTTCTTTCAAATAATTCTTTTACATATAATAAAATATCTCCAAAGTCTAATGCATTAGATCTTATTCTTATTTCTTCATATCTTTTATAAATATTTAAATAATTAGGTGGTAAACCAAGTGATTGTAATAATTTTTTAGATGCCTCTGGTCTTTGACCTACTTCTTTTGCTGTATTTATATATATAAGCATTTCTTTTATTACTTCTTTCTTATCTTCTGATATCTGTAACTCTTCAAGAACTCTTCTTAATATTGTTTTCTGATCATCTGTATCTATTATTTCATAGTTTTTAGGTAAATTTAATAAATTATGATGTGCTGATATAATTCTATTACATAAACCATGAAATGTACCTATCCACATTTTATTTGCATCAATATTTAATTCTTTTGGCAACATTTTCATTGCTCTTTCTTTCATTTCATTTGCAGCTTTATTAGTAAATGTTACAGCCAATATACTATCAGGTTCTGCACCAATTAAAGCAAGATATGCCATTCTTGTTGTCAAAACTTTTGTTTTACCACTTCCTGCACCAGCAAGTACCCTTACATGTTTTTCTCTTGCCAAAACAGCTTCTTGCTGTCTATCATTAAGTGTTGATATTAACTTATCTATTTGCTTCTCTTGATTCATTTTTATTCCTTACTATATTCCTATACCAATAATTGGACTTAAACCATATCTAAAACTTCTAAACATTATTTGAGATATATCAATTGGTTCATAATTACTTATTGATAATAAAACATCCTCTTCCATTGCATTTATTTTTGTTTGAAACTCTTTATATATTTCTTTTTGATATTCTTCAAGAGGTTTTTGTTGAGCATAACTTCTAAAATGTACTCTGTTTTTTAGTTCGTTTAAGCTTGATAATTGTTCGCTCCAATGAGTATCAATTACTTTTAATATTAATTCTTTTTGTAACATTAAAAAGTTTTCACCTATTTTTTTATTTTTTTCTTCAATTAATTCTTTGAATTCTCTTTCTATTCTATCCATTATATCAGAAATATCAAGATTTGTATCTTTTTCAAACCATTCTACAATATCTATTTTTTTATTAAATAATTTAATTAAATAATCTTCTAAACCCTTCAAATCCCAAGATTCGGCTGGATATGATTCATCTATGTATTTTTCTGTTATTTTTGCAATTTGACCTTTTGTAAAATTAATTATAAATTTATTTAAAGATTCTTCTTCTTGTATTATTCTATTTCTTAATGAGTAAATAATATTTCTTTGTTCTTCATTTATATCATCAAATCCAAGAACTGATTTTCGAGCTTCTTCATTTTGACCTTCTATTTTCTTTTGTAAAGTTTCTATTTGAACATCAAGTGTCGGATGGCTTACTCCTTGTCCTTCCACTCCCTTCATATATTTTAATACTTTTCTCATTTTTTCTTTAAAGCCATATGCATCTATAATTTCATCCTCAATACTTATAAAGAATTGAGTTAAACCATTATCACCTTGTCTTCCTGCTCTACCAATAAGTTGATTATCCATTCTTCTTGAAGGATTTCTTTCGCTTCCTATAATATATAATCCACCTAATTCGTTTACTTCTTTATTTTTTATTTCCCATTCTTTGTATGCTTCTTCTTTTGATATTTCTTTTTCAGACATCAATCTTTCAGCTTCTTTTTCTCTGTTTCCACCAAGCATAATATCTGTTCCACGACCAGCCATATTAGTTGCAATTGTTATTGCATGTTTTTTACCTGCTGATTCAATTATTTTTGATTCCCTTTTATGATTTTTAGCATTTAATAATTCGTACTTTAAATTTTCTTTATATAATAAATCAGCAATTTCCATTGAAGATTCAATAGAAGTTGTACCTATCATTATTGGTTGACCTTTTTCGTGTTTTTCTTTTACATCTTCAACTATGGCAAGTAATTTTTCTTTCTTTGAGAAAAATATTAAATCTTGTGAATCAATTCTTTTATTAGGTTTATGAGTAGGAATTACTATTACTTTTAATCCATAAATTGATTTAAATTCACTCTCTTGTATTTTTGCTGTACCTGACATTCCAGAAACGTTTTTAAATTTTTTCAAATAATTTTGTATTGTAATAGAACCTACAATATTCTTTTCTTTCTGAATTTCAACACCTTCTTTTGCTTCTAATGCTTGATGCATACCACCACCAAGTCTTTGACCTTCTGATAGTCTTCCTGTTTTATGGTCTACTATTACTACTTCGTCATCTACTATTACATAATCAACTTCATTAATATATGCATGTTTTGCTTTTAGACAGTTAGTAATAATATGCAAGTATCTTAAATTTTTAGACAAGTACATTTCATTTTTAGTTCTTATTAATTTTTTATTAATTAAAAAATCTTCTATTTTTGTGTAACCTGAGTCTAAAATAATTATTGCCTTTGTATCTTTTTCATATTCATAATCATTTTCTTCAATTTTTAAGAAATCTATTTCATTTATAAATGATTCATACATTTCAATATCATTAAATGAATCATCACCTGTCAATGAGAGCGCACTTCTTGCTTGATCTATTAAAGATAAATCAGCTTCGTCTACTAATATAGAATCTTTTATTCTTTGAGCTATATTTTCTTTACTATAAACTAGATTATCTCTTAAATAATCAAATGCAAACATTTGTATTGTAGAGTAAACAATATCAGAATCATATGCTTTTATTTTATCTTCTATTGATTGTTTTTCATATACACTTGAAACTGTTATATCAACTTGTTTAAATATTTTCTTTGCAATTTCAGCATCTCTTTGTGCAAGATATGTATTAGCAGTAGAAATATACATTTTTTCTGATTTTATATATGATAAAAGGGCGGTGTATATAGCTGAAAAGGTTTTACCTTCACCTGTTTTCATTTCTATTAAATAATTTTCGTTTAAAATTATTCCTGCTACTAATTGTTCTTTAAATAATTCTATTTTAAATACATTTCTTACAAGTTTTTTTATCAAAGCAGTAGTTAATGCATAATTTATTTTTTTATTATTTTTATAGTTATTTTTTAACTCTTCTATTTTTAATTTTAGTTCCTCATTAGATAAATTTTTAATTTCTTCTTCTATTTTTTCTATATTTTTTATTTTATTAGAAATTTTTCTGTATTTAAATAAATTTTTCATTACGTTATTCTCACTCCAAAATATTTACATAAAATAACATAAAGAATATAAAAGTCTATATTAAATAATAAAAAAAGAGCTTTAAGCTCTTTTTTTTATTATTTAGGTTTACTAACAGAAGGAGAAGGTTTATTAGTCTTTCTTTTTGTTTGTATTGGTTTATTTGTATTTCCTACTTTATTTTTTTCTAAACCTTCTGGCATGTCTGGTTCATTTGAATTTTGAGGATTGTAGTTTGCTGGTAATTCATGATTAAAATCATTATTATCATCATCATTAGTAAAAGAAACTAATTCAGGGAATTCTGCATTTTTTCTTTCAGTTGTTTGAGCAGTATTACTATTATTTTCTGGTTTTGGTGTATTCGGTTTATTAGAATTTTCACCTAAACCTACTAATTTTTTAACTGTTGCATCAAGTTCTTTTAAACCATACTTTTTAATTGTCTCATCATACTCATATAACTCTTGTGGTTGATTATTTAAATCGCCCCATCCCCTTTTTACATCTGCACCTCCAAGTAAATTTTGAATAATTTTTCTTTCACTATTATTCATTTCTGGATTATTCCTAAATGTTTCTATTATAGTTCCCTTTCTAAATATTAAATCCTTTTGTTGAGCATTAAGTTGTTCTGCAATTTCTGGTTTATCTAATTTATTTTTTAAAGATAAAATAGCTTCCAAATTGTCATGCACCTTTGTTTCAGGTGTTGTTTGACTTTCATCGTAATTGTTAAATTTAATCAATGCATTTTCTTCTGATAAAAGTGCATTTTCTTTAACTGTTAATGAACTATCTAATAGTGGATCATCAGTTGAATTATCAGCAGTTTTTTTATCTGCTGGATTTGCTTCCTTTGCATTTAAGTCAGCATCTTCAAGTGTTGGAGCAGGAGTTTCTGGCACATAGGTTTTTGCAAATTGAAATTTTTCTTTTAATAAGTTTAATAGATTGTTTTCACCTTCTCCTTTATCTTCTATTATTTTTCCTTCGGATATTTTTTCAATTAATTTAACATCATTTGGGTTATTCATATCAAAGTTTTTAGAAATTAATTCTCCGTTTACGTTTTCTGTAATATTTATTTTATCTAAAAACATTTCTCGTTCACTTTGATTTGTATTTCCATTTATAACTTTTTGCAATAACTCTTCTTGATCAAGAACCATTGCTTGTTTCATTTCCTGTTCTTTTTTTATTTTTTCAAGAATTGGTTTAAATTGATGTGGAACATCTATATCATTTATATCATAATCTGCATATTCTATTAATGCATTTATTTGATTTTCTACAAATCTATTTTTTTGAATTAAATCTTGATTACTTGTTGGTTTAGTTGCATAAACATAAGGTTTTTGTATTCCACTTTCTCTTACTTTTAATGCTGCTAATTCATATGCCATATCGTGACCAGGTTCTGGTAATTGGTTGAATTTTACTCCTTTACCAGAACGAGATTCCTTAAATAATGAGTATGTTGGAATGTTATATTCATCATCTAATTTTGAAATACTGACTTCTTTAAAAGGATAAACAGTTCTATCAAGCAACCAATCATATGCATTATAAAGCTTTGCAACATGTTTATTATCTTTATATTTTCTATTTGTTTGTTTTAAGTATTTATCCATATGAACTTCTGTTAAACCATACTCATTCATTTTTTGAATATACTTTTCTCTCCAATATTCCTCCATATCTTTTTGAACTACAGGAATTTGAGGTTTTGATTTATAGTTAGATTGCTCTTTAATTTCTGCTGAAGCTGGTTGATTAACTGGATGTTGACTTACAAAATGTTGTTGTTCTTCTTGACTTAATTCTATTCTGTCATAATCTGTATTCTTTTTTAAAAGTTTTATCCACTCTTGTTGGTCATCTATTCTACCTTCTTCTATATTTGCTTTTAATCTTTTTAAATTACTTTCTCTTTCTAATCCTTTTATAGATTCTAATACTTTATCTTCTATTAAGATTTCTTTTACTTCATTACTTAATGGGATATTACTATCTTCTATATTGTTTTGAACCTTTATTATTTCTTGAAGTAACTCTAAATCAATATGTGGTGAAGTTATCATTTCACTTGAAAACTGCATTAATTTTTCACCTATAAATTTTTTATCGGTCATTTTTGGTAATTCAATTTCTTGATTTTGAAATAAATCTTTTGATAACGAAGAATTTCCGAAACCTAACAATGCCATAGCTGCTCTTTTTTCTTCAAAATCAGCACTTATATTTTCGTAAGAATCTCTATCAGCTATATTATTTATTTTTTTCTTTATATCTTTTTCTGACAATTCTACTATTTCTTTTTTTTCCATTTCAATTACCTTATTTTTATTTTATACTAATATTATAGCATTATTTTTTAAAAATAAAAAAAA
>CEUY01155015.1_pt1 | contig 20619 bp, 25 predicted proteins | sample 361481 | NCBI WGS metagenome assembly CEUY01 (sample SAMEA2622737, study PRJEB7988) | marine metagenome | isolation source: saline water (ENVO:00002010), including
TCCCTGCAGGACTCGAACCTGCGACATATGGATTAACAGTCCACCGTCCTACCAACTGAACTAAGGGAGAATAGGGTAGTTTTCAAGTATTGCTTCCAACTTTCGTATTTCTACCGTTACTTTAGCAGCGATTGCTTCTATAATCAAAATAAAAAAATCTATAGGGTTCATTTTAAAGTCTGTCTTATCTATATTTTACAGTAGCTGACAATTTCTACCTTCAACGCATTTTTTCATTTTAATCTGGTGCTCCCTCTCAGACTTGAACTGAGGACCTACCGATTATGAGTCGGGTGCTCTAACCAACTGAGCTAAGGGAACAAATATGGCTCCAAGGGCAGGAATCGAACCTGCGTAAACCCTAAAATACACGTTTATGTTTGGTGGGTTTGTTTTCTCCGTGTAGTCTTTGATATCAATCTATCACCTCATTACTACTCTTATATTTTCACTTTCCTTTCACCTAAGCCTGTCTCCGAAGAGACGATTACATAAACGTGTGTTACTTAAGTTTCCAGTCAGTTTCCATACAAGTCTTTCCTGAGTTCTTCAAAATCAACCTCGGACTCGCTCTAAACTACCTTGAATCTAATTTTTGGTGCGGCTACCCAGACTTGAACTGGGACGCCATATAGCGAGGGATTTTAAATCCCTTGTGTCTACCGATTCCACCATAGCCGCAAAAGTGGAGCTAAACCAAACGGTGTAGTTAATTCTATCTTAAAATTAGCCCCGTAAATCTGGTGCTTCCTTCAGGACTTGAACCTGAGACCTACCGATTATGAGTCGGGTGCTCTAACCAACTGAGCTAAGGAAGCAGTTTGTTTTAGGCAGTATGCCTTGTCAACGAGAATAAGTATATGTGTTTTTGAATTTTAACGCCAGGTTTTTTTTCAAAAAAAAGTTCGTTTGGTCAAAAAACACTCAAGCTTGATTTTTTCTATGTTTTATGTTAAAAATAATAAGAAATAAAGGAAAATATAATGTTAAGATTTTTTATAAGATTAGGAATAAAAGGTTATCAAAAGTTTATATCACCAAGAAAAGGTTATCGTTGTGCATACAGTGTTCGTCATGGTGGAAGTGGTTGCAGTGGAGCAGTATTACAAATAATAGAAGAAAATAGTATTTTTACTTGGAGAAAACTAATAAAAGAAAGATTCTCTAATTGTAAAATTGCTTATGAAGAAATAAAAAAAGAAAAAAAGAAAAGAAAAAACAAGAAATGTGAGTCTTGTGAACCAGATACTTGCAAAAAAGAAAGATGGAAAAAATCATGTGATTTGTCAGACACTTGTGATTGTGACGCACTTGATTGTGACGTAGGTTCATGTGATTAAAAAAAACGGTCTAGCTTAGACCGTTTTCATTAAATCTTTTTCAAGCCAACCAATTCTTTCAAGTTGTATCATTAAGTGCATTTCAGAAACATTAAATATATTGGAAAGTTTTTCTACATTAGAAACGCCTTCTTTCAATAAATAATAATCTAATCCATATTTAGGTATCATTATATCAAAGGCAAAATTCATGGCAATTTGCTCATTAATTGTCGTTTTTTTATAAGAAAAATTCCCAAACTTCATTGATTGTTCTGATAAACACCAAAGGTTTAAATGCATATAAGCAAAACAGAAAAAAGTAAAGAAATTACGATTGTGTTCGTCGAGTTCTTTATTGACAATAAAATCCCAAGATTTATCTAATATTTTAATGTTTTGTTGAGACATATTAAACCTTAAATTAGATTGTTTATTTCTTCAATCGCATGTTCTGAAATAAACTTTTGGATTAATTCTCCATTATCTTTATACGAACAATTATCTTTTTGACATTGATTTGCTAAAAAAACTGGACATTTTTCGGAACAAACATCACTTTTTTCACAAATTGTTTTTAAAACACGAGATTGGTCACTGATAGATACACTTTGAGTGATATTAAAACGACGAAGATATGCTTGTTCTAAGCCGATTTTTTGGATTAATTCGTCTCGAATCGCTTTTGTGACGGTATATCCTTGATTTAGTTTTACCATAGGGTGAGCTAAAAAATTAGACATATTTGTATACCTTTTAATACTTAATTTAATGTATTATACCTTAATAAATATAAATAAACAAAGATAATTAAAAAAAAAGACTGAAATTATATTTTGAAATTGTTGTTCTTTAATGTTATAAAGATAGTAAGAACTAAAGGAGTGTACTATGTCTAAAAGAAAACTGGCGGAAGCATTCAATGCCTCGCAGTTGGAATTGATGAAAGCGTTAAGTGAAAACCCTGAATTTGTTGAAGTAGAGCATAAAAAGGTTATTAACGGGCAAAATCCAATAAGGATTAATTTAGAAGAAAGAATCGACGACAAAAAACCATCAGCAGTTGTGCTAATGCGAGATTTAAAAGAAAAGGATTTAGATATATCAGAAATAGCTGACTTATTCTATACAGCGATAGTTGTTGACAACAATTTTATCAATATAAAAATGAATGATATTTTAGAAGACGTTCAATCAGGCGTTTCTAAACCAAATGGTACAATAATCACTGCAGTTCTAGATTACACAAAACATTTAAAGATAATGAAAAACAAAATAATTGATTCTCCTTTTATAAATGCAAAAGATTTAAAGGAAGAATTTGAAAAACTTGGTTATGATTTATCTAAGTTAGGCAAAGATAATAATAGTGTGCAAACTCTTGCAAAGTCAGCAATAATGTCAAAAACAGACGAAGATGGTAATTGTAAATTGAAAACAACAAGCGAAGTTGTTATGCACGTTTTGTCTAGTGATTGTAAAAACAAACTAGAAGAAGAATCTATGTTGTTTAAATCTATGTATGAAAGTTTAGAAAAAGTTAGGGTTGCAAAAAGAAATAGAAAGGTAAGAAATGTTTTAAAAAGATAAAAAAAGCCAATCAAAAGATTGGCTTTTCTTTTTTAATAACTAAAATCTGTCAGTATGAGATACAGCCTGAATTTCTTTAAAAGACTTTTGTCCTTCATTTCTCCTATCTCCATTGAAATAGAATCAAAATCTTTCTTTTTGATTTCTTTAAGTAGTAAGTTTAAGCTTTTAACAGAAGATTCGGGTTTCTGTATATTTAACTTCTTAAGTTTAGAAATGAACTCTTGTTTTATATTTTCCATGTCAGTAGTATCCTTTTTTTTGCTCTTTTTCTATATTATATTGATAAAAATAAAAAGCAAAAATTATTTAGATAATGAAAATATAGTAATATTTTTTATATAAAAATAAAAATATAAAATTTTTTTCAAAGACATATATTTAAAGAACTTATTTTTTTTAGATTTTTTTTAGATTTTTTTGTAATTTTTTAATATCCTTTAAAAAATATTTTTTTTAAAAGCCAAAAAGGTAAAAATCATATTTTTCTGTCTGTGCAACAATACCTGTGTTAGAATCAGGATCATAGTAACCTTTATAATAAAGGTCGTTATCTTCGTCCATAAATGAATAACTAATATTGTATTCACCTTCTTCTGAATCTTGATCTAAAAAATTGGAATCAATGTATTTCTCAATTTTAACAGTCATTCTTTCGCTGCTGTTTTCTTTTTTACAAGTTTTAGAATAAGTTTTTACTATTTTAAAGCTACCGTCACCAATTCTTGCATTAGATATAGACATTCCACTCGAATTACAATCTGTATAAACAACATTGTTTCCATAAGGATCAACAATTTCGAAATCGAAATCTTTACTTATTAAATCTTCCATATCATTTTTCATGTTTTCAAAAAGATTTTTTAAATCATGTTCAAAAGAAAATGTTCCATAAGCGATTAGTCCATTTTCATTGTTTTTAAGGTATGACTCTACCTTGTCTAATAATTCAAAATTAATTTCAGAATGGCTCATGCTAATATATGAACTTTTTGTTTCTTTGATATCATTAAACGTTTCAATGTTTTCTTTTTCCTTAAAACCTAAGATTTTTTCTTCTTCTTCTTTGCCTTCAATAAACGCAATATCAGTTTGAAATTCTTTGTTTTGAAAATCTTCTTCTAAAACAAATTCTTTTTCTACGTCATGATTTTGCGGTTCTACTGCAGGGTCATTTGAAAATAGAGCAAAACCAAAAGCAAAAGAAGCAAGGCTTATTACCGTAATAGTTGTTCGTTTCATAATAAATTCTCTTTAAGTATATTTAGTTCAGCAGGAATTTCAAAATCAGATTCGATAGCGTCTAAAAGTTCTTCTTTAAAATCATAAGTTGAAATTTTATCTTCTTTTGATAAATAATAATCCATTGTTTTTTCTTCTATAATTTTTGCTTTTGTGGCGTCAAAGGCTACTTGTGATTCACCAAAGACAATGTTTTCTTCTAATACTTCATATATAACAATTTTACCACCGAAAAAAGTTCCCATAACTAAATCAGCAGGAAAGAACCAATGGTTTAATTGTTTTAAGCTTGTAAATGCAAATAAATGATTACTTGTTATAAGGTGAATATCCATAGAATCATTTTCAGGCATAGGACGGTGTTGAAAATAAAGTTCGTCAGTGCCTTTAAAGAAAAATCTTCCCATGACACCTTCTTTAGTCCAATTTTGTATATTGGTATCTAAGGATTCTTTATATCCAAAACCTTCTTTGTCTTCTATTCGATATAACCTCAAAACAACCCCTAACAATTAAAACATAATTATAACAAAAAAAAATAAGTTAAACAATAAAAAGCCACTACAAAGTGGCTTAATGATTAACCAAAAAAGTATTTTTCATTTGATTCGGGCAAACACATTTGAATAACATAAATGTTTAGATTGTCTGGGATTTCAATATTGTTAACAAAAAGCTCGATTCGTGCAATTTGAGATTCAGAAGCAATCTCATCAAATGCAAGCAAAATCTCTTTTTCAGAGTTATCTTTTGCAAATTGAATGTTTTCATCTAAAACACCACGAATATCATATTCATGAAGAGTAGAAGCTCGAATGTCTACAATGTCTGCTTTATCACGATATTTTTCTTTAAAATCATCGTGTAGTTTAGTAACCATGCCTTTACCTGGTTCTGTTTTAAAGTACGTGATTTTGTCAGATTTTTCTCTTGCTACTGTTACCATAATATAGTCTCTTTCGTCTAATGTAAGTAATGCTATTATATCAATATCAAAAAATATATCAACAAAGAAATATCTTTAAATATATTATTCTGGCTTCTCTTTATGGAATTTTACAAATTCACCAGTAGTAGGTGACTGAAGACCTACAACAGAAAGCTTAGGTTCACCATAATTACCTTTACTTTCAAGGTAACGAATAACAACGCTCTCTTTCTCTTCTGGAACGTGTTCAATTCGACAATAATGATATTTGCCTCTTGAAGTCATATGCTCAACATAGACACACTCACCGACTTCGGGAATACTTTCTTTAAATGCAGGGAGATTTTCCTCATAAAGTTTTTTGAAATCCTTTTGACGTTCAGCAATCCAGCCACGTTGCATAGAAACAAAAAACTGATAAAAGAATTCTGAATCTTCTTCTGTTTGGGCGAAATATTTATCACAAGGATCGTTAATATGATTTACTTCTTTGCCTTCTCGGTATAAATTTGCGCCATATTCTTCTGGGTTAACATCTTTTAGTTCACCGTTGTAATAAATTGGTTTTCTTCTCATTTGTTTGTATCCGTAGTTGTTTAATTTTGATTGATTATACCAAAAATACAATCAAAAAAAAAGCCTTAAACTAATGAGACTTTATTAATTTTTTCTAAATTATTTTTTCTTTTTATTGTTGATTTTATCGTAAACACTATCCACAGTTTCTTCAACGGATTGCATTGTTTCTGCTATTTCGTCTTCAATTTCAATTTCGAAATTCTCTTCGATAGCCATTATGATTTCTACTGAATCTAATGAATCGGCTCCAAGATCTTCCATGATGTCATTTTCTGGTTTGATTTTTTCTTTATTTATTCCAAGATATTCCTCAAGGATACCATAAACTTCATAACGAACTTGTTCTTTTTCCATAAAATCTCCTAATATGATTAGAAATTAGTAATACTTAAAATTAATGTTATCTTAAGTCGTGTAAAAGGTCAAATCAAACAAAATAAAAACAAAAAAAGACATTTAGTTAACAAATGTCTTTTCAAATCTAAATAGTATAATTAAAGCCTTTTCTAAAGGCTTTTAAGGTTAAATTATCTAACGAAATTATCGGAAAGAACTTGTGTAATAAGTTCTCGACATTTGTTATGATCGTGTTGACCAAAACAGATTTCAAGATCTTCCTCTGAAACGTTTATATCCATTTTCATGCTCATCATCAAATTGATAGCATTTTCAGCTTCAGCAATTTCTTGATCAGAGAATGAACCTGCGGGGATTAAATCTTTCACACTAACACTTTGATTATTAATTTCATAATCAGTAATTTTATTATTCGCTACGGTAGATATTTTAGTGACAGAAGTTTTATTAGAAGCAACTTGTATGTTATTTTGTTTTTCATTATTATTTTTAACTCTTTTTTTGTTTTTTATTTTATTTCTTTTTTCTTCTATTTTTGTGAATATTTGATTTCGATGATTACTAGCACTTAATTTTTTAGTTTTTATTTCTCTCTTTTTAATTTCAAGCATCTTTCTTACGTTTTTTACTTCATTTATTTCATTTATTTCTATTCCAGCAACAACAGGTATAACTTTTTTTTCTTTATTTTTATGAATATCTTGTTGTTCAACTTGAATAGGGTTAATTGGTAAATTAAATACTGTTGCAATTTTTTCATAATTAGCCATAAGTAAGACAGAACTCATTGACATAGTTATAGTTGCAAGTAATATTTTCATTGCTGTTATAAACATGGTATTCTCCTCTGTTAATTTTTAACAAATTCCGTTTGTTTTTGTATCCTATTTATACATTAGAAAACATATCCTTAAAAATAATTGCATATTATTATGCTTATTTTTAAATAAACAAAAAAAGCCCCTATGACTGGGACTTTTTAATTGTTATCTTCTTGGTATAGGCTTACCTAACCCTATCAACATATATTTTTCGTTGTAATGGAGAAAGTCAGAGAGATGTGTTAATTTTGATTTAGCATAATAAGCAAGCATTAAAGAAATAATTTTAAGTTTACTTTTTATTACACCGTCAAGATTATTATCAATTTTAATGGCTTTATAAATTTCAGCATCATACTTTTGAAAAACGCCTGAAAATTTATAATTACCTTCAATATTAGCAAAATTACTATTTTTTCCGCTTAAACCTAGAAGACGATCTTTGATTTCATATAAATGTTGTTCAAATGCATAGATTATTTCTAGGGTATCTGATTTAATTTTTGATAACGCTTTAATGTAATATTTCAACCATTCAATTTCTTTAAATGAAATTATGGTGTATTCGAAATTATCTTCTGTTTTTGAGAAATCGATGTGTGTTAATACAGCAAATAAATCACCTGAACCTATAATCTGATTGAATCCATTTCCTTTGCATAAAATGGTTCCTGTAAAGCTATTAGCTCCGTCAGATATTGTTTGAACGTTATTGTGTTTATACTTGGCAAAATCAAGTGAAACAACGATCTTATTATGAATTTCAATATTCATTTTTATAAATCATCCTATTAAATATATTTGTTATATATATATCAAAGAAAAAATTTTTTTTCAATATGAAACAATCAGCTTTTGATATTTAATTCAATAAGTTCTTCAAGTTCTTTTGAATCCATATCTTTATATCCTTGTTCTTCATACAAAGAAAATGCCTTTTTCTCAATTTCTGGATCTCTATGGCTTAGAATGGTTAAACAATGCTCTCTATTAGAAACATAGAAATAAGGAGAAGTTTTATCTGTAAGACCAAAAAGATAAAATATCTTAAGTATTTCAATAAACTTCTTTTCTTCTTCTTTGTTTATAAAATAAAAACGTTGAAGATCAAATGAATGACGAAAATCAGTGTTTTCATAATCTAAACCAAAACGTTCAAAAAAAAGTTTTAAATTCTTTTCTTCAAAAACTCTTGAAGAAGGACGAATATAATTAAGATAGATTTCTTCTTTTCCTTTGTTAATATTTGTATAACAAACCTGAATGTTTTGTAATTTAGGTTGAGGAAAAGAAAATTGAATTATATCACTATGAAAATAATGCATAGAATTATCGTTCACAAAAGTAAAATATTCTTTTTGAAAAAATGAAAACAAACAAGAGTAATCTTCTTTTGAATGATTGTGTTTCGGGTTTAAAATCCCTTTATCAAAATTAAAATAGAAAGGTTCTGATTTAATGTATTCTTTATTTAAAAGTTTCGACTCATTAAAATACAATTCTAATGAATAAATAGTAATGTTTTCTTGTTCAATAACGACCTCAGACGTTTTAGTAATGGGGTAGCTTAGAACATCTTTTACTTCATAATCATTTAAAAGCTTATCTAAATAATATTGCTCATGATCTTTTTCTTTTTCTAAATCACATTTTAAAAACAAAGACTCTTTTTCTTTATTAAATGTAAAAACATGTAATTGATTTAACCCATTTAAAAAAGAATCAGTCTTATATCCATCTTGATATTTGCTAAAAACAAACAGTATAGATTTACTCAATTTATGACTCCTTTTTTGGAATAGAAGTAACATTTGTTCTTTCTGATAAAGCAAAGAAAGCATTCATATTACCAGTATTTTCTAATGCTAAAGTAAGATTATCATAAACCCTTGTGTTATAAATATCTTTATTTTTAAGAAAGACATTAACAGATTTAGTCGCTTCTTTTAATTTTGCCATATAAAAAGCTTGAATTTCTTCTCTTTTTTCTTTGGAGATATTTTTTATTTTCTTGATTGCTTTACGTTTTTCTTGGTAAATACGCTCGTCAATTTCGTCATACTCTTCAGATTTTTTTTCATATTCGTCTTGATATTCAGGTTTTACAGAATAATCACGTAAATAACAAGTTTCTTCACCTTTTTCATTTGAAAAATAATATCTAAAATAAGTATGGAATCCGTTTTGCTTAGATAATTCGAGACAAACATGAGTGTAGTCTCCTTTAACAGCTCGTTCGAACTCTTCTTTCAAAAGCTCTGCGATGGCTTCATTTTTTTCAAAAAGGATATAGTGGTCAAATGCATATTTAGTATCATTAGCTGATAAAAATAATTCTGAGTCTTTTTCAACAACAGGATTAGAACGTTCTTTTTGATTAACGTCAATAAGTTCTAATGTAGCGGCTCCAAGTAAGTATCGAGTAAATGAAGAGTCTGAATTTTTTAAGACATATATTTCTTCCAAATCAACTTCGATGTCTTTTTTACGTAAAGCTCCTAAGTCTTCTGGGAAAGAATTAAAATAATCTTTTCTTTTTAGATAACTACCGTCTTCTCGTTTAAACTTTAATGTAAATACAGTTTTTACATCTGGAAATGAGTTTTGGAAATGAATTTCGCCAATTAATCCATTTTCATAATGATCATTAATTAGTTTCCCAATTAATGAGTTTCTTTTTGATAATTCTTCAAAATCAAGGAAGCCAGAATCATTCTCATAAACTGGAGTTCCGTTTTTATCATAAATCTCTAAAAATCTGTTTTTCATAAAAAAATCTAGCCACCTTTAAATTTAGTGACTAGATTATAACAAAATCAACAATAAATGAAAAGAATTAAATCTCTTTTAATTGATTTAAATTACTTTTGATTTCATAAAGTTGGATAGGATCATAAAGAGAAATTGAAACAAGTCTTAATGATTCTTCTTGCATAACTTTAATATCTTTAATAAGAGAAGATTGATCTTCTTCTGAATATTTTTTAAGAATGTCTACAACATTTTCAATTTTTAAGTTATTAAAAGGAGAATGTTCTTCTTTTTCTAATTCAAATGGAAGCATTTCATGTAAATCAGCAAGGATACGATGAAATTGTTCTTCAATGATATTGATATTATCAATATTTTTATTGAATTTAATGCAAGACAATTTTTGCAATAGCTTTGTATAATCTTCTTTTTTTGCAAATCGACCTTCGGTTAAATCATATTTACGATACTTAGTAGACTTTGAAACCATACCCTCAACTTTTTCTTTTTCTACAATTTCAAAGCGATGACTAAACAAACCACGTTTATCATAATCTTTTTCATTGACACCATTACAAAAAACAGCAATGAATTTAAGAGTGACAGGCAGAGAAAGAACTCCAATTACAGCGATAATAGCCAAAATAAAATATAAAGTATTCATAGTTTTCACCTTTTAAAGTTTAATGTTAAGCAAAATCAGGGATTTTGCTAATGTTTTTTTCATCATACATTCTTGTGTAAGCAACAAAATCTTCATCCCCAACAACAAGTAAATTTTCTTTTATAAATGGTTTAGCAATATCATTCATAAATAAACGAATATCAGTCGCTTCTTCTCGATAAACTTCAAGCTGTTCGACAAGAGCAGAAAAAGATTTATCTAATTCATTTAAAGTATTCTCAGCATCACTGCATAAATCTTCTTCGTTACCTTGATCAAAAGCATATTCAGAATTCATTAATCTAGTATTATAAAGACTAATTGAGTGATTGAATGATTCAAAATCTCCGTTGAATTCGTCAATACGTGCTTCAAGCTTATCAAATGCAGTATTAGTATCACGATTGAACTCAAATAGTTTTTCTTTCATTGTTTCAATCATTTCTTTAATGTTATCTTTGTTCTGACAATGCTGACTGTTTAGACAATTGTTTTCCAAGATAGAAATCCAGCCATTAACCCACAATTCCATATTTCGAACTTCTATCTCCAAATCTTCTGATTCTGTATTAACATAATCAACGCTACTTATTGTCTCAATGTATTCTTCTGATTCTTGTGCGTTTCTCTCTCTAACGAGATCATTGGATTCTTCAATAATATTTTGAATGTCATTCTTCATATTGATATGTTTATCAATAATAGGGTCAATGATAGAACAAAAAGGAACTGGTTGTTTTTGAATTTGATATAATGTCTCTGTTGAAATGCTCATTTTGAATCTCTATTGAGTTAATATGAAACTATAATATACAAAAACAAGAATAAAATCAATGTTGTTTTTTCATTTTTTTTAAGGTATAATTGGTGTAAATAAACGGTTTATATAAAGGTCAAAAATGAATGCTATCACAAATGAAAATTTAGAGAATAACTTCAATAGAGTAATTGAAGGTGATTATTTTATTGAAAACAAAGAAATAAGAATGATTTCAAATTTAATAAAAATGTTTTCAAACATAAAAGAACCAACAAATATTGAAAAAACAATCTTTGTTCTAAGAATATTCTCTGAATTTAAGAGCGTTGAAACTCTTAAAAATGTTTGCAATGTAATGATTGACTTAGGTAAATCAAAAAAGTTTTATAAAAAGAAGCATCAAGAGTATAGTGAATATGTTGATTCTTTTCTACCAAAAGTAAAAGAGATATTAGCAGAATATTCTCATTTATTTGAAGGTGAAGAACTTACATTTATCAATAATTTCCTAAAAAAAGAGACGGAAGATTCTGATTCAATTGCAAAAATTCAGTATGTTTTAGCAAAATATAAAGCAAAAATATTGTCACGTTCCGTTGACGGTCTTGATTATGATCTTCAGGTTAACCAACAATTAAAGGATTCTGATAAAGATGCAGAATTAATTCTCACGGAATTAGAAGAAATTGCTGAAACAGCTTTTTTATATTTAAAACAAATAATGGAATTCAAAAATGAAAAATCAAACAAAGATGTTTTAAACCAATCAGCAATTGAAAACAAAACAACGAAAGAAACCATCCTATCATTGCAAAATGCAATTAGAGAAAACATTCATGTAGGTCAAAAAGCCAAACATTTTTTAGAGAAAGAAATGAAATCAAATGTAATGAGAAATGAAAAGATTAGGAACATGTCTTTCGATTCAAATAATGAATTAAGATTTACATTTGAAGAAGCTGTAAATTTAGTAAAAGAAGTATTTCTTGAAAAGAATAAAGGAATGTATGATTGTTTTGTAGAGCTTCTAGATTCAGGAATGGTCGATTATAAACCAAGAGAGAATAAAAGGTCTGGTGCTTTTGCAGTAAATACACGAGAACTTAACAATAAATCAATCATAATGTTAAACTTTAAAGGTGAATTAAAAGACGTAATAACATTAGCTCATGAAGCAGGACATGCTTATCACCACAAAGTATTAAGTGAAAATTCAGTGTTTTTAAATGAATACCCACTTATTTTTGCAGAAACAGCATCAATGTATGCAGAGCAAATGGTATATAACAAATTAAAAGAAAAATATGCAAACTCTTCTGATATTAAGGCTTTGCAGTATTCTAGAATTATCAAGATATTTGATTTACTTTTGATGGTTCCAAGTAGATTTGATTTTGAGGAGAACTGTTATGATTTACTTAACAATAATAAACTAAGTCTAGAAAACGTTCAAGAAATGCATTTAAAAAATCAAGAAAAGTGGTATGGAAAAAGTAAAGGTAAAGAATCAAGTAACACTTGGGCTATTGTTAGACATTACTTTTTTATTGATAATAGTTTTTACAATCATCCATATTATATGGGTTTTTTAATTAATGAGTTTTTAGGTGATAATCAATCAGAAGAAAGAATGAAAAATTTCCTTTATAAGACGGGATATCAAGACGCCAATAAATGTTTCAAAGAAGCTTTTGGAAAAGATTTGGAATCAAAAGAGTTTTGGGTGTCGATAATTGACAAAATTGACGCAGAGATTGATTTGATTATTAAAAATTTCTAACAAATAAATACAATAATATTGATAATAAATCATTAGCTGTTAATATGTAAAAGCGAACATATATTAAAAGCGAAATATGAAAAAATCAATATTATCCATTTCATTAAATGTGCAAGCTGGATTTTGCACATTTGATTCTTGCAAAAAAAATCGACAAAAACGTTTCATAGAAATCTTGAAAATCTAACCAGTTTAATGACTCAAATCGAAATAAGGAAATTTTCAATCAGAGGAAAAACATTAAGATTAGAAGCAACTACCGAACAATTCTTTAAAAGAGAAAATGGCTTACTGTTGTTGTAAGAAGAAGGAAAAAAAGACTAGAAGCAATAAACGCAGTCTATGGACGATTTCCGAAATCTGAAATGAAAATAGAAGTCTATACAAATAATGTAAGTGTTGGAGAATTAAATGCCAAAAGTTATACTAACCAACAAGCAAAAATGCTATCAATAGGTTTTTTTAATAATTTAAGAACAATTCCTAAATTTGCTGGTAAAGGCTTGCTCGGCTTGGATCGTTGCGAAAATGGAAATGCTCATTGTAACAATAGAGTTGTATTTTTCATTGAAAATATAAAATAAAAAAAGACCTTAATGGTCTTTTTAAACTTTATATTGAAGGTCAAAACCGTCTTTAAACTCTTTAATAAATTCTAAAAAATCAGTCTTTTCATCAATTAATATATATGGTCGATAAAAATCTGCATGAAAATATAAAATATTCAAGTTTTGAATGATATCTTTAAAAGAATCTTTTATGTTGAAATCAGAAGCTCCTTCAAAAACATCATGATTTAATTCATTTTTTAAATGTGAATTAATCAGATTAACTGAATCGTCATAAGTTTTTTTTAAAACAGTGCATAGGATTTGAGTCCCTTCGGGAAAAGTTAATGGTAAAAAATATCCATATGTTTTATTGTTTAAAAGGTTTTTGATTTCAATAAAATCAATAGAATTAAACCCTTTGTTAATTGGTAGTTCTAGTTCTAAATTGCTGGTATATATCTTTGAATAAAGAACATTGTCATTTATATCTTTTACGGAAGCTATTACTTTATGTCCATTGATAAAATTTTTATCAAATATTTCCTGAGTAAGAAGGAAATCACCTGTTTTATTCTTAATTGATAAATTACCTTGATAACTTGTTTTTTTGTGGATTTTATAAACTGTTTTTCTGTCGCCTTTGCTTATTGATAAATACATATTAGAGCAAGAAACTGAGTAAGGTTCTTTGTCAATTTCAATAGAATTTAGTTTGTTTTTATTTTCAATATTAAAATTCAATTTAGAGTTTGTGATAAATTCGTCTAATTCTTTTAAGTTTGAATAAACAAGAAACTCAGAGAAAATAGTTTCTGTTTTGTTGAAATAATTCATTATATTTTCAAAGTATTCTAAATCTTCAATTTTTAAATTCAAATTAAATGCTTTATCTAAAAAAGAATTAGGTAGATTAAAATTATTAATAAATTGATAACTAGAATCTAGATATTCAAACTCGTCGTTAATCATTTTTAAAACAGAAGGGTCAGTCAAAGCTGCCTCTTTATTAAAATTATTTGGATTCTTCTTCTTAAAATCAAGCAATGCTTTTCTAATTTCATTTTTCATTTTTAGTCCTGTAAAATTTCATAATTTTTTTAATATAAACGAGATATTAAAAAATGTCAAAATCTTATAATTTTATCATTTTTACTTGATTAAAGCCAGTATAAGTGCAAAAAATAAATTTTAAATTAAAACCTTAATTTTTTGTTTTTATTGAGTGAAAACTAAAAAATTTTATAAAAAAAATCATCTAGTGTTTAAAGTGAAAACAAAATTAAAAAATAAAAAGAAATTTATATTTTAAGATGTAAAAAGGTTTGATATTTTTGGTTAATTAAAAATAAATGTTATTTTGTTTTTATAAAGGAGATATAAAATACAAAGGAAGTAAAATGCAGTATAAAAAATCAATAATAGCATTAAGTCTTTGTTCGGCTTTTGCAGTGGCGAATACAAATACAAATTTTATGGCAATTATAGACATAGAAAATACAGTAGCTCAAAAAGCAGGAACAAAAGAAAAAAACATAACACCTTGGGTTGACGAAGGTGGTGAATATTCTTGTTCAACTTGGACACCAAATGTAAACACAATAGATTATGGTATTGTTTTTGAACAATCACAAGATTGTAACCAAGATCAAAAAAGAACAAAAGATATATACACGGTGTATAATACAGGTGCAGAAGTTTATGAAAAGACAGTAACAGAAGTTCAAACAATAACCATAACAAATAAACAAGATAATACAGGAACCAAAAACTTTAAAGAAAATCAAAGAGTTGATCCTTGGGGTGAATGGATTGACGATAAGGACGGAAATTATGATTGTGAGATTTGGAATCCAGCGACTTCAACAATAAATTATGGTGAATCTTTTACACAAACAAGAGATTGTAAGTTAGATCAAGACCGTTATAGAGATATCTATGACGTATGGGCTGATGGAACAGAAACTTATCATTCTACTGAACAAGAATCAAGAACTATATCAGACACAGAATCTCAAAGTGCAGTAGGAACTAAAAACTATATAGTAACAACAAGAAATGACTCTTGGGTAGCTTGGGAAGATGTTAATACTCATTATGCTTGTAATACTTGGAATCCAAATGTAAACACTATAGATTATGGTAAATCATTTACTCAGACAAGAGATTGCTCACAAGATCAAACTCGTTATAGAAATGTTTATGATGTATGGGCAGATGGAACTGAAACATTAAACACTGTCGATGTTGAAAATAAAACTATTACTGAAACAGAATCCCAAATAGCTGTAGGAACAAAGAATTTTAAAGACAATGAAAGAGCAGATCCTTGGTCTAACTGGACAGACACAGGTTCTCATTATGATTGTGGAACTTGGAGTCCAGCACCAAGCACTATAAATTACGGTCAATCATTTACTCAATCTCGTAATTGTTCTCAAAATCAATCTAGAACAAGGGATGTCTATGATGTATGGGCAGACGGTTCTGAAACATTAAACAGAACAGAAACAGATACTCAAACAATAAATGAAAATGAGTCTCGTTCTGCAACAGGTTCTAAAAACTATATAACAGGAACAAGAACAGGTAACTGGAGTGGTTGGAGTGATTCAGGTAATCAGTATAATTGTTCTAGTTGGTCTCCTTCGGCTTCGACAGTGAATTTGGGTTCTACATTTGAACAGACTCAAAGCTGTAAGCAAAATCAAACAAGAACAAGAAAGATTTATAACGTATGGGCTGACGGAACAGAAACTGTAAAGAATACTGAAACAGGAAGTCAAACTATAAATGAAACAAATAAAAGAAATACAACAGGAACGAAAAACTATATAACAGGAACAAGTTATGGTTCTTGGTCTAGCTGGACAGATAAAAATGGTCATTACTCTTGCGGTAGTTGGTCTCCTGCAACTTCAACGATTAATTATGGTCAATCATTCACTCAAACACGTAGTTGTAAACAAGATCAGACCCGTTCAAGAACAGAATATAATAATTGGGCTGATGGTTCTAAGACTGTAAAAAGAACAGAAACAGATACTAGAACAATTAATGAGAATGAATCTAAATCAGCAACAGGAACGAAAAACTATGTGACTAGTACAGCTTATGGTTCTTGGAGTGGTTGGAGTGATTCAGGTGGTCAATACAGTTGTAGTTCTTGGTCTCCTTCAACAAGTACAATTGAGCAAGGTGTTAGGTTTACACAAAACCAAAGCTGTAAACAAAATCAAACACGCTCTAGAACTGTTTATAACGTATGGGCTGACGGAACACAGACTTATAAATCTACTGAAAATCAAAGTAAAACTATAAATGAAACAAATAGTAGAACAGCAACAGGAACAAAAGTTGTTTATGGAACTTGGGTTAAGACAGGAAGTAAATCAACACCAGGCTGTTTCCAAACAGATCCAAAACCAACTTGGAGTTGTAAAATAGGAGAAAGCTATACTCAATACGAAGATGGTCGTGGTGATTATGGTGGTTGTCTAGAAACTTATTGGAGTTGTCAATAAAAAAAAAGTCCTTTTCAAAAGGACTTTTTTTTTAAATTTTGTAACCTACTCTAAAAAAGAAGAGTTCATAACTACCAGTAAAATGTTCAGCCAATTTATCAGGAAAATAAGTGAAATCTAATTGTAAGTGATCTAGAAAATTTAAAGTAACCATAGGAGAAACAATTGCTTTTGTGGCTCTATATTCATCATAGCCAATAAATTCTCTGTATCCACCATAATTGTTGTAAAACATTTCTCTATATGTTCTATTAATAATGCCAGCATTAACATTAAACTCAATACTGTCAATAATATAGTTAATAGGGATTGTATATTTATAAGCAACAGAAACTTGATAGGAATCACCGTCAAAACTATCTTTCATATACCAAGTGCCTACCCCAAGCCAATGTTGATTGTTATCATTGATACTCTGATAATATTCTATCCCTAAACCTTTATGATTTTCATTAAGAGGGACATCCATATAGCCAAGCTGATCAGAGCCATGTTTAGACCAACCACCGAATTTCAATTCAATAGAATAGTCCTCTTTAAAAAATGATTCTTCATTAGCTAAAACATTTGCAGAAAATAAAACAAAACTTAAAAATAAAAAGATTTTTTTCATTATTTATACCTATAAATTAGTAAAATTTGTGTCGTTCGGAACGATTTTCCATTAAGTAAAAATGAGTAGAGGATTTTCCAGTATCTTCGAACGCCCAATATTTACTGAGATTATTTACTTTAATAACAACGTGTTTTAGATACATATCACTGTTAAATACCCTAATCATATTATAATTATTGTAATAATGGTCTCGCCAATCTGCTGGCATAGAAGCTGTTTCATTAATTGCGATATGGAATGTTAAACCATCATTGGTTCCATAAACAAAGTTTTTAGCTTTTTGAATTGATAAATCATTTCTAAACGGTCTTTCTTTTTTAAATGAGAAAATATTTTGTTCTCTCAATAAATCACGGTCAAATTGATAAAACTCTTTGTCGATACTGATTTCTAATGGGATTCGAGAATCTAACATTTTAGACATAGTGTGATTTTCGATGGTATATCCTTTATCAGTAATGACACTTGCTCTATCAGCATGATAATTAACATCAATCTCTATAAAGTCAGTTTTCGTAGCTTCAATATTTTCAGTATCACCAATTTTAATAGCTTGATCACCATTAATTGATTTTAAGAAGAAGTCTTGTTTAAAAGCAAGGAAGTTATACCCTTGGAATCGAAAAATCATATATTCAGCCGATTTCAAATCGACGGGTGTAAAGTTACCTTTAAGGTAAAGATTAAAAGTAATATCTCTTCCAGAAGTTTTACCTTGCATTAATAATTCTGGTTGAATAGGGTTTGGCACTCTGGATTTAAAATGCGTTAAATCACCATAGGAATCTAATTTTTTTTCAACAAAATAACTTTCTTGCCTATCATAATCAAAAAGGAAATATGCCCCTTCTTGTTGCACCGCTTCAATTGAATCTACTTTTGTAGTAAACATCTCAAATAAAGATCCACTAGCAAAAGAACTTGCACTAAAAAAAACTGCAACTGCAGTTGTAAATAATTTTTTGAATATCAAACTACTCTCCTTTATTTTTCATTGATATTATAATTGATTTTTTTAAATACTTCTTCGGCTAATGCCTCATTTTTAGAAATATATTTTATTAAATCTGCTTTTAATTCTTTAAAAACAATTTTATACAAAAAATAAAAGAATTTATTGTTATTTTTTGCGAGTTCTTCATTCTTTTCGATTTCTTTAAGTATCTTTTTAGATTTAACAAGCAATGTTTCATTGTTTTTTTTAACACCTTTAACTTGTTCTATTAAAGACTTTTTATCGACTGCATTATTAATGATATCAACATAGCCAGTGATTTCATGAATGTGTTCGATATTGCCTTTTAATCCTTTAATTATTTCTTTTGCAGATTTTTCAAACAAAATCAGCATTTTGTAGTATTTAAAAAAAATCATATATACTCCAAAGGCATATCTTCTGATATACCTTTTCTTTAATTAGTTGTGTTGGTAATTACCAGTCCATTTCTGAACACTATCTGATTTAATCTTGGCTAAGAATAAGCCATTGTTAAGTTGATTAACAGCCATTTTCCTTGGAGAGTAATTATCTTTCAAACCTTCTTTGTTTAGGTCATAAAATGTTTTATCTACTACTACGCCATTAAGAATTGGACGTAGATAAGGATCAAAGCCAAATGCGTCTTCTGGAACAATAACGTCACTAGCATTGTTAACAAGAGCACATTTAATTTCGCCACGATAAATGTAAATAAAGCCATTGTCTTTGATAGCCAAAGAAGTGATCCATTTAATGTCTGGATTGTCTTGGGTTTTAAGTTCGTCAATCTTCCAACGAATATCTACGACTTCTTCACCATTAACAACTAGAACAGTATCTTCAACAAGAAGATTGTCACCTGCGTCAATTGATTTATAAAGAATAACATCGTCGATAGAACTATCTACTTCTTTAAGATCTAATCCTTCTGCAATATCAAATGATAAGCCGAAGCGTTTAAATTCTTCAATTTTCTTAACATTGGAAGTGGTTAGTTTAATATTTTTGTGTAGCATAGTTTTCTCTCTCATTTCAAATAATGTAGAAATTATAATGGAAACAAGAATAAAAGTAAAGAAAAAGTCTTATATTATATGGAAATATCGACACCTACCTTAACTTCTGTTTGAATGCTTTGACCTTGTCTAATTTCGAGTATTTGAAAATCATAAACAGAAAATTGATTAGTTTTAAGAAAAGAATCCCAAAGCGTTTTTTCTTCAATAATAAAACTGAAAAAGTCAGAAACACTTTTGAAAGTTAATGCTTGCTCACTGTTTGTGACAACAAAAGACTTAATAGCTTCATGCTCAATGTCTTCAAAGTGTCCTAACGCAAGAAACCTATTTTCTGAATTGACTTTTAACCCTACAACATAATAAGGTTCTATTTCTTTTGGCTTGTAGGCTGGAAACATATTCATGATAAACTCCTTTTGATAAGGATTTTACCACAAAGATACAATCCTTCAATGGAGAGTTGAAAAAAAGAAGATATTTTGCTATAATAACATTCTGTATTTTATGAGAACAAAGGGCAATTAAGTATAATGTTTAATTTAAGAAGAAGAAAAACTTTGAAAGAATCCTATGTAAAACATATGATTTCAATACATACAAAAGCTTATGAAAACAAAAAAATAAAAGAAGCATTTTTGGGCTTAGTCACATCTTTTTTTCTTATTGTATTTTTAGCTTTCCTAGCAAACGCTTCAGGGTATAGTGGTGTATATTTTCTTTTTATTTCATTTACTTTATCTTTTTTCTATTTTATTCATAGGTATGATAAAATTTCAGGAGAAAAAGATTCTTTTTATAAAATTATTCAACCAAAAACAATAGAATTAACATTACGAGTTTTAAAAAAATATAAAAATGAATGGCAAGGTGAATGTTTATACAACAATAAAACGTCATCAATACTAACAAACATATTTTCATACCAAGAAGATCTTGATATGGATTACCTAGAAAAAGTTCAAAGGGTTAAGTTAGAGTTAGAAGAAATAACAAACAAAAAAAAGACCTCAAATAATTTAGAACAAGAAATTAATAAAAAGGAATCTTTACTTTGTGATCATAAAGCAAGAGTCAACAACCTCGACTTGAAAGACGAGGCTTGTAAAAGCCAATTTTTTAAGTCCGACTATTTTAGTCGTTGT
>CEUY01005671.1_pt1 | contig 20600 bp, 26 predicted proteins | sample 361481 | NCBI WGS metagenome assembly CEUY01 (sample SAMEA2622737, study PRJEB7988) | marine metagenome | isolation source: saline water (ENVO:00002010), including
CGCGCCGACGCCACTGGCAAAATCACCTACAAAACTACCGGGTGATAGAAGATTACTAGCTCCGGGCCCTGCGCCAGAAGCTGCCCCCTTCGCTGCTGTTACTCCCGTGGTGGTGGCCGTTGATGCAGCAGCCGAGATAGCCGCTTCGCCACCCAATGCCGCCGCCGCAGGGCTGGTAAGTGCAGCTGCACCACTACCACCCCCGGTGACGCCGATAAGATCACCGAGCTTACTGGCCAGTGTTGGGAATTTACTCAGGACATCGATCCCGAACCCGGCCCCACTGGCAATCTGGGATAGAAGCTGATCTCTTTCCTGATCCTCAAAACGCTCTTCCTGTCGCTGGAATGTTTCAATTCCTATCGCCGCTTTTCGCTCAAGCAATTCACGACTTCGTTCCAACCGGGCGATATTGATATCCCTGTTGCGGAGATTGATCTCAGATTCCAGGGCTGCATCGAATACGGCGTCTTCAAGCAATCCCTCAAGCTGAAGAAACTCCAGATCGATCTGGGCCAATCTTTCGTCTGCACCCCCCAGCTGCTCCCGTGTCGCAGAATCCGTTAATTCATCCCGTATACGGGCCTCTTCCAGTGAAACAGCCTGCTCCGCACGAATTGCACCGATTTCTGCACCAATATCTTCCTGCACATCAGCTTCTGCAGCCTCGATGCTGCCAGACGTTACTTCAACGCCCCCGGCTGCTGCCGCTGCCCTGATTGCTGCAATCTGGTCACGCCTGTCCCGGGAAAGCTGTCGAACACGTTCGTTGGCCCGGATCGTAATGGCTTCGAGTGTTGTTCCCAGAAGCCGCTCGTTTATTCCGGATCTCAGCTCAATCTCATCCCTGCTAAGGGTGACGAGTTCTCTCTGGGCTGCAAAGGACTGCTGGCTTAATCCTGCCTGCCTTTGCGCCACGGATAGATCCCGCGCAGTCCGCCTTTCCTGTATTGCAGCAGCTTCACGCTCAGAAACAATTTCTGATTCAATCCCTTCGATCTGTATGGGAAGGGTCTCCGCAATTTCCTGTACATTAAGGGCTGCGATCTGGGCATTGGCATCAAGTGTCGCTGCCGTACTTCTCGATTGTAGAAAGCTACCAGCAGCACTGATGCCGCGACCACCAATATCCAGGACATTCTGGAATTCACGATCTGTTAAATTAAATATGGCCATGACTATTCCTGGTTAAGATTGGCCGATGTAATGAGGGCTGATAACTCGAAGGCATAGGGGTCGTGGCCCGTTATCGTGATCGTTCCTTCCCTGCCCCATTCGTTATCAACCGGGAAACTCTTGTCGCCCGTGTAAGCAGGCGGTGCGGCATCCATGGGATCACCAGCTTTCCGGTAGACAATAGGATCACCGTTAATCGTGGAGCCGAGTGATGAAACCAGGCGAAGAATCACACGGTGTATCCGGCGCTTCATACCAGCCATGGAGTTATTGCTGACAGCAATATCCGGGACCTGTGTTACCAGGGTATGCGTATATGGAAGCCCCGCCTCAACCGCCGTATAAGTGCCGCCCAGCGAGATTGTACCGTCCGATACGTTTGTGTTCGGGATACGGCTCCCGTCAGCCTTGACCACAACCGTGTTGCCCTCGAGATGATGCAGGCCAGTAAGCGATGTAATAGCTGAACCAGAATAGACATATGTTGAATCCGTATAGACTGAGGTGTCGAGGTACTCGACATACCGATGGGTAGATCCGTCAATGGTTCGCTGAACCGTGACCCAGACCTGGCTGTTTGCTCCGCTTGCTGACCCCGAAGCAGGAATAACAGATACAGATTCAACGATAGGAACCGCTTCATCTGTTGCAGCAAGCCTTGTAGAATCGCTCGTAGCGATCTTGAGGGGTGCAGATCCCGCACGGGTTGTCTCCAGTATCGTGACAACATTCGATGCAGGATTGGCCACTGTAAAATCAGCGTGGCCGTTGACTGCCGTGAAGATATTGTCGGCTGTCGTGTCGTTTGATTCATTGGGGCGCCAGCCGTTTGTCCCTGAAGGGGCGCTCCCGCTTAATGCCTCGGATGTAAACGTGACCGTCGTGCCATCCGACTTGGTAATGGTGATGGTTGTCCCAACGGCAATGTTGGCGTAGTCGGTAACGGTAATTGTCGCGGAGCCACTTACGCCACCCAGCTCATGGGTATGCCACGCAATGACATTATTGATCCGGTCATAACTCAATGAAGCCAGTGTCCCGCCACTCAGGACGAACCAGGCCACATTCTCCGGATTCTTCTGATAGCAGGATCGCATAATCCCGCCTGATGTAATATCACTCGCATGCCAGTTGAGATCGAGAGTTCGAAACTTTTGCCGGGTGACTGCATCCGTTATGAGACTCAGCTCCATAACGGAAAGGGCTGTGCGATCCACGAACAGGATCGAATTTCCCGCAAAGAGCGGCATGACCGCAACGCTGCCGATAAATGAGTTGGGAACAACCTGCGGACTTGCAGGCTTGAGGATTGCATCACCACCAGTCAGGTTGATTTCTGACTGGAGCGTCCCGCAGAAAAGATCATTCTGCAGTGCAGCAAGCCACTGGACCGAAGTCTGGTCCCTTGTCGCAAGTGTATAATCGAGGGCATCACTGTCCGTCGTCCCCGGTGTCATATCTTCGGTAAGACCAATCGCACTCCCCCAGACACCATTCGGCTCTGCTGAAGTTGCCGCAAGCATCAGCCGTTGCTCGAAGAAGTGGACGGCCTTCGGGAACCCGGTGGTGCTGGAAAACGACCCGAGTTTCCAGTCCGTGGTCGCTGCCGTACCGCCAAGTGCCGTGAGGACCGTCGCTGTGACGGACGTGGCACTGGAGTACGCCGTGATCTTGGCGTAGCCATAGGCGGCTGACCCCACCTTCATGCGGACAATGCGGTCTATCTCACCGCTGCCACCAGACCCGGAGGTATCGGTTGCGGCAAAGGTCGCTGCAGACGCCGTGATCGTAACAGACCCTGATGTCCCGTCTGCCGTGAGTGTCGTGGTCGAGGTGTTGGTGTCCTGGTAGGGGCCGTCTGTAAAGACCACCGTTGCAAGGGACCAGTCGGTATCCGCAGTCCGTGTGAGCTTCCTGACCATCTTGTCCGAGTGGGTGAGGTAAAGCGTATTGCCGTCCTGTGCCCACTGGACATCATCGGCCATGGTGTCGCTCCACGGCGTTGTAATTTCGTAGACCTTGGCGGATGTCCCTGCAGAGGTGTAGGTCGAGTAGTCGGAACTGTTGACGCCGGATAACTCGAAGGTATTCGTCGTCTTGTTGGCAACGGTAAACCAGCGCCCGTTCAACTGTATCATGCCTGCAACAGCTGTGATGTAAACCTCGTCACCGTTGTTGTAGCCGTGGCTGCTGGCCGTCACGACGGCTGGGTTGGCCTTGGTAATTGCCGTTATCGTTTTCGTGGCTTCGCGTATCTGGGCATTGGCCTTGTAGAACCGTGCCTTGAGATTGCTTAACTCGATGATGTAACCCGTACCATCTGCCAGCTCGAAGGGGATGAGCGTCGAGACTTTCGACTCATCTTCAGCTGGCGCCACGAACACCGTACCCGTCCGGCGTTTTACGCCACCCTGTGCCTTGACCTGCATATTGGTGATGGTCCGGGCGGATGAATCGAACAGATCGAGATCCGTTCTGCCGCGCATGTCCGTGCCGAGCTGACCTGCCCGGAAGGAGTTTACGATGTTGTTGAGGCGAGGCATTAAAGCCTTGCTGTGGCAAAGGTCGAGGACTCTATGAGTGGTGGCGCTCCCTCGAGGCCGTCCGTGGATCGTGCGTCCTTTCGAACCTGGACATAGTACTGCCAGATACGTCCACGCAGGTCCTCATCACCCGTCAGGCGGAAACAGACGGCATGTGCCAGCCGTGCGGATATGGCCTGCACCAGCCCCGGCGACATTTCCATGGCATCGGTAATCCGCTTGATATAACGGATGTTGACCGAGCTTGCGTCCACCAGGAATGTCCGTCCCTCCACCACCCATTCATCATGGTCGAAGTTCTGGATCTCCAGTATACGCAGGCACCAGGGGTCCGTTGGCAGGTTGAATGTATTGGTGAAGCCGTAGACGGGCGTCGTTGACGTACTCGCTACTTCGACACGGTAGATCGCACAGTTCCAGGGATGGGCTGCTGTCACCTCATCCCGGATCAGGTCATAGTTTGCATTGATGGCCTTGGCCGCTTCACTGTCATCCGTCAGGGAAACAATACGCTGATCGCCAATCAGGGACAGTGCGGAGTTCGCAATCGTTACATCACTTAATGCAGGCATTGCCTCCTCCAGAAAAGGCGGGGACCGCCCCGGTTGAGACGATCCCCGTTACCACCAACCAAACGTGCGAGGTTCACCCGCTAGTCGACCACATAGGCGATATGCCCCATGATCGTCGCCGCAGCAGGAAGTGTGCCGTCATTGATCTGGGCATCAATGACCACCCCTGCCTGCGATTCAAAGAGCTTGGTTTCATGTGTGCCGATGGTTCCACCGGGGATCACTGATCCCGCAGAGGAGACATCCACACCATCATCAAGCCCATTCGGATCAGCAGCCACCGAATCCCCGTTATCATCGGTATAGGCCTGCCAGCCGAGATCCATCGTGCGACTGGACCCCATGGCAGAAAAGCCGATGTAGGAAAGACGGTTGAGCATCCTCACCTTACCCGCTGGCAGCTTGACCAGCGTTGCAGTTGAGGTTGCATCACCTGCTGATGACCCTTGTGTGAAAGCGAAAAACGCGATGCGTACTCGTCCATGCCACTGGTGAGAGGCAGGGACTTTCGCAGGCACTGCTTGGGTCAGCGCATATTCCGTTGACTGTTCAGTTGTTACTGCCATTGGTCCCTCCTAACTCGGATCACAGGCGATTTCGACGACCTTCTCGTCCTCGACCCTGGTTGCGCCGAAACTCATCTCGACGTACACCTGGGTGGAGTAGTTCTTGTCGTCTCTTTCGGAGATGCGGACTGTCACATCTTCACCGACGCCAAGGCCCACACCATTCTCTGCCCAGCAGTAAACAAGCTGGTCAGAAGAGCTGTCCGTGGGAAGGCTTTCGTAACGGGCAAACTGGAAGCCCATGAACGAAGACACCTGGCCCTGGACGAGAGCGTAGACATCGTTGTAATCCCTCGACTGCACTTCGGTCTCAGACAAGAGCTTGGACAGCTGCTTGGCGTTGGCCACACAGTAGAGGGGTTCATCGTCGCTGATTGCTTCCCCTGCCATCAGGACTTCTTTGGCGGCGATCAGCTTGCCTACGGTCAGCCCGACATCGCCGGAACCGGAGTCAAACGAGTGATTGTTCACCGCAACCTTCTGGCCACTGGGAAGTGCAACAGTTGTTGCTGCATCGTCTTCATCAATGCTGTAGGCGTTCCCGTTCATCGCGTTCACGATGGCGGTGTCAAACTCACGGCCTGCCGCCCAGACCGCATTCGTCGTATACGGTCCTTCAGGATCGGCCAGGAGTTTTACCCGGTCAGCATTGTCGATCAGATCAGCCCACACAAAATCATCCATTGTAATCCGACGCCTCGAATGGGGGGTCGAGATTAATGGGGTATCCTGGTGGCGACTGGTCCGTTTTTGCATGGCCGTTGAGCCAATGCGGTCAAAGTACCCGGCCTTTCCTTTCAGGAAGTCGGGATCGTCCCTCACCCACGGGCGAAGCCGTGAGCCTTTCTGCTGCGAGAGCAGAATGAAGTTGTCCTTATACTGCTGGACAAACGCAGTTGTGATTTCGGTACTCATACAGGCACCCTCCGTCAAAAACTTCGATTGTCAGTTTTCTCGGAGAGCAACCCGGAAGCCGGACCCTTCCTTGGAATGTAACGTATTCCCACGCGGCAGGAGTTATCCTGCAATCACGGACCTCGAGGGCAACCCGTAGCTTCGAATCATAGTGACATTTTTGCCACAGTCAACCTGTCTTTTCTGCTTCCAGTGCTCCCCGCAGCACCCACTGGAAACATTTCTCTGCAATTTCCTCCGGGTGCCGCATCTCCCGCTCCGAGGCGCGATAGGCGACGATGCGGAGACACTCCAGCCGGATATCAAGCAGTCGGTCTACGCTAACCGGGATATGCGATTGCGTAGAGCCGTTGGACTTCTTCCTGGGCCTGGGCGTGTCCGGGGTGCTTTCGATTTCTATAGGGTCCTTCTTCATCTGCCTGGTACTCCCTTATCTTGGCCAGTGCGCTTTCGACGCTGTGCGTCTCTGCTTCCGATACAACGCTGTCACCAGCGGCTGAGTTTTCCGACATGCTCACTCCAATCTCTGCAAGTCCCCGTGATACAGCTGAACTACGTGATGCCAGTTCCCTGATTTCAGTGGCGGCATCCCCGAAGAAACGCTCAACGGTATTCTCGACGGCGCCACGGCGTCGGTCATAATCGGCACCCCATGCAATACGGAGGTCGTTGGCTGTCTTTTCCGAGGTCTCCGATGCCGTGAGGCTGATCTTGTCGAGCCGTTCCTTGGTACTGGCAGCAAGCCAGTTCACCAGCCCCTGTGCCTGGTCCTGTGTCAGGTCGAGGCTGTGCAGTGCCCCCTTGAATTCCCCGATGGCATCCTTATCAAGTTCCAGCCCCTCAGAGTTCAGGGCATACTTGTCAGCTGAGTCCGGCTTGCCCAGGCGCTGGTAGAATTTATCCCGGGACTCTGCATCTGCCTCAGCCCCCGGCACCGATACCATCCCGCCGATTTTCTTCTGCGTATCAATGAAGCTCTTGGCCAGTGTACTTACATCCGGGAAATCCTTCAGTGCATCATGGTCGTGAAGGTCTTGTTCAAGATGTTCATTCAGTGACATCGTTGGTCTCCTTGGTTTCATCTTCTTCGGCCTCACGCTCGAGCGCCGAAAGGTCTACCTTGGCCAGCCGTCCGATCCTGAGATAGACGTTGCGCTGGCCCTCGTTGAAAGCCGTCTTGTCGAAGCTGTCCGGGACATAGGACTGTCTCCGGCCAAAAGACCGGTACATATCCTTGATGATCTCACGCCCCTGTGGGCTGTGGAAAAAAGCCTTGTACGCCGAGAGGCGCTGAAGGCTCGCTTTGGTTGCGGCCATTACTGTAGTGACTGTGCCCTTGCCATGTTCTCTGCGATCTGTGATTGCGCCAGACCCAGGTCAGCCTGTTGCTGCTGTTGCTGCTGTGCGGCCCGGGCCTCACGCAGCCGCCTGAGATCCTCCGGGTCCCGCATTGCCTGTTCCGGCACATCGAGGCTTTCGCCATAACGCCGTGCGATGACATCGGTATCGACGATATCGAAGACGGTAGGATCGACATTGGCCAGTCCGGCCATCGAATTCACCCAGCGGTCCAGCGCCGAGATTTCCGACAGCCGTTCTGATCGTGCCAGGGGACCGGAATACCGTACCTCGATTGTCCGTGGACCAGCATCTGCAAGCTCTGCCGGGGCCTCCGGGAACGCACCCTTGTCCAGCATGATCCGGAAGGACCGCTCGATAAGGGGGTTGAGGAATTCTGATTCAATGCGGCCCAGTGTCGGGCCAAGGACCCGCTGCATCAGTTCAACGCGGGTCCGGATTTCCTCTGCCGTCATACGATCCGACTGGGGAAGCTCCAGCTGGTCGGCAAAGAATGTCTGGCGAATACTCTGGCGCAACTCGTCCAGCTGCAGGCGGCCTGCATCCGGCCTGCCCCGGAATTCATAGAACCACATGGCGTTGCGGTCCCGCACAACCGTCCCCTTCCCCGGCCTCAGATCGACGGCACCGATCACGCCGTCATCCTCGGTAAACCACGGCGGGTCGATGTACTTGGCCCAGGCGTCGAGGTCCAGTTCCGTCGCCTTGTCAAGGACCTTCAGGTCGGGAAGCGCGACATCCCCTGGACCCCTGCCATAGCGTTCGTTGGAGTTCTTGTTCCATCGTGCAACATAGACGGGGAATTCCTGGTAGCCGCCTTCCTGTACGACATGGTTCCCCTCGAGCGAGATGTAGACGGATGCAAAGGGCATGTTCGCTGCGTCCCGCTTCTTTTCATCGCGGAGATGACGCGGGACGATCCAGTGGAGGAAGTTGAACCGATCAGAGTTCTGCTTCTCCGCAGCCTTGATAACCTTCTCAGGCATCTTCTCCGCGCCGAACTTGTCAATGGCCTGCTGCCCGGTATAGGTGAGCAGTGCACAGAACTGGTCAACAACACCCCGCTCGTTCTCCTCAAAGACATAACTTTCAATGGGATAGGTCGTGAAGTTAAACCCGTTAAACCGCTCCTTGCCCTCCAGCTCCTCGTGCAGGATGGCGGCTGTGCCGAAGGCTGTAATGTCCAGGTAGAACTCGTGGGTCTGGGACTGGAAGTTGGAGCTGTTAAAATCAACCCAGAGCCGCTTCGAGCATGACTGCAGCCATTCCCTGACAGCCGGGACCGTTTCAAGGATACGGTCCTCGTCGCTGTCCCCCAGCCGCAGGTCAAACCAGCGGAAGGCCCTTGAGGTCAGTGTCCCCTGGAGGTTTGCTGCCAGTATCTCGTGGGCGTGCATACCTGTACTGACATATCGTTTCGACTGCTTTTTCTTCCCCGGCGTCTGCCGGACCGTGATGGAGTTTTTCCTGGGGATCAGGTGGTCGGCAATTTCCTGCCATCCCGGTTCCCAGTTCCGCCGCTCGCGGATGAGTGTGCTGTACTTGTGTACGAGGTCTTGCGGTGTGAGGTTCATTGGTCAAACACGCTGTAATCATCCAGAGTGGTACGGGCGACAAGCCGGGTCCTGGTCCCCGAGCGTCGTCTTGCAAAACGGAGCGACATGACGAGGTAGCGGGTTGCATCCATGAGATCGTCCCGCTCCTTGTGGATCTTTCCGTTCTTGCGGTGATACAGGCGGAATTCCTCCCACCAGTCTGAGAGATGCGCGGCCACCTTGAACTGCCCCGCCTCCATCATATCCGTGATCTTGGTAATGCCAGCCTCGACGGAATTGCTGCCGTCCTCGAACTGGGCATGCTGGCGCAGCATCGAGACGCCTTCTTTCCGCCACAGTTTGGATATCGGCTCGCCCGATTGCCTGTCATGCTTATGGCCATCGTGGGGCCACGCTACCGGGATATCTGCACCCCGGTCCCTGAATGCCTTTGCATGGGCCGAGGCGACGGCCCTGTTCTGGCGGTAGCAGTCGTAGATGTAGACGGTATCGCTGTCCCGGTCCCATCGTCCCCAGACCCCTGCGACGGGATGGTCCCAGTCGGCAAAGTCCACGGCACCGATGGCTGGCCAGTACGAGGGGAAGCCCTGCGAAAATTCTGTCACATCGAAGGTGATCTCCGGCTCCATGATGGGATAGACGCGGCCCGACCCGAGCATGGGGATACCCCGTGTCCGTGCCTCGCGCTCATGTTCGGGGTAACTGGATTCGATCTCCTCGATGTCATCGTCGGAATAATGGGCGGCATCCCGCAGCTCCATCATCACATAGGTCCGGCCCCCGAGTTTCTGGGGCTCGTCCTGGGCGACGGTATTTGCATCGAGTTCCTGTATTTCCTTCAGTGCTTCCTTTTCTTCCGCCGAAAGTCCGCGTAGGTCGTCCGGACGCCCATTGGCACTAAGAAAGCGAGAAACCACTGAGGACATCCCCATGAGCGGAGTAAACGTGAGTAGGATCGGCGCCCGTTTCGCATTGGTCCTTGTTAAAACCTCCGTGTAGAAATCAAGTGGCGGCTCCTCGTCGTTCCACGCCCCGTCGAGGGTTTCGCCCTGTGCCTTCTCGCGTCCCTTCTCGTAGGACTTGAACCAGAGGATCGATGTCCCGCCCGAGGCATGGCGCACCTCAACGCTGTCCAGCAGGTCCGGCACGCCCCTCGCCAGCGTCGGTTTCCCGATGATGGCATCCCGTGGGATCATCCCCGTCCCGTAGTCGCGCTTGCGTCCCATAAGGATGCGCTGCACGTTATCCCGTGTCGTCTCCCCCGTGACGCCGCATACCCACCAGTAAACCTCCTGCTCGCTCCTGTATCCCTGCCACCAGTCCGGGTAACGCCCGGTCAGGTGCATGGCAACCTCTGCCCCCGCACTGAGGGTCTTGCCCACCTGGTTCGCCGCCATAAGCATCCGCTCACGGTAGCGACTGCCAAGATCGTGGAACTCTTTCTGCTTGGGGTAGGGTTTGTAGAAGTCCAGCTGGTTGAACCGCTGGTGCTCTGCCAGCTGGTCATAGATATGCCGCAGCTCCGCGAGCTTATGGTCGCGTGCTTCGTCAACCGCTAATGCAGCATCTGCCATCAAGGGAGCATGGAACTCCCGGGACGAATCTTCTGGTTAGAGGCAACCACGCGTGGCTTGCCGTTCCTGGAGCCGCTCTTATTCCTGGCCCCACCCTTTGGTTTAGGTGCCTTCATAGGCGTGTAGCTCGATACCATAACAACTCCTTGCAGTAGTGGCTTGGCCATACCCAGTGAACAATACCCACAATATGTTGTGTATGCCAGAGCTATTTACCACAAGATGTGGTATTATACGACATGAAAGAAGACCTGTCGCCAATAACCAAGTGCTCTATCTGTGAATCAGAGGTGGACCCCGAGGAAGGGGGGACATCAGGATACCTTGGAATGATTCCCGTAACATTCTGTGTCTGGTGCTATGCAGGTATCAGGGACCTCGCTTACCAGACATGCAGCCGATGTATAGAGGAAGAAGAGGCGATTTAGGGGATTGACAGATTGTGAAATGATTGTTAAGCCTGAGAGGGCGTAATGTGAATCATGCTTATATCTATTAATATCTATAGATATTCTTATATATACTTTAGTACTTAAAATTGATGCATGTCACAGGTTTCGCTAACCTACTGAAATAAAACAATATAATGGCAGTCCTCCAAAAACTCCGGGTACTCCGTGGGTTTGAGGGGGTTTTTTACGTTATAGGGCCTGTAAACGGGTGTGACATATTTATCACAGTTTGTAAAATAAGGCCCAATGTATGATGGGGATAGGGGTCGTCGATGAACCCAGCCATTGGGGGGTCCCCCACCCCCTTACTCTAGTGTAGAGGACTGTCCTCTTCCTTATCAGACTGAGCCAACTCCTTGGTCAGTGTCTGTGCCCTTTGTAGAAGATCATCCAATGAAATATCTTTTGTTTGTGTGGTTACATCCTCATAAACCCGTGTCCCAGTACGGTCCAACAGATCCTTCATTGCTGCAAACCTCACCTGCTCAGACTTAGCATTCGTTGCTAACTTCGCCATATGTTTCAATAACTTAGGCGTCATATGTACCATGGACTCTAAGGTCAATTCCTTGATCCTTGACTGTACATGAACCAGCTTCAACACCTGTCTAGATGCCGCTGCCCTACTCTTATGCGAGTACCCGGCTGCAACAGCTGCTGCTGAACCATTACCTCCATTAATTACATATGCGTTACAGAAACGCTCCTGCTGCTCTGTTAGTCCTCTACTACTCATACCAATCACTCCACCATAATTGTTCACAAAACATACCACTTTATATTGCCTCCCACTACCTTGCTGTACAGGAAAGGGCCTTACTCAGAGCTTGTTTCTAACACCATGAAGGCTCCGGCCCTTTAACCATTTCCTAAGAGCCGGAAATGGACCTGTCCTAGCAACGTGGGAGCATCACATCACACACACACGCTCTTTTTAGATTTAGCCATCCGAAGTCCGAACTCCACTCGCTTCGCGCCTTCCCAAGAGGTCAGGCCGTGTCGCCCTCCGGGTTTCAAGAGGGTCTGTTACCCAAGAACATTTTTCCACAAGCACTCATTGCCTGTTTCTACAGGGTCGTCCGGTCACGAACTTATATTGAATTTATCCAACCCGAGACAGGATCTGGCCTCCCTAGTCCAAAGTCTCTGCTGGATATTATTTGAACATCAGCCCCAATCTTATCGCCCTCTGATTCATCATTACCCTTTTGCTGATATCCAAAAATCTCCCCGACTTTGGCCAGAGGAGCCAGATCCCGGGGTTGTCCAAAATCAATATAATTTCGAGCTGCGGACTCAACTTCTCCACCAGCTCGTCTCTGTCCTTGTGAAAAAATGACCTTGGACAGAACCCTCCTGAAATTCTGCCTTCTGACCGCCTGAAGTTGGCTCATTTGAGCGTGATTGTGCGCTCTTATCAGATGAATTGGAGAAACCAATGCCAGATCTACAATCCGAACTAAACCGTTGGACTCAAGCAAAGACCGACTGGATCGAGCACAACATCAACGACCTTCTCCAGATATATCCCGAACTCCTCGAAGCTCAGGATAACGATGAGCTGGTCCAGTACTACCTCGATCTTCATTGCCCCGATTAGAGCTTCATGGCCCGGGTGAGCCATCAATCACCCAACTCTCTCTCACAAATCGTTATTAGGAACACGACATGAATGAACATGCCCGTAACCAGGCACTCGACAGAGCATTCGATAGATTCACTAATCAAATCAAACAATTAGAGAACGAGCGAAAGGAGAAAACGATCACCCTCAAGGAATACGACACACGATTTAAAGAAGTACGTATCCATTACAATAACTCAGTCCACGAAATCGAGAAGACCTACCAGAAACCAGTAGCAGCCTGAAAAATAGGGAGAATCTGCATACAAATTTTATCATTGTTCAATCCACGATGACTTGGAATCAATATCACATCAGGAGGAAATCACATGGCAAAGAAAACCGCCCCCGTCGAAACACCGGAAGTCACAATCGAAGACCGTGCCTTACTTAAAGATGAGCTTGCCGCAAAGGTACGCGATTCCATCTACCAATTACTCGATGCCTTCGAATCATCCCATCCCTTCGTCCGTGAAAATCTCCTACGCAATCTCTGCTGGACCACGGAGCGTCAACCATTATGGATTGATGAAAAAATGCAGACAGTCATGGCTGAAATACAGGAACGATGGACCAACAGTCCCCGAGCCGAGATTGATATGGCAAATCGTGACCGTCAACTCGAATACTTCGAACAACTTGGTGAGGACAAGGTTGTCTATGTCCTGCTTCACTCCGTATTTGTCGAAATATTCAACGAACATGCTGCAGCACATGACAGGGCTCCCTACGGCAAAAAGAAGAGTATGTCCACATCCTCGACCAACAATGCGGATCGTGAATATCTTGAAAAATTAGCAGCGACCTATGGTGTCATCCCCAAGACAACCGAGGAGCAGATACAAGAAGCAGAGCAGGTTGCCGCCTAGCTCACACAATGACCGGAGGTTGCATTCACAGTGCAGCCTCTGGTTTTCTCTTTTTTTAAAAAAACCAAATACAAAAAACCACCACTAACACAGGGACACACGTAAACCATGTCAGAACCAACCGACCTCAACGCGACCCTCACTCCCGGCCAAGTGAGCCTCGAAACCTATACAAAACTCAACATATGGATAGACGACCTGTATTCATCGCTATGGGAACCGGAACTTCTTTCGGAACAAGGCCACACGGATGAGCAGATACAACACCTCAAAAAAATAAACCTCCTGCTCACCAATTTTGCACGTAACAATTTATTAGAAACTATCGCAACAAGTGAAAGCCCCATACACAACAACGAAGCATGGCGCAGCTCGCCATTACTGGATCTACCGCGTCTACTACACCTGCAAATACTGCTGGGATATTACAGGGCACACCACCACGATGATGTACGCCTGTATCACAGTCCAACTTCCCTGAAAAACCACGTAAACGCACTCGGCATCGACGTCGATTACCGAACAATCACAGACCGTGTTCACATTGGTGCCAACCTTGGTCGATACGAACAGCAAAAATTCGAAGGAGCCGACGACAAACGAACCGCATCCATCTACCCGACACGAATCTCTACACGTGAATGGCGTTGTGCCTCAATCATCCGTCTAATAGAACGCGATAACCTTCAGCCAGTCGTCTCACACATATATCCACTCGTCGATGAAGCTCGCCGTATAGCAGGACTTACCCCAAAACCACGACCCTCCATCCAAAGGTTATCCCAACTCCCTGCACGGTTCGATACTGGCCCATACAGGTCAAAGGCAACCGCTACAGCTGAGTAACAAATTAACTCCCATCACCTAACTAAAATTTCATAGCGAATTTGCCCGGTCACTCCGGGCTTTTTTTTGTCCAAAAATAAATGAGGTTCTTATGAAAATCCCAATGATTACGTTTACTGCGCTGGAACTCGGCGCACAAAGTCCAATCGTAAAAGATGGCATTACATATGCCCGACGCTGGCTAGGCAAAACGATAGCCGGGACAAATACGACACGTAAAGACCTCAAGGAACTCAAGGAATCCATAGAGGAACTGCGTGAACTCATCAAAAATCAGGAGAAACCCGATGAAACTCGGACGAGTGATCGACTGGGCGATAGCCCAGTTTGGACCGATACAGTTTGCGATCAGCCAGGACAGGCAAGGTCGATGGAGACTGGGTTTGGTGAAGGGGACACTGAGGAACATTGGCCCCGTATATGACCGCATCGAAGATGCCAAAGCCGCCTATTACACGGTCACAAAAGAGGTGAAAGATGGGGTACGACGAGATGACACCAGCACAACAGTATGAAGTTGACTGTGACGTAGCCAAATACAGCTGCTCCACATCGATTAAGGATCTACAGCACCTGGTCTCACGAGATCCCGGTACCTTCATACAAGACATCTACTACTTCGAGGCCATGAGCCGTGATCTCAAGGCCATCGCGGACAACCTCAAATCACTGGAAAAAAGGGCAGCATGATGCACAAATCCTTAGACGTTTTCATTCTCTCTGACGAAGTAACAGGCATCATGGCCTGTTACGAACCTGATGAACCCCCTGTTCTGTTCAAAACCTTCGACAAGAAGATCGCCGTCGACGATTACATCGTCGTGGAGACCAATACCCGGCACAACATGACTGTCGTTCAAGTCACCGCTGTCGGCGTTGAGCCTGATTATTCCAGCGACACACCCGTCAAATGGGTCATCGATAAAGTCGATAACAGCGAATTAAAGGACATCCTCGATGCTGAAGAGGAAGGCAACAAGGTCATCGCAGAATGCACAAAGAGATCCGAGCGGACCCGACTCCAGCAAAGTCTCGTTGAAATGGATGACAGTGTAAAAGCACTCCGCCTGTTCTCGCGTAAAGCGAAAGGTGATGTGTGGGGCATCGACAAAAAATAATACGTCTTAGGGAGGGGAGGTGTCGCCTATGCCCTACTCCAGGGACCATCTCTCCTCTCTAAGCCCAGGCACTACACATGCGTGCAGTTCCAGGGCCCGGAACCAGGAGCTTACCTGGTAAGGCAACAATCGGGAGTCACCTGATACTCCAAGGAGATAGGGCGTAAGGACCTATCAGGTAGAACTCCCCGAAATTCAGAGGTGAACATGGCCAGATGGAAACCCGCATGGCGTCGACACAAGCGATGTAACGCTTGCACTGGACGTATGCAAAAACGCCAAAGCAACCCAGCCATCTGGCAATGCAAACACTGCGGAAAATACAGAGCACACGATCCCGAACCCGACGTAACAACCCACACAAGGAGTGAGCCATGATGTACCAAGGAATGGCGCAAGCCGATCTCTACGCCAACATGCTCTCAATCGCAGAAAGCACCCACGACGAGATCATTCACAGCAGCAAATTAAAAGCCGATTTCTTCGACCACGATGAGGACCCAACCTGGTCGGTACGCGTCCTCGGTGATAGAAGAAACGCTAGCTTTCGCCACTTGAACGACGACACACCTCGCATTGACTGCAATGCGGATGCTCAACTAGCCAGTAAACTGGATATCCCCAAAGCCTATTACGACAGGATGGTCTCAAAGCAACCAGAGCTGTGGCAAACAACCTGCAATACATGGCTGCGAGACCTGAACAAGCCCATCATGTTGAGGCAATGGACCAATCGCAATGGACGTCGGGCACTCCGTGCCATTCTCTCTGACAGATACCGCCGTATCGACAACCTCGACATCTTCAAGACTGTTCTTCCTATACTGGACGAACAACCTAAGATGAAAATCGTCAGCGCCCATGTTGACGAGCACAACTTCCATCTAAAGGCCGTCTTCCCTGAGATAGAGGGTGGTATCGGGCTTAATGATGTCGTCCAGTCAGGACTCCACATCCGCAACAGTGAGACAGGTAACGGCGCCTTCGTCATCCAACCCCTCACGTATCGCCTTGTATGCCTCAACGGGATGATTATTCCCGATGCAGCACTCCGAAGGACCCATCTGGGTAGCCGTATCGAGGAAGGCGAGGACATTAACTGGCGTGACGAGACAATCGCAGCGGATGACAAGGCACTGATGATGAAGATCGAGGACGTCACCCGTCAGGCAACCGACGAGAGCCGCTTCACGTACATCGTAGAACAGTTGAAGGAATCAGCCGAGCGAACCATCGAGGTCTCGAAGGCCGAGCAGGTCAAGATCCTCACGAAGAAGCAGGGCCTGACTGAGCAGGAGCACAACACCATCCTCGAGTTCCTGCACAAGTCAGACGGTAATACCCACTGGGATGTCGCCAACGCAGTCACATCAGCAGCTGGTGTGGCTAACGATTACGCACAGGCGACCAATCTCGAAACATTAGGCGGCAAGATTGCCACCACCCCTCAACTACTGGCCGCATAGGAGGTCTAGCATGGGCTTAGATAACTTCTTTATGAAAGAATGCGCTCCGGGCGAACAGGCCCCGGAAGTTATTATTGATCCCCCAGCCAATCTTTGCGGCAAGCTCATCTTTAAGGGCGACTCTTCCTTTCGAGGGAAGGTATACGATGATTTCGTCGTGCGTGTGACCGATGTGTCTCTGTACGAAGACCACACGAGACCGGACACCGTAATTGAAATGGCAGATTCCATAGCTGAATGGATTTCAGCCAATCCCGGCAAACATTTCCAGAACCAGGAATACAACTGGACTATCAAGCACGCCGAAATCATTGATCTTGAAAGAGTCTTCCGCATCCATGGCGAAGCAGGCTTCAGCCTGGTCAGCTGGTATTAACCATGACGCAACGAAAAAGGAATCTGACACAAACATTTAGGATCGTCGCCTTCGGTACACCTGACGGCGGGCCACTTAAACAAGAGAAATTCCCATTCGAGATACTTGCTCAATATAACACCCTGTCATCCGCTGTAAACGATGGCTGGCAGCTCTCCCAGATATGGAGCGTTACTGAAGCTGATGGTGATGTGTGGACCTACGGACCATCCCGTCATTACGTTAACCTACTGCATTACGTTTGCACTGAAGAGCACCACAATGACGACTCTTATGTAGAGGTAAGTTTTGACATTGAAAGGATGAGCGATGACTAAACAGCAAGAAACGATAGACGCGACTCCATCCTGGACTGTCGTCGCCTCGATGATCCGACTATTTCTGAAGGACGACACACCACCTGGAATTCGAAACGAGTTAAATCGAATGGCAGCATTGGCTGATGACTGGGTTCACATCAATACCGTCTGGCACGGCGGCCATCCTTACCACAGTCGTCAACTCACACTCCGTTCACAGAAGTGAGGACCATTCATCTCAAGTATGAGACCCGGTGACTTCTCGGACCCAATGTTCATGTAGGGAGTGTATCGGCTCTCCTTCATCTCAAGCCACGCACCCTCACTGAACTTGGGCCGACGAAGCGAATACACCTGGTCAAATGCCAGCAGCATCCCCTCTCCACCACGGGTGTTATCCTCCTGATTAAGCTGTGCTGCAACCACTGCCCAGATGTTCAGGTCCTTGACCAGGGATACGACTGCGTTGGAGACATTCTCGAGGTGCTCCACACGGTCTCCAGAGCCACGCACAAGCTGCAGGTAATCCAGGAAGAACCCACGTATACCATGGTCCTTCACTGCCCTCTCTACGGCCTCTGTAAGCTCAGGAATAGATAGTCCAGGGACGTTGGCATAGTAGATATTATCAGGTGCAGTCACCTGGTACATGAGGACTTCATCCGAAAGGTTATCCTCATTGTCCGATAGAAAATCGAGGCTGTTTCTCTTCAAGGCCCGACCAAGATGGCGTTGCTCTAATTCAAAGTCAGACATCTCACAGGCCAGCCATAAATGAGGGACACCAGCCTCATTCAGATTGTAGCTGATAGAGCCCATGAGAATGGTCTTGCCAATCTTCTTACGTGCCTGCAAACCATATGCTTTTGAAGCGTAAAGACCACCACCCATCGCCTTATCCAGCTTCGGCAATCCAGTCGAGGTACTGTCACCTCGATGATCTAAACCAGAGACAACTCTGTCGATAGCCGCACTGCGGCTGTTGAGAATGACTTCACGCATGACGCTACAGCGTCTGCGGACTGAGCGAACCACTGACATCATCTTCCTGCCGTTGCAGGAAATCATCAGTCCAGCGTTCCCCGTTCAGCCACGTTGCTGCATGTGGAACAAACTTCCTGTCACGAGAGGAACGCGAATCAACATGATTACGGTATCGTTGTGTCATTTCTTTCAAATACCGTTCGGGGTCATCGCTTGTCTTCTTGATGACACCAATCGCTTTGACCCACGCCTTCTTCGCAGATGCCTTGCCTTCCTTGCGGGGATACAGCACCCAGAATTCCTCGAACTTGGCATCATCAATTTTCATAACACCAATCTTGGGTTTCACAGGCGTCTTCGTTGCAAGATGGGCACCCTGTGTCGACGGTTGATAGTCAACAGCCGTCGCATCAGCCAACGCTATCAGGCGCCCGTCCCGATCAATGTATCCCGCATTCAGAAGCTCCTGTCGGTAACGGTTAATCATCCGTGGGGTCCACATCGTCACATCAGACAAAGCCTTCGTGCTGAAATCCCATAAATAGTCCCAGGACCCATGTGCGGACAACGCCGCCAGTACACGTACCGCCCCATCAGTGAGTTCCGGGTCAAGGACTGCAGACGTCGGCAGAAGCGACACCACGTATCTCGTGGGCAGGTATTTTCGTTCCGTTCCATCGGAAGTGCTGGAGTAAGAGGAAGGCGTCTGCCTCATTGTCGTCTGCTGTGTCGAATCCATAATCCCTCGCTGCCTCGATCATCATTGCCTTGTCGGCGTTTCCCTTACCGGTTGCGAATTTCTTCAAAGCGGAAACATTCACTTCGAGTACCGCAACACTGTCGTCCTGCTGGTGGCAGACCGCTGCTAGTCCAGCCAGAAATTCCGAACCCTTTCGGAATCCATAGGCACGCTCGAAGACCAGCACCTCGATCTCGTGCTCTTCAATTAACGAGTGCAACCAGCGGGAGAAAAATCGAAAGGCTTCGCCGTGGGAGGAAGATCTGGGAGATCGAAGATCCAGCGTACCCACAACCAGACCAGCCCCTGAATCATGAGCAAACCCGGTGCGTGTCGCTGGATCAACAGCTAAAACCCTCATTTTCCCCCCGCTGGTTACCCACTAAATGTAGTGGGTTGCATCACCAGTGACTACTACATATTGTGTTCTTTCAAAAAAAAGGAGGAGACTGTGGCATCGAAGACACAGACGGAGAAATCCCCGTGGCAAACATTAAGATCTATTGAAATCGCCGACGAGCACATCGAGACAAAGGGCAAGTTCCGCTACGTCTCATGGGCCTGGGCATGGCACTACATCAAGAATTTGTACCCGGATGCGACCTACGAGAAGCATCTATTTGGGACAGATCAGCACATGCTGCCCTACATGCGGGATGATGCAGGACACACATACGTAATGGTCACTGTGACAATCGCTGGCCTTAATAAGACCGAGGTCTATCCAGTCACCAACCACAACAACAAATCGATCCAGAATCCTGACTCGTATGATGTCAACACGGCTCTTCAGCGTTGCCTGACAAAAGCCATCGCCATGCATGGTCTCGGCCATTACATCTATGCAGGAGAAGACCTGCCTCCGGACCTGGATAAACCTCAAAGCGCAGAGCAGACCAAGGCAGAGGAGACAGGCAAGCCTGTCGAGGTGAAGAGCCCTATCCCAGCAGTCAAGGACCCAATCGTCAAAGATTTGGATGCGTGGTTCACCACAGTACTCACTGACCTCGCAGCATGCCGTGATGAGAGTGATCGAAAACGGCTCGTCGCAAGCATCGCCACGATGAAGAAGGAACTCCCTGAAGAGATGGCAGCAGCCGTCAAAGAAGTGCTCGACAAACGAAAAGAAGAACTTAAACCAGCCGCATAGGAGAAAAGACCCATGAGTATGAACAACTGCACATTTACAGGAAATCTTGGTGGCGATTGCACCGTCAAAACAGGTGTCGGACCAAGCAATCTCACCATCGCCAACTTCTCCGTCGCCGTGAACACCCATGTCAAGGGCGAGGACAAAACCATGTGGGTTTCCTGCTCCCTGTTTGGTCAACGTGCCGAAGGCAAACTCCCACAATATTTGAAGAGAGGTCAGTCGGTCTGTGTCGCAGGACCCATTGATCTGAATGAATGGACCGCCGACGACGGCACAGCCAGGGCAACGGTCCAGATGAATGTCCGTGAGCTGGATCTCATCGGGTCCAAACAGGACGGGCCTGCACCTTCATCCAATGTCGAAGAAATTCCGTGGAACTAGCCATGGAAAAACTTTTCACGCTTGACAGAGAG
>CEUY01052332.1_pt1 | contig 20468 bp, 19 predicted proteins | sample 361481 | NCBI WGS metagenome assembly CEUY01 (sample SAMEA2622737, study PRJEB7988) | marine metagenome | isolation source: saline water (ENVO:00002010), including
TGGCCTCTTACTGGCTCTATAGCCATTTTCTTTATGGGATTTGGTGCGGCTTTTAGCGTCAATAAACTTCCAATTGGGTATGGGTTGCTGGCCATAGGTTTTGCGATTTTAATTTATATGCTTTTTGGTTGGTTTGGTGATGTATCACGTGAAAGTGAAGGTGGAAAATACAACAAGCAGGTAGATACTTCATTTCGTTGGAGTATGAGTTGGTTTATTTTCACAGAAGTAATGTTTTTTGCTGGTTTCTTTGGCGCGTTATATTACATGCGTGTGTTATCAGTTCCGTGGCTGGGTGACATGGGAGTAATGTATGGGGATTCAATATGGCCAGAATTTACTGCTGGATGGCCAACATCAGGGCCTTACATAACTGATACTTTTACTCCTATGGGGGCATGGGGCTTGCCAGCTATAAATACTGCACTGTTACTAACTTCTGGTGTAACTTGTACTTGGGCACATTGGGCGATCAAACTAGATAAGCGTAGCCAATTAAAATGGGCTTTATTTTTAACCATAGCACTTGGTGCTGTTTTTCTTGGTTGTCAGGTTTACGAATATATGCATGCATATTCAGATTTAAACCTTAAGCTTACATCTGGCGCATATGGCGCTACATTTTTTATGCTAACAGGGTTTCATGGCTTTCATGTAACGATTGGCGCGATCATGTTAACAGTAATATATTTTCGAGTTTTAGCTGGCCATTTTAAACCAGAAAATCATTTTGGATTTGAAGGGGTATCATGGTATTGGCATTTTGTTGATGTAGTTTGGTTGGGTTTATTTATATTTGTTTACTTACTATAAAAATAGAAATTAGCATGTAAATTGAACTGGTCTATTGGCTTTTAGGAAGAATGCCAAAATAATAACTTGTCATAAGGATAATAAAAAGAACAACTGATAGACCAATTCGTATAGTAAGAGATTTAACCATGCGCGTACTCTGGCCTTTGTCTTTAAGCATGAAGAATAATGCGGATGCAAGACTATAAAATATGAAAAGAAAAAATACGGCTGCAATAATTTTCAATTTTGACTCCAGTTGTTTTATAAATTTAAGTTCTGGGCAGAATTTTAGCCGAGAATAGTGTTCTAACCAATGACTATTTTTGGTTGGCAGTTTAGAGGAAACTTCTTGCCAACAGTTGCTGCTGTTTTTTTTGTTGTTCTAACTGTGATGTTAGGCAACTGGCAAATTTCTAGAGCGGAGGAGAAAGAGGCTCGTCAGGCGCAGTTAAATAAACTTTCACAGGGGCCAGTAATATCGATACCTACAACACCAATTACGCTTAAAGATTATCAGTATCGTAAGGTTGAAGTGCATGGAACTTATGTTCCCGCCCATACAATATTCTTAGATAATAAGATACATAAAGGTATCGTAGGGTATCAAATTATCACACCAATAAGATTAAGTGGAAGTTCTATGCATGTTTTAATTAATCGTGGCTGGGTTGCTGCTGGTCGCACTCGGTATGAGTTGCCTGATATCTCTACTCCTACTGGCCGAGTGATGGTGTCAGGTATAGTAGAATCGCCAACAATTAGGACTTTAGAGCTTTCTACAGAAACCGTGGCTGGGCAAGTTTGGGAAAATTTACATCTTGATCGTTACCGTAAGGCAACGGGGCTTACGCTTCAGCCATTATTAGTATTGGAAGAAAAAGGTATAGATGATGGGCTGACTCGTGAATGGGTCCGTCCTGATTCTGGGGCTAGTAGAAATTGGGGGTATGCGTTTCAGTGGTATTCTATGGCATTGGCTATATTAATATTATATTTGGTGTTAAATGTTAAAAAAGACCAACCAAGGGAATAATAAGATTAGATTATATTTATTAATAACAGTAATGATTGCGCCTATAGCAGTTTCTTACATCCTATTTTATTTGGGGGGGGCTCCAGCTACTGTAAATTATGGAGAACTAATTAAGATCAAACAAGCTTTACCAGACGTAGTTTTACATAAAACAAATGGCGAAGCATTTAATATTAGTCAGTTACGTGGAAAATGGGTAATGTTAGTTATAGACTCTGGAGAGTGTGCGGAGTTATGTCGTAAACAGCTCTACTATATGCGTCAGGTAAGGTTAATGCAAAATAAGAAAATGGACCGTATAGAGCGAGTATGGTTAATTGATGATAATAAGACTTTAGAAACTAGTATTCAAGAAGATTTTAAAGGGACTATTTTTGTAAATGCTCATAAAAGTAAATTATTAAATGAAATTCCAGCAAAAGTTTCACAGCATGATCATATTTATATAATTGATCCATTAGGGAATTTGATGATGCGTTTTCCAAAAGATATTGACCCATCTAAGATGGCAAAAGATATTAAGAGATTACTTAAGGTCTCGCGAATAGGATAAGGACAGATATTATGGCTATTAGTATAACTTGGCAAAATAAAGCCGCACGATTGTACCAATTTTATCGATTAACCAAGCCTAGGGTTGTGTCACTTATTGTTTTTACTGCATTTATAGGTATGTTTCTTGCAGTGCCAGGCGCAGTTCCTTTAAATGCATTAATTTTTGGTACATTAGGGATTGCTCTAGTCGCTGGTGCAGCTGCGGCAGTAAATTGTTTAGTAGAGCAAAAAATTGACTCTGTTATGGCTCGTACACGTGGTAGGCCTTTACCAAGAGGTGAAGTAACCTCCCCAGAAACCTTGTTTTTTCTTGCGTTGATTGGTGGAGGGGGCTTATTCATACTATATCAATGGGTAAATCCCTTAACAATGTGGCTTACTTTGGTTACATTTGTTGGTTATGCAATTATTTATACAGTGTTACTTAAACCTCTAACGCCGCAAAATATTGTTATTGGTGGGGCTTCTGGCGCAATGCCGCCTGTACTTGGATGGACAGCAGTAACAGGAGAGGTTTCAGCTGATGCGCTGCTTTTATTTCTCATAATATTTGCATGGACCCCACCACATTTCTGGGCGCTCGCACTCTACCGGAAACATGAGTATGCTAAAGTGGGAATGCCAATGCTTCCGGTAACACATGGAGACAAATTTACTCAACTTAATGTCCTTCTTTATACCTTTATACTGTGTGCTGTTACGCTTATGCCCTATGCAACACAAATGGGAGGATTGATTTATCTTATTAGTGCGATAGTTTTAGATGCCATATTTTTATACTACGCAGTAAAAATTTATCTTAATTATAGTGATAAGCTTGCACGTGCCGCTTTTCGTTATTCAATTTTTTATTTGACAGCGTTATTTACGGCATTATTAGTTGATCATTATTTTTATTTTTAATCATTATTTAATAGATTGATTAGTATTTTTAATATTCTTAGCTCAGTATTAATACTAGTTTTTGTTGAATAATGGATATCTTTCTTATCATATTATGTAGATATCAAGAATTTAATAGGGGTAATTAGTCAGAATTTCGGCATATATTTTTTAAACCCCCATATTTTCTATTTAATTTTATAGGTCATGATGGGTTTATTATATTTTTAAATTTATAAAAATAATTTTCCTGGGTTAAGTATGTTATTAGGATCAAAAACCTGTTTAATATTCTTCATTAATTGTATCGTTTGCCCATCAATTTCTCGGTCAATATAAGCACGCTTTTCTCTACCAATACCATGTTCTCCTGATAATGTACCATTCAGGTTAATTACTAGGTCAAAAATTTCACTTAGACATTTTTCAGCACGATCCATTTCTTTAGTATTATTTGGGTCTACTAATAGGTTTACATGAATATTCCCATTTCCAGCATGGCCGAAATTAACATTACTAATTTGATACTTTGAGCTTAGTTTAGTGAGGCCATTCAGAAATGTAGGTAGAGTGGATATTGGTACGACAACATCTTCATTAATTTTTTTTGGTGCAATATCCCGTAATAATGGTGACAATGCTTTACGCATTCTCCATAAATTTACAGAATCTGGCACACAATCAGCCTGTAATAACCCTTTGTTTTGGCAAGAAGATAATATAGCAGTGCTTGTATCATTTACTTCTTGATAAGATCCGTCAACTTCGATCATAAGCATAGCGGCACTATCATCTGGTAGTATTTCTGGAGATCGGTTGCGAATTAGGTTAAGTGAACCTTGATCTAGAAATTCAAGTGCACTAGGGCCCTGTGGAAGAGACATAATTGAGACTATTGCTTTAGCACAATTTGAGGCATCACGGAAATGAGCAACTATTCCTCCAGTAGATTGTGGTAGGGGGGTAAGTTTAAGTGTTGCTTCAGTAATTACTGCCAATGTACCTTCAGAGCCAATCAAAAGTCTTGTTAGATCATAGCCTACTACGCCTTTCGTTGTATAACAACCAGTCTTAATTTTCTCCCCTTTACCCGTTATTGCTTTTACACCTAAAACATGATCACGAGTAGTCCCATATTTTACTGCATGAGGACCTCCTGCAGATGTGGCAAGGTTTCCACCGATACTAGAATATGCAGCACTAGAGGGATCAGGTGGCCAGAAAAAATTGTGAGGCTTAACGGTGTCTTGTATAGTCTGATTGAGAACCCCAGGCTCAGTTACAATTAAACGATTAGCAGGATCAATTATAGGGATTTGTAACATACGCTCTAGTGATAATGCTATACCACCTTGCTCTGGTATACTGCCGCCAGCAGTTCCTGTACCACGTCCACGTGGTGTGAGCGGAACTCTATGAGTATTACATAACAAAATTATTGCTTCAATCTCATCGGAGTTTAGTGGAAATACCACTATATCCGGTGGATATATTTTTTGACTATTATCATAAGCATAGGCGTAACAATCTACTGGATCTGTATAAATCCTATCGGGGGGTAACATAGACTGAAGCTGGGTAAGAAGGATAGACATTTATAACTTCCATAAATTATTTATTTGTGGAATGGGAAATAGCAACAAGCTATCATATGGCATAGTTATCATTACCAGAAATATTAACATGGGTCTTATTTATAGCTGAAAATGATACAGAAAAGTACATTATATGTGGTTGCTACTCCGATTGGAAATCTACGAGATATTAGTCTGCGGGCGTTAGATGTTCTTATGGCTGTTGATATAATTGCTGCTGAAGATACGAGAAACTCTAGAAAATTGTTAGCACATCATTCTATTACCAAAAAAATGATAGCTCTACACCAGCATAATGAACGAATAGCTGCAAAGAAGATTTTGGGGTTACTGGAAGCAGGAAAATCTGCTGCCTATATTACTGATGTTGGCACACCTGGAATTTCTGATCCTGGGGCAATTTTAGTTAATTTAGTAAGAAAAAATTATCGTGTGGTGCCGATTCCTGGTGCTAATGCAGCATTATGCGCCCTATCTGCAGCTGGAATTTCTCTATCAAATTTCTTATTCTGTGGATTTCTCCCTACTTCAAAGAGTATGCGTAGGAAGAAAATGGAAGAATTGAAATCGCTTCCATACGTTTTAGTGCTCTATGAAGCACCACACCGAATATTAGAATGTATTCTTGATTTATCTGAAATATTGGGGGTAAATCGGCAATTAACTATAGGCAGAGAATTGACAAAATTATTTGAGACTATTCATACCTGTACTTTGGGTGATGCATTAACTTGGTTCAATTCAGATACTAATCAACAAAGAGGTGAATTTGTATTAATCATTTCTGGTGCTGAAGCTCCAGATAAAAAAAGAATTAGTAATCATGCTACATATACACTCAAATTATTATTGAAAGATCTGCCTTTAAAGCAAGCAGTAAAAATTACATCAGATATTACTTCTGAAAATAAGAATCAATTATATAAAATGGCATTACTACTAAAAAATGAAAAAGGGGGAGGAATTTAAATTTCATCTATTCATTTATATTTAATTAATAGACACATTCTTTATTATTTCCATCAACGATCTATATTATCTAAAGTGTCTATATAAAAACTAGGTTCACCAGTATGGCATTCTTTAAAATAACGCTTTAAAGGTATGCCTATAACTCGGAAAGCTATTTCATCCCAAGGAACTTCTTTTTCTTTAAAAAGTTTTACTTCTAGACTCTCAATTCCTGGTTGGAAATTTAAGTCTAATAGTTCTGCTAAGAATAGAAAATATACCTGATTTATAGCTGGAAGATTATAAATGGTGTAGAGGTTACCAATCTTTACTCGGGCATTAGCCTCTTCCATAGTTTCACGAGAGGCAGCTTGCTCTAGAGTTTCAGAGTTTTCCATAAACCCTGCCGGTAGAGTCCAAAGCCCACAGCGGGGCTTAATTGCTCTTCGACATAGCAATACTTTATCTTCCCATTTTGGTATGCAACCTACTACCATCTTAGGGTTGTGATAATGTATACGATTACATGTAGGGCACACATGGCGTGGCAGTGTGTCTCCTTCTGGAATACGTATATCAACAAGGGTTCCACAATTACTACAATATTTCATTGAAATATCTCTGTGAGATTAGTTACTCATAAAATCTAATGATTAATTTTATTCTAACACGTGGAAATATACTTTCTTACAGTTGTTATTAATGAGACAATTATTAAATATTCTTTCTATTAATATAATAAATTACAATAATATTGCATCTAAGAAGAAAATTTAATTCTGGTATGCTCAAATTATAGGTAATAAATTAAATTAATCATTGCGCCATGCGAATTGCCATTGCCCAGATCAATTGTACAGTAGGTGACCTTACCGGTAATGCAAAGAAAATTCTTGATTTCACTAATCAGGCAAAAAACAAAGATACTGCATTAGTTATCACGCCTGAATTAGCCTTATCTGGCTATCCTCCTGAGGATTTATTGTTGCTAGATGGGTTTCGTCTGGCCTGCATAAAAGCATTTGATAATCTAGTAAAAGAAATAAATGGGATTTCTCTATTATTAGGGCATCCTTATTTTATTAACAACCGTATTTATAATGCTGCTTCATTAATTTGTGATGGGAAGGTTGTTGCGACGTACTTTAAGAATAACCTTCTAAATGATAATTGGTTTACAGAGTCTTATTATTTTGAGGCTGGTTTAGACAGCTGTGTTTTCACTTCTGAGGGAATAAAATTTGGAATAAATATTTCTACTGATATATTGCAAGAAATTAATACAGTTGCTGTTAAAAGAGAGGGGGCAGAAGCATTAATATTATTATGCGCTTCGCCTTATCACGTTAATAAGCAAGCTATATTGCATAATTTAATATGTCAACGCGCTCATAAAATAGGAATACCCATTATTTGTGTAAATTTAGTGGGAGGGCAGGATGAATTAGTATTTGATGGGGCTTCATTTGTAGTAAATTTTAAAGGGGACCTTATTCATCAATTTGATGGGTTTATTGAGACTCTAGGTTTGATTGAATTTCAAGGTGGCTTGCCTATGAAGGGGCTGGTTACTAATACAGATATTCAAGAAGAAAATATATACAGAGCTTTGTGTCTTGGAGTAAAAGATTATATTAATAAAAATGATTTTACTAATGTAATTCTTGGCATATCTGGGGGTATTGATTCTGCCCTTACATTAGCAATTGCAGTTGATGCCTTGGGTTCTGATAGGGTATGGGCAGTAATGATGCCGTCAGAATATACAGCAAGTATAAGCTTGCAAGATTCACGGGCTATATCTAAGGCTTTAGGTGTGAATTATAGTGAATTTTCAATTAATACAATGTTTGATCAATTATTAAATTCACTTGTTAATAAATTTCAGTGGCCTCAAGATCAACATGAAATAGGAGTTACTGAAGAGAATATACAAGCACGAATTCGTGGAACTATCTTAATGGCATTATCAAATAAATATGGAGCAATTGTACTTACCACTAGTAATAAATCTGAAATGGTAACAGGATATAGTACGCTTTATGGCGATATGGCTGGCGGGTTAGCTGTACTCAAGGATGTCAGCAAGAGTATGGTCTATAAGCTTTGTAATTACCGTAATAGTTTAAGTATGGTGATTCCAGAGCGTATCATTCAGCGTGCACCTTCTGCTGAATTGCGACCAAATCAGATAGATCAGGATAATCTCCCACCTTATAATATTATTGATGGCATTATTGAGGAGTATATAGAGAATGGTAAATCACTATATGAGATAGTTGATATGGGCTATCCTAAGGCTGATGTGCGACATATCGTAAGTTTACTCTGTAAGAATGAATATAAAAGGCGTCAATCACCCTTGGGAATTTGTATTACTAAACAAAGCTTTAGTAAGGGCTGGCGTTACCCAATTACATCTAAATATAAAGACACGGTGTGAAGAATTTTAGTATAAATTATCAGATTCAAACTATCTAATAAAGGAAATGTAACATGAGAAAAATAGAAGCCATAATTAAGCCTTTTAAGCTTGATGAGGTGCGCGAAGCTCTTAATGAAATTGGGGCTAATGGTTTGACCATTACAGAAATTAAGGGATTTGGTAGACAAAAAGGGCATACTGAGCTTTATCGTGGAGCTGAATATGTTATTGATTTCCTACCGAAGGTAAAAATTGAAATAGTAGTAGTAGAGAGTCTTGTTGATAGTACTATAGAGGCAATAGTTAAAGCTGCGCGTACCGGTAAGATCGGTGATGGCAAGATATTTGTCACGCCTGTGGAGCAAGTAATAAGAATACGTACTGGAGAGCTAAATGAGGCAGCAATTTAAGCTAGATTTAAATAGAAGTATATAGCGTAGTATATTAATTACTAGTTTTTTAGGGGTATTTTTTCAGAGTTATTATGTCTGCCTACTCATATCATTTTCAAAGCTCCTATGGAAAGGCCTCTCAAATCAGTATGAAAATAAATTTTATTATTACAGTGTTATTATTTTTGTTTGGTAAAAATGTTCTTGCTAATGAATTGCCTGATTTAGGAGAAGCATCTCAAGCTGATATTTCCCCATATGAAGAAAGGCAGATTGGCTTGGAAATAATGTCCCAAATTCGTTCTGATAGTAGGTATCTTGATGATGCTGAAATAGCTGGGTATCTTACTAACTTAGGATACAAATTAATTTCTGCCTCTGATGAGGCCCATCCAGATCAAGAATTTGAGTTTTTTGCTGTTCGTGATCCATCATTAAATGCTTTTGCTTTGCCGGGTGGTTTCATGGGTTTTAATAGTGGGCTGATTCTAGCAGCACAGAGTGAATCAGAATTAGCTGGGGTAATGGCTCATGAAATTTCACATGTTACACAAAAACACCTTGCTCGCATGATATCAGGCCAGAAATATGGCATGTTAACTACACTAGCATCTATAGCACTTGCAATTATGGCGTCACGGGCGAATCCGCAAGCAGGGACTGCAGTTATGGCAACTTCTGAAGCTATTTTAGCCCAGTCACAATTAAATTTTACTCGTGCAAATGAGAAAGAAGCTGATCGTATTGGCTTAGCTGTACTCATGAGAGCTGGATTTGATCCTGCTGGCATGGCATCTTTTTTTGGTCGATTACAGAGAGCTAGTAGGTTCCAGGGTGATATTCCCTCTTACTTACGCACTCATCCACTTAGTTATGAGCGCATAGCAGATATCGAAAATCGAATACAAGGTTTACCTTATAAGCAGGTTGCTGATAGCATTGAATTTCAATTAGTTCGCGCCAAGTTACGTGCAGCTGAGGGAAAACCCTTAGAAGCGGTAAAATATTTTGAATCTAATTTGAAAGAGAGGCGTTATAGTAATGAGACAGTTGAGCGTTATGGGCTAATAAGTGCTTTGTTGCGGGAAGGAAACAATTTACGAGCAAATGAGGAGCTGAAATTGCTTTATGAGTCTGGTCATTATGACACAATGGTTAAATTACAAGAAAATCATCTGTTAGGAAATGAGATTCAGATTAAAAAGAAAATATTATATTCAAGCGCAATGATTGAAACGCTTGCAGCTCGTGTTAAATTCTCTGTAGGGCTTTATTCTGAAGGCTTGCATATTTATAGGGAAGCGTTAAAAATTTATCCGCAACATCGTGCATTAATTTATGATTATGCTGCTGCTTTATTATATGATGGGAATCAGAAAGACGCACTTAGGTTTATAAATCGGCAGCTTCGGTTTACACCAAATGATATAAGGCTATATCAATTACAGGCAAAAGCATATGAAGCAGATGGAAATAGTATGTTGCTACATCGTGCATTAGCAGAATCTTATATTCGTCAAGGGGATCTTCCAAGAGCAATAAATCAATTAGAAATTGCACTAAAAAGTGAAGATGGGGATTTCTATGAGATATCTAGTGCTGAAGCACGCCTTAAAGAGCTTCGGCATCAGCTGTCACTATCAGAAGAATAATATAGATTTAAGCTCTACTACGCGCACTTAAATTAAGAGTTATTCTTGTCTACAACTAAAAAATTATGATTTGATCAATACTCTAAGATTTATCTATGTTTTTTGTTTGATCAGTCATAGACGCTCTATTTTTAGGGATTTAGCTGCCAGCCATTTTCCAGTTAGTACTATAACAAAAGCCCCGAGAATTGGAGATAGCCATTGTAGATAGGTTGCATTAGTATTTATCCATTCATTGATAATTACATCAGTTATTATCATATTACCAGCTATCCATCCAAGTAATCCGGCACCAATTGTGACAATAATTGGAAATTGATCCATTAATTTCATTATCACTTTACTTCCCCAGACAATGATAGGAACACTTATTATTAGGCCAAATATTACTAAACCAACACTGTCTTTTGCGGCACCAGCAATCGCGATAACATTGTCTAGGCTCATTACAGCATCAGCAATAATGATAGTTTTTATAGCCCCTAATAATGTGGCACTAGCATCTATTTTATGTGCTCTATTTTCTGGGCTTGGTTGAAGTAATTTAATTCCGATCCAAATTAATAATATAGATCCGATAATTTTTAAGAAAGGAATTGTTAATAAAGTCAGTGCAAATGAAATGAAGATTACCCGTAGGGCGATGGCACCAAAGACGCCCCAGAATATACCGCGGTTACGTTGACCCTCAGGTAGTCGTCGACAAGCAAGCGCTATTATAATTGCATTATCACCACCAAGTATTATATCAATAGCAATTATTTGTATTACTGCGACCCAGAATTGTGGGCTAGTGATGTCCATTAATTAATCTCAAAGAATTTAAATTCTATTTTAATGCCAATTTATACTAGTCTTTAATACCATAGCAAATACTTAAATGGTAACTCCACTATAATAAAATATCTGTAATTTTAATTTTGTTAGTTTAAAATTAGTTCTGGCTTTATTCTGTTTAGTGCATAGCGCAAATTTTCTTCGCTAACCTTATTTAGGCTGTTAGATAGTATTTCAACAGCGCTACAAGTTTCTTTTGATAATTTACTGTAATCTAGGGTGGCAATTAGTAGAGCTGCTGCACCTGTTACTCTGAGTAAATCTTGGCGTTTATTCATAAATATCTTAATTTCAGTTTCTAACATAGAAATTTTTCTTTCATGTAGAGTATGGCCCATTCCCACCCTCAGTATTTTTATGGTATGTAAAAGTATGCAATATAACAGAATCAGTATATGTATGAAGTTAGAATGAGTCTTATAATTTAATTATTATTTTGTTTCTAATATATAATTTATGTTAATTAGATCGTTAGTAGAGATTTAGGTCTTGCATAGAGTGGTATTTATAGAATTAGTATTATAAGAGAACTCGAATAGTTTAATTTCATTAACTAATGTAGTTATTTCAGGATAGGATTATTTTATTATTGGTAACGTTCTATGTAATATTGCTGATAATTTTAAGATATTTTTTAGATAAGATAATACTAGGTTAGTTAGGTAATTATGTAAGATAAAGATTTGTTTTGTTATGTCGATTAGATGGTAGTTTTATTATTCTTATTTCATACCATATCTTTTGGTTGCACCCATGTGTCAAATTGCTCTGCAGTTATATAGCCTAATGCAATTGAAGCCTCTTTTAATGTAATGCCTTCAATGTATGCTTTTTTAGAAATTTCGGCTGCCTTATCATAACCAATATGTGGGTTTAGTGCTGTTACCAACATAAGCGAATTATTCATTAGCTTGTTAATATGCTTAACATTAGCCTCTATTCCAACAGCACAGTTCTTATTGAAACTAATAATTCCATCTGATAGTAGGCGAACACTTTGTAGAAAATTGTTAATTATGAGTGGTTTCATCACATTAAGTTCAAAATTTCCCATTGACCCACCTATATTTATAGCTACATCGTTACCCATAACTTGGCAACATAACATGATCAATGCCTCTGATTGAGTAGGGTTTATTTTTCCTGGCATTATGGAGCTGCCTGGTTCGTTTTCAGGGATCTTGAGCTCTCCAATACCACATCGAGGACCAGATGCTAGCCAACGAATATCATTAGCAATTTTAATTAAAGATACTGCAAGAGTTTTAAGCGTTCCATGTGCATTAACTAGTGCGTCATTTGAGGCTAGTGATTCGAATTTATTAGGAGAAGTGATGAAAGGAAGATTTGTTTTTTTAACAAGTTCCTCTGTAGTTCTTTTAGAAAATTCTGGATGAGTATTTAGTCCGGTGCCTACAGCTGTACCACCTATTGCTAACTCACATAAATGGGGTAGAGATGATTCTAAATGACTAGCAATATGGTCAAGTTGTGATACATATCCTGAGAATTCTTGCCCTAAAGTAAGGGGTGTGGCATCTTGCAGATGTGTGCGACCAATTTTTACTATATTTGAGAATTCTTCTGATTTAGTATTGAGTGTTTGGCGTATTGTATAAATAGCAGGCTTCAAATTATGTTCAATAGCTTGCAGTGCTGCAATATGCATTGCAGTTGGAAAAACATCATTTGATGACTGCCCTTTGTTTACATCATCATTCGGGTGTATTTTTCGGTCTTTACCACGCTTAGAGCCAATTAGTTCAGAAGCACGGTTAGCTAGCACTTCATTCATATTCATATTTGTTTGTGTGCCAGATCCAGTTTGCCATACTACTAATGGGAATTCATTATTATGGCGTCCTTGAATTATTTCATCAGCAGCTTGGATAATAGCAGCAGCATTATCTGAGCTAAGCAGGCCTAAATCATTATTTACTTTAGCAGCAGCACGTTTGACTAGAGCAAGTGCATTTATTAATTCATGTGGAATCTTTTCATTTGATATTTTGAAGTTTTGTAGAGATCGCTGTGTTTGTGCACCCCACAGTACTTTGGTAGGCACCCTGACTACTCCCATAGTGTCTTGTTCTTCTCTGTAGTTCATTGCTTCCGAGCTACACGCTCAATCTCCTTGATTCCCACATGTCGCACATCCTTACCCTTTATCAGGAAAATTACATATTGAGACATATTCTTTGCATGATCTCCAATGCGTTCAATGGCTTTTGCAGCAAATAGAATTTCTATTGAAGAAGAAATATTACGTGGATCTTCCATCATAAAGGTAACAAGTTGACGAAGAATAGAACGGAATTCATCATCTACTAATTCATCTTGGCGAGCCACATGAGCTGCTTCTGTTACGTCAAGTCGAGCAAAGGCATCTAATGATTTTCGTAGCATTTCCATTGCAATATTAGCAACATGCCTAATTTCATGGAAACGAGGCTTATGAATGCGGTCATCAGCATAAATTAATTGTGCCATACGCGCAATTTTTGCAGCTTCATCTCCAATGCGTTCGAGATCGGTAATAATCTTGATGACCATTATAATCATACGTAAATCACCAGCAGCTGGTTGTCGGCGTGCAATAATCTGGCTACAAATTTCATCAATTGATACTTCCATTTCATTGACACGATAGTCATCAGCTACCACTTGTTCCATTAAATCTTGATCTGCTGTAGTAAGTGCTTTAACTGCATGATCGATCTGTTCTTCAACAATACCGCCCATTTTTAGTACACTCATACGCACCGTTTTAAGATCTGCATCAAATTGCTTAGATATGTGTTTTCTGCCTGCCATTTAATACCTTTAGATTTTAAAGAAAAGTTATATTTTTTGTGAATTGTAATAATTTATTATGATTCTTATCATATAGTTATAGTACGAACCCCATTATTAGTTCCAAGTAGCAGTATATCAGCACTACGTTTTGCAAATAGGCCATTTGTTACGATACCTGTTATTTGGTTGAGAGCCACTTCTAGCTCTATTGGGTTTAGAATTTTTAAGCCATGTACATCAAGAATTACATTTCCATTGTCAGTGGTAAATTTCTCTCTTAGAACAGGGTGCCCTCCAAGTTGTACAATTTCCCTTGCTACATAGCTACGGGCCATCGGTATGACTTCTATTGGCAATGGGAACTCTCCCAATACATTTACTAGTTTACTTTCATCAGTAATACAAATAAACTTTTTTGCTGTTGCAGAGACAATTTTTTCTCTTGTTAATGCTCCCCCACCCCCTTTTATCATATGTAGATGTTCAGTAATTTCATCTGCTCCATCCACATAAACTGGGATATCGTTAACATTATTTAAGTCGAGTACTTCAATATAGTGGCTTTTTAGTCGCTGAGCTGTATTATCAGAACTTGCTACTGCCCCATTAATTTTATTCTTGACCTTGGCTAGTTCATCTATAAAATAATTTGCAGTGGAGCCTGTTCCCACGCCTATGATACTACCTATAGGGATATGTTGAATGGCAGTTTTGGCAACTTCAAGCTTTTGTTCGTTAAGTGTTTTAGTCATGGTTTCTTATATAAAATAGTGTAGCTTACATATTAGAATAGCTCTATCTGAAGATTATAACAATTAACTCTTGTATTAAGCATAGTCTCTGGCATGCTAAAATTCTTTTATATTTATGATTTCTTAAATTTTTTTACAAATGAAAACTGATTATCTTAAAAAAATTCTTACTGCTCAGGTTTATGATTTAGCAATAGAAACACCGCTTGAACTTGCACCGGGATTATCGAAGCGTATAAAAAATCAATTGCTATTAAAGCGAGAAGATATGCAAGAAGTATTTTCATTTAAGTTGCGTGGAGCCCACAATAAAATGAGTAAACTCTCTCCTGACGTTCTGAAGCGAGGTGTTGTAACAGCCTCTGCAGGAAATCATGCACAGGGAGTAGCATTGGTGGCGCAGAGGTTAAATTGTAAAGCTACAATTGTAATGCCGGTAACCACGCCACAAATTAAAATACAAGCAGTTGAAGCTTATGGAGCAGAAATAATGCTTCATGGAGATTCTTTTGATGATGCTTATATCCAAGCAACAAAGCTTGCAGTAAAGAAAAAATTAACTTTTATTCCGCCATATGATGATCCTGATATTATTGCTGGACAAGGAACCATAGGAATGGAAATTTTACGTCAGTATGCTAGACCTCTGTATGCTGTATTTGTACCAATAGGTGGGGGTGGGCTCATTTCTGGGATCGCTGCATATATAAAGAGTTTACATCCTGAAATAAAAATTATTGGGATTGAGCCTACTGATTCAAATGCTATGTACCTTTCATTACAAAAAGGTCGTCGTGTAAAGATTCCTCAAGCTGGGGTATTTGCTGATGGTGTTGCAATTAAACAAGTAGGGAAGGAAACTTTCCGTCTTTGCCGTGAATTAGTAGATGAAATAATTTTGGTTGATACGGATGCTATTTGTGCTGCTATTAAAGATGTCTTTGAAGACACGCGTGTAATGCTAGAGCCATCGGGTGCGCTTTCAATTGCTGGAGCAAAATTATATTGTGATCGGGAGGAACTTCAAGGCAAAACTTTGGTGGCTATAACTTCTGGTGCTAATATGAATTTTGATCGGTTAAGGCATGTGTCTGAAAGGGCTGAGATAGGAGAGGAGCGTGAAGCAGTAATGTCAGTCACTATCCCTGAAAAACCTGGTAGTTTTAAGAAATTTTGTTCTATGCTAGGAACAAAAAGCATCACTGAATTTAATTACCGTTATGATGACCCAAAAGAGGCACGTGTGTTTGTTGGGGTATCTGTTCGGAATCGTAATGAGACAGATAAATTAATTAAGCTTCTAGAAAAAAATGGATTACATACTGAAGATCTTAGTGATAATGAAATGGCAAAATTACATGTAAGATATTTAGTTGGAGGGCATGCAAATGGAGTAAAAAATGAGATCCTTTATCGATTTGAATTTCCTTCTCGGCCTGGTGCGCTTATGGAGTTCTTAAATAGTATGAGCCATAACTGGAATATTAGCTTATTTCATTATCGTAATCATGGGACTGATTATGGTCGTGTATTAGTTGGTATGGATGTGCCACCTGGGAATCATGTTAAATTTAAAAAATTTCTTGGGCAGCTTGGTTACCGTTATTGGGATGAGAGTAAAAATCCTGCTTATAAAATATTTCTTAGTTAACATTATAATATTTAATTAGTGGTATTTTTTTCAAACTTCACATCCATTTTCATCGCAAATGCCAGTATTTTTTTGTGAGACTCCTGTTGGTTCTGTTGGTATTATTTTTTCAGATAATAGTGCTCCAATAGAATATCCAAGTGTTAAATCACTGATATGGCCAAACTTGTGTAGACGCAGCTTTCCTGTTTTATCAATTAAAATAAGAGTTGGAGTTCCTTGCATTTGATATGCGCTCATGGTTAGTGGTAAATCCTTATTATGGTCGCTGTACCCATCGATTCCAATTGGAAAGCGCAACCGATATTCATTAGCAAATACTTTAAGAGCCTCTTTCCCCATAACAGAGTGGTGTTCAAAAACAGTATGAAGACCAATAACAGCAACTTTCTCAGGATCAAATTCCTCATAAACTTTTTGGGCTTGTGGTATACCAACTTGTACACAGCCTGGGCATAGCATTTGGAAAGAATGTAGTACTACTACTTTTCCAAGTAATGAGGAGAGCGTTATTGGTTCTAAAGTGTTGATCCAACTAGAAGTTTGTAATTCAGGAGCTAGACCTTCCCGAGCATCAGTATTTGTATTCAACATTATAGGTTCCTATGATAATTTTTTTGTACCAATAGTAGTTAGGCCTTTCTTTTTCGTCAAGGAAGTGTTACTTAAAAATAAATAGACAACCTTAATATGAGCAGAATATATGTGACTCCAGAATGATAAAATAATGCCATGCTAGAATACTATTCTATTATATAAAAGTATCAATTACAGTAAATATAAAATTGAATAAGATTACCTTTACACGTCCTGATGATATGCATTTGCATCTTAGGGATGGTGAGCAAATGCAAGCAGTTCTCCTTGACTCTGCCAGGAGGTTTGCTCGTGCTATTGTAATGCCTAATCTTGAGTTGCCAATAGTAACAACGGAATTGGCATTAGCGTACAGTTCACGTATTTCCTCTGCGCTGGTAGAGAAAACAGGAATGGAATTTGAGCCGTTGATGACATTATATCTTACTGATAACACGAAGTGTTCCGAGATTAGGAAAGCTAAATCTAGTGGTGTGGTTTACGGAGTAAAATTCTATCCTGCTGGTGCTACTACATATTCTGATACAGGGGTTACAGATATAACCAAATGTTTTCATGTACTAGAAGTTATGGAGCAGGAAAAAGTACCCTTGTTAGTACATGGTGAAATAAATGATCCTAGAATAGATATTTTTGACAAAGAAAAGATTTTTATTGATAGAGTGCTTACTACAATAGTTAGAAATTTTCCAAATTTAAGAATTGTATTTGAACATATTACAACTAAAGAAGCTGTAGAGTTTGTTAAGGGAGCAGCCAATAATATTGGTGCGACTATTACAGCTCATCATTTGTTATTTAATCGCAATGCAATATTTCAGGGTGGGATTCGTCCACATTATTATTGTTTACCAGTACTTAAGCAGGAGGCCCATCGTCTCGCATTGATTGAGGCCGCTATTAGTGGTGATCCAAAATTTTTTCTTGGGACAGATAGTGCTCCTCATTCTAAAAATTCTAAGGAGTCTACTTGTGGTTGTGCTGGCATCTATACTTCTCATGCAGCAATTGAGCTCTACGCAGAAATCTTTGAGCAGGCGGATTCTTTAGGAAAATTAGAAGGATTTGCTAGTTTCTTTGGTGCGGATTTTTATGGTTTGCCACGTAATAGAGAACATATTACGTTAATAAAAGAAAGTTGGGAGGTTCCTATGCAATTTGATTTTGCAGGAGAGGCTCTAGTTCCATTACGTGCGGGAGAGAATATGGTATGGAAAATACTTGATTGACTACATGAAAGCTAAAATAACCTGATAATATTCTTAATAAGGATAAATTTTCGACGGCATAATGAAGAGAAGATGAAAGTAGTTTTATGTAAAGAATTTGGTTCTCCAGAGAACCTCGTAATTGAAGATATTCCTTCACCAAAGATAAAGAATGGGCATGTAATCATTACTGTAAAGGCCTGTGGTATTAATTATCCAGATACTTTAATTATTCAAGGAAAGTATCAGTATCAGCCTGACTTTCCATTCTCACCAGGGGCAGAAATTTCTGGTGTAGTTAAAGAGGTGGGGATAGGCGTAAATGGTATTGCAGTTGGTGATCGCGTGTTTTCCTTTATTAGAATTGGTGGATTCTGTGAGGAAGTACTGGTATCGGCAAATAAGGTTTTTCATATGCCAGAGAATATGGATTTTAAAATTGCTGCTGCTCTTATCATGACATATGGAACTTCATACTACACGCTGAAACATAGGGCTAAACTTAGATCTAGAGAAACTTTATTAGTACTCGGGGCTGCAGGTGGAATTGGATTAGCAGCAATAGAGCTTGGAAGAACAATGGGGGCACGAGTTATTGCTTCAGCCTCAACTGATGATAAGTTAATGGTATGTCAGAAGTCGGGTGCAAATAAATTAATTAATTATTCTACTCATGATTTTCGTTCTGCTATTAATCACATGACAAATGGCAAGGGAGTGGACGTTGTTTGTGATCCTGTTGGAGGTGAAATTACAGAGAAAGCATTGCGCTGTACTGGCTGGAAAGGGAGATATATGGTGATGGGTTTTGCTAGTGGAGAAATTCCTAAGATTGCTTTAAATCTTCCGTTACTTAAAGGTAATGCTGTTATGGGCATCTTCTGGAGTGATTTCATTCAACGAGAAGAGAATGCATATATATGTGTTGTGCAGGACTTAATCTCATTATTTTTGGAGGGGGAAATAAATCCAAAAGTTTCAAAAATTTATCCTCTAGATCAAGTAAGTTTTGCTCTTAAAGAGATTATGCAACGTAGAGTAATCGGAAAGAGTATATTGATCCCGTAGTCATAGTGGAGGAGCAAATTTAATTCTTAAATCTTAAGCTTTTAGTTTATTTGATTTTTATTAGCTCTGATTATCATCCATATTCCAACAATTATCATTGGTAGTGACAGCCATTGTCCCATACTAACACCTAGTGTAAGTATACCGATGAATCCATCTTCAGGCTCACGAAAAAATTCAGCAACTGAGCGTAGCACGCCATAGCTAATAAGAAACATCCCAGAGATGGAGCCAACTGGTCTTGGTTTTGCTGAATAAGCCCATAGCAGTAAAAAAAATAGTATGCCTTCAAGTGCAAACTCATAAATTTGAGAAGGGTGGCGTGGGATTGTATCTACATTAGGGAATATCATGCCCCAAGGCATATTTGTTGGTTTTCCCCATAGTTCAGCATTAATAAAGTTACCTATACGACCTGCTCCAAGCCCTAGTGGTACCAGTGGCGCAATAAAATCTGTAACAGCTAGCCATCTTAATTTAAATTTACGTGCCAATATTGCCATTGCGGCAATAACGCCTAGAAATCCGCCATGGAAAGACATTCCCCCCTTCCAAATAGCAAAAATTTCTAGTGGTTCTTGTAAGTAGTAATCAAATTGATAAAATAGAATATGCCCTAAGCGGCCACCGAGTATTACTCCTAGCATTCCAAAAAACATCAGATCATCAAGTATGGTATTGTTAAATGAAGATTGTGGATTAAGTTTAATACGATAACGTCCCAATAGAATGAAAATTGTAAATCCTAGTAGGTACATCAGTCCGTACCAATGAATAGAAAGGGGGCCAAGATAAATAGCGACTGGATCAAATTGTGGGTGAACTAGCATAGGTATTTGCTTTATTTACTGTAAAATATAGATTATACGGCAAGCATGTTCGCGGAAATATATAAACATATTTTAGGAAAAAATTGCAGCTATAACGTTCTATATTTTCCAGGAGAAATTATGTCAGATAATAAGCGTAGTCAGGCTATTACCAAAGGGGCAAAGCGTTCCCCAAATCGCGCTATGCTTAGGGCTGTAGGTTTTGGCGATAAAGATTTCGATAAACCTATAGTAGGCGTAGCCAATGGGTTTTCTACTATTACACCTTGTAATATGGGGTTAAATGAGCTGGCCACTGATGCTGAAAGTGCATTAAAAGAAGCAGGCGCAATGCCACAAATGTTTGGCACTATTACTGTATCAGATGGTATTTCTATGGGAACAGAGGGTATGAAGTACTCTTTGGTATCTAGAGAAGTTATTGCAGACTCTATTGAAACTGCAGTGCA
>CEUY01015148.1_pt1 | contig 20459 bp, 20 predicted proteins | sample 361481 | NCBI WGS metagenome assembly CEUY01 (sample SAMEA2622737, study PRJEB7988) | marine metagenome | isolation source: saline water (ENVO:00002010), including
CCCCTTACATTCTGATCAGACTTTTCAGGGTCTATTCCTAATTTAATTGAAACATCTAAAGATTCCTCAAACTTTGCTTTTGGTGAGTTATTGAATATATCCATTGCTTCAGAAATTTTATATCTCTTCTTTTCTACTGAATCTATATATTCTTGTCTTTTAGATTTATTATTCATTACCCTTCTACTGTTATTCCAGCACTTCTTGCACTACCTTCTAGTGTCCTCACTGCTGCATCCATATCAGCAGCTGTTAAATCTGGATCTTTTTTCTTAGCTATCTCTTCTAGTTGCGCTCTGGTAACTGTTCCCACTTTTAGGCTATTCGGAGTTCCACTTCCTTTTGGAACACCTGCTGCTTTCTTAATTAAAATTGAGGCCGGTGTTGTTTTAATTACAAAATCAAACGATTTATCTTGATAGACACTTATAACTACCGGAACAGGAACACCTTGTTCTGATTCTTTGGTTCTAGCATTAAAAGCATTGCAAAAATCCATTAAATTAAGACCATGTTGACCTAAAGCTGGCCCTACAGGAGGACTAGGAGAGGCTTGACCAGCAGGAACCTGGAGTCTTATATATGTTTCAATTTCCTTTGCCATTACGCTTTTTCAACTTGAGTAAATTCCAACTCAACACCAGTAGATCTTCCAAATATTAAAACAGCAACCCTAACTTTGCTCTTCTCATAATTTACTTCTTCTACCACCCCACTAAAATCATTAAAAGGACCCTCTATAACTCTTACCATTTCACCCGGCTCAAAATTAATTGAAGGTTTTAAAGTTTCTGTCCCAGTCTCTAGCTGTTGCATAATATTGTCAGCTTCTTTTTGTGATATAGGAGAAGGCTTTTCTTTTGTTCCACCAATAAATCCCATCACTCTTGGAGTGTCTTTTACTAGGTGCCAGGTGTCATCATTTAATTCCATATTTACTAGCACATAACCAGGGAAAAATTTTCTTTGCTTTCTTCTTTCTTGACCTGCTCTCAATTCTATAACTTCCTCAGCTGGTACTATGATGTCTCCAAAAGCTTCTTCCATCTCAAATCTATTAATTCTTTCTAGTAAAGCATCTCTTACCTTATTCTCATATCCCGAATAAGCATGAATTACGTACCATTCTTTAGCCATCATTACCTTAAAAAACTAGCTGTTACCCAGCCAAACAAGGAGTCTAAACCCCATAAAACAAGTCCTGATATGAAAATAGCAACTAAAACTATTAGGGTAGTCTGTAATGTTTCATTTCTTGTTGGCCAAACAACCCTTCTAATCTCAGTACGTGAGTCTAGCGTTATTTTAAAAGCATCTTTGCCCTCCTCTGTGGTTACAAGAACCAGCAGACCAAGACTAACTAATAAAATTACACCTATTACCCTATACAGAAGTGGTTCTTGAACAAAATAAGAATTTAAAAAGACAGCTAAGCCAATAAAGAAGAGACCTACAAACCACCTTAAATAATTCTGCATTTTATCTATAACTCTATCCATACCTGAAAAGGCCATTTGCTCCTTGGCAGGCCAGGAGGGAATCGAACCCCCAACCTGTGGTTTTGGAGACCACCGCTCTGCCAATTGAGCTACTGGCCTACTCAATTATTTTGGAAACAACTCCAGAACCTACTGTTCTTCCGCCTTCACGAATAGCAAATCGCATGCCTTCTTCCATAGCTACTGGAGATATAAGTTCTACATTCATTGAAATGTCATCACCAGGCATTACCATTTCTACATCCTTAGGAAGTTCTACTGCCCCGGTTACATCAGTTGTTCTAACATAAAATTGGGGTCTATAACCTTTAAAGAAAGGCGTGTGTCTTCCACCTTCTTCTTTTGTCAAAACATATACTTGGGCTTCAAACTTAGTATGGGGTGTTATTGAGTTAGGTTTTGAAAGAACTTGACCTCTTTCTACATCTTCTCTTTCAGTTCCTCTTAGGAGGATACCAACATTTTCACCAGCTCTTCCCTCATCTAAAAGTTTCCTAAACATTTCCACTCCAGTACAAACTGTCTTTGAGGTTTCTCTAATTCCAACGATTTCTATCTCTTCGTTAACTTTTACTATACCTCTTTCAATTCTTCCTGTTACAACCGTTCCTCTACCTTGTATTGTGAAAATATCCTCTATCGGCATTAAGAAAGGTTTATCTGTATCTCTAACTGGTTCAGGAATAAAAGAATCCAGAGATCCCACTAATTCTTTCACTTTCTCAACTTGCTCAGCATCTCCTTCTAAAGCTTTCAGAGCAGAGCCAACAATTATAGGTGTATCATCTCCAGGAAACTCATATTCCTTCAATAAATCTCTCACTTCTATCTCAACAAGCTCAATAAGTTCAGCATCATCAACTTGATCAGATTTATTAAGAAAGACAACAATATGGTCAACTCCAACTTGTTTCGCTAAAAGAATATGTTCTCTAGTCTGTGGCATAGGTCCATCAGCAGCACTAACTACTAAAATTGCACCATCCATCTGAGCTGCACCTGTGATCATATTTTTTACATAATCTGCGTGTCCTGGACAGTCCACATGCGCATAATGTCTAGCTTCTGAATCATACTCAACATGCGAAGTAGCAATAGTGATGCCTCTTTCTTTCTCTTCTGGAGCATTGTCTATCCCTTCAAAAGCAGTAAAATCAGAACCAAAAGAGTCAGCGCTTACTTTAGTCAAAGCTGCTGTTAGAGTGGTTTTCCCATGATCAACATGCCCTATTGTTCCTACATTAACATGAGGTTTCGTTCTCTCAAATTTTTCTTTACTCATTGTTTTTCCTAATAATTTTTATTCTTATCTGGAGCTCATAACCGGACTTGAACCGGTGACCTCTTCCTTACCAAGGAAGTGCTCTACCACCTGAGCTATATGAGCATTAAAGCCTTGTTCTTATGGTATAAAGTAAAAAATACACTAGTCAATTAATCAATATTTAGATTACAACTTAGTAAATGTACACAAAATACCCAAAAAAAACGCCAACTACCCAAAGCCCGGAGGGCTTTATAGTACCTTTAAGCTGCTAATGCAAGCACTTTTCAGAGTTTTTATAAGTCATATGGTTATCTTAACTTTTCAAATAAAGAAAACTGGTGGAGGAGGCAGGATTCGAACCTGCGAAGCACGAGGCGGCAGATTTACAGTCTGCTGGGTTTGACCGCTCCCCAACCCCTCCTAGGCACTCTATATGGCGGGCAATTCTCACCATGCGATAATACCTTGTCAACATAAATCGTTTTATTTGTTACTCTACTCTACAAGATAGCTTAAAAAATGATCCTTTTATCAAAAGAAAAGATTCTTGAAAATCTAAAAAAAGATGATTTATATCATCTTGATGATATAAAAATAATGGAAACAACTAAGTCTACTAACGAAGATGCCAAATTTTTTCTTAAACACAAAAACAATAAAAAAGGTGCCTTCTTTGCTGAACAACAAACTGTAGGAAAAGGAAGAAACAAAAGAAGTTGGATAAGTCCATTTGGTAAAAACATTTATTTTTCCTTTGCTTGGAAAACTAATTCTAATCATTCTGCATTAGATGGTCTAAGTCTAGCAACTGCAGTGGTTGTAGCTGAAAGTCTTCAAAGCATGATAAATGAAAAAATAGAGATAAAGTGGCCAAATGACCTTACTATAAAAGATAAGAAATTTGGAGGAATTCTTATTGAAACTGTACAACAAAAGAGAAAACTTTCAGAGATAGTTATTGGTATAGGAATTAACATAAACATGACGGAAAAAGAAGGATCAGCTATAGACCAAAAGTGGGTTTCTCTATCTAAATTTTCTGATGCTCCGTTAGATAGAAATCTTATTGCTAGTAAATTACTGCAAGGAATATTAAATCTTTCAATTAAATTCCCAGAGTTAGGCTTTTCCTTTTATAAAAGCTCTTTTCAAAACTTGCATATGCTAAACAATAAACCATGTGTAATAAAGTTACCTGATGAAATTAAAATTTTTGGCAAAGTAATCGGAGTAAATAAAAAAGGAGAAATTTTAATTAAAAGTAATAGTGAAATTTTGTCTTTTCGCTATGGAGAAATTAGTATTAGAAAAGAAGAAAATCGTTGAAAGTAAGGAGTAAAGACAAGCTATGAAAAACATTGTATTAGTAACTGGAGGTTTTGATCCCTTGCATTCAGGACATGTATCATATTTTAAAAATGCAAAGAAAGAGGGTGATGAACTTTGGGTTGGCTTAAATTCTGATAATTGGCTAATAAGAAAAAAAGGGAGGCCTTTTTTGAGAATAAATGAGAGAAAAGAAATAATAGAGAATCTTGTTATGGTTGATAAAGTTATCTTATTTGATGATGAAGATAATTCTTCAAATGATGCTATCTCAAAATGTCTTGATTCTATTTCTGTAGAAGACACTCTGATTTTTGCTAATGGAGGTGACAGGAACCAAAAAAATATCCCTGAATTAGAAGCTTTTAGTACAAATTCTCAAATTAAATTTATTTTTGAAGTAGGTGGGGAAAAAAGGAATTCATCAAGTAAAATCTTAAAAGAATGGGTAGATTTTAAAAAGAATTCTTAAATATCTATCTAAGTTATTATTTACTTTCTTCTAAAAATCTTTTTAGCTTTATAACAATATTAGGTTTAGTTTTGGAGGGAAGAGTTTTATCAAAAAGATAAACAATGGGAAGAAAAATGAAACTAAAGGTTCTTAGAATGCTAAATAGTAAATGAATTTTATTTTTCCATAATTCGGAAGGGAAAAAAATCCAAAAATGTATTCTAGAAAAAGAATCGCGAAATGACCTAAATGCCCCAAAAAAATTGAATTTAAAAAAGTTATACACAGCTAAAGAAGCAGATTTTCTTCCCATATCCTTTATTAATTCTTTAACAACATGATCAGCAACTTCCTTTCCATAGATTGTCCATCTATCTCTAAGATTAAAATCTTCAATAAGCGAGTAAAGCTCTTTAGCTCCGCAATAACCCATTCTAGAAAGCTCCTTATTTAATTGCCCTTCATGTCTTCTCCAATAAAATTCTGCTTCCTCATCAAAGCCAGTCTGGCCAAAGGGAACAATTCCATAAAGTTGACTTAATTCCACAGAACGATGGAATCCACCATACTTAATAAGCTCTTCTTTTTTAAAACTAAATATTGTTCCTGGAGAAGAGAATTTAACTCCACCTTTAAGATGATCTAGAGCTAATTCATGACCTGACATAAATCTCTTTCTAATATTCTTTTTTCTCCCCTTTGGGTCTTCAAGAAGTTTCCCTTTTATATCCATTCCAACAGGTAATCCTGCAACAGAGATACAATCTGAGTTTTCTTCAAAGAGTTTTACCATTCTTTCTACATAGTCATTCGCTAGCAAATCATCATAAGACTGATAAAAAATATAATCTCCCTCAGCAACTCTTAAAGCATCATTACAGAGAACAAATGTTTTCAACTCAGGGTCTTCATAACTAAATATATTTTCTTCGTATCTTATAACCTTTATTCTGTTGTCTTTTGATTCAAGGCTTGAAATATATTTTTTTATCTCATTATCAGAACCATTGTCTGAAATAATAATTTCTAAATTTTGATAGGTCTGGTTTTGAATTGCTTCTATAGCTTCTTTAAACAAGAAAAGATTTATATATACATCTATAAGGACAGTAAACTTGGTGGACATCTGATTAAAGGTAGAGACTAGATTAATATATATTTTAGAAAATCTTCTATATTAGATTTTAATCTTTTATTCATCTTATTTATGTTTGATAAAGTTTTCTATAGTAAGCTCGATTCCTTTTTCTAGATCTATATCAGCTGACCAGTCGATTGCGGTCTTCAAGCTAGAATTATCTGCAACAAAATTCCTAAACTCTATGTCTAGAAGATCTTCTGGAGAAGCAACATGTTTAGTGCCAACCTTTGATTTAGTTTTCTTATTAAGAATTTCTGCAACTTTAGAAATAGCTTCCTGTACGGTAAATCCCTTCCCTGAACCTAAAATAAAATGTTTCCCATTTGTCTTGTTCTTATTCTGAGGACATAACAGAAAGGCTCTTACAACATCATCAATAAATATATAGTCTCTTATAAAGTTTCCTGAGCCATAAATAGATAAAATCTCCCCTTTCAAACCTTTTTTTATCATTAGATTAAGAATTCCCCTGTCATCATTGCTGCTTTTAGGACCAGGACCGTAAACATTACATAGTCTTAGACAACAACCTTCGGCCTCTTTTTTTTTGCAATAATATTTCAAGTAATTCTCAGCTATAAGCTTATGTAAATCGTAAATTGTAGATGGATTGTCCTTTTGATCTTCTCCTACAGGTAGTGAGTCTTTTATTCCACATTGGGTTGATGTTCCTGCAAAAACTATAAATGGTTTCTTTTTTTCTTTTGAAACTAAGTCAAGAAGAAGCTGTATAGGAAGAACGTTGTCCAAGTAATCCTCTGCTGGATCTGATTCAGCTTTATAAAAACTTGTTTGAGAAGCTAAATGAAAAATAACATCAACACCTTTAATCTCCTTTTCCCATAAAGACCTGTCTCTATAAGCACCACAAGATACAGTGATATTAGCTCTTCTATTTTTATATTCCTTAACTAGAAACTCTTTTAGTTTGGGGTTGCTTGTTAAGCAAGCTATCTCACACTTAATCTCAGAAAGTCTATTTAATAAATTTGAACCTATATAACCACTGGCACCACTTATTAGAATCTTTTTTGATTCAAAAAAAGAGGCGGTTTTATCGTCAACAGAATTCATTATTCTTTACCATTTCCGTCTTTATTCTTTTACTAGATGATGCCCTGTAATTCAGCTGTCTTTCTAAATTCACCACTTAAAGAAGCAACTAGCTCTTCAAAGGTTCCTGCTTCTAGTATTCGTCCTTGATTAAGATAATATATTCTATTAGCTTTCTTAATTGTTGATAGTCTATGTGCAATACAGATAATAGTTGTTTCACCTGTAAGTTTTTCAATAGAATCTTGAATTAAAAGCTCTGAATGACTATCTAAAGCACTTGTTGCTTCATCCAAAATTAATAATTGAGGTTTCTTAATTAATGCTCTAGCTAAACAAATTCTCTGAGCTTGGCCTCCAGAAAGTCTTACTCCCCTTTCACCCACTAATGTATTGTATTGTTCCTTCAAGTCTAAAATAAACTCTTCAGCATTAGCTAATTTACAAGCTTCTTTGATTTCTAAATCAGTAGCACCTTTTTTGGCCCATAGGAGGTTCTCCTTAATCGAAGCATTAAATAAGAAAGGTTGTTGTGGAATATAACCAGTAAGAAGTCTCCAATCATGAAGTTTTATGGAATCAAGAAGATCGTCATCAACTTTAACTTTTCCATTTTGAGATTTATAAAAACCCATAATTAAATCTATTAAGGTTGATTTTCCTGATCCAGAAGGTCCAACTACAGCAACCATTGACCCTCTAGGAACTTCCAAATTTATGTCGGATAGAACCTGTTCATCGTCATAAGAAAAGCTTAAGTTCTCTACAAATATACCTCTTTTAAATAACTCTATACTTTTTCCATCTAGACTCTCTTGAGAGCTCTCAGACTCAATTTTCAGAGCATTGATTTGCTCAAACGAAGGTAAGCTTGCAAAGATATTATTTCTTTGAGTAATGAAACTCTGACTCTCTACTGATAATCTGTTAATTGAATAAAGAAAAGCTATAAGTTCAGCAATTCCCATATTTAAATAATTCAAACCTATAACAACCGATATAACAACTAAGAATACTGCTACAGGTTCTCCCAATTGGGAAAAAAGAACCCTTACCATAGTAAACTGAACTGAAGTCTTGGCAACAGTATTAACGGAAGGTTTGACCTCCTTTAAAGTGTCTTGTTTTTTTGAAAATCCAGTTATAAGTTTTAGGGCATTTAGGGTGTCATACATTCTTCCTTGAAAATTATTTGAAGCTTCCGTATGCCTTTTTCTCACTGAATAAACATATTTATTTAAGAGAACAGAAGGAGAAAAGAGAATGATTGTCAAAAGAAGTACTAACAAAGATAGCTGCCATGACAAGAAGAGCAGCAAAAAGAAATAAAAGAGAATTGAAACACTAGATGCAATCATCTGGGCAAGAGATTCAAAACCTATTGATGCCTTTTCAGTTTCTTTTACTAATGTATTAGCTAACGTGCCATACTCCTTTGTTCCAAAAAAAGACCAAGAAGTATTCAAAAAAGATTCGTATAAACCAAAAATCATTTGCTTCATAATGCTGAAGATTGTCTTTGTGGTTACGTATTTCTGTAAAGCTAGAGTTGAGCTCCTAATAAGGACTAAACAAAGATAGAGAATACCTAATGACAAGATATTAACTGGAATGTTGTATTGGTATAGGGTGTTCGCTATAACTTGGGTTATTTCATTGTGTTCTTGTTGATCCTGATTTATAACAAAATCAACTATAGGCATAAGACCCAATACAGAGGTAGCTTGTACTATCCCTGTCAATATCATAAGTCCAATAATTAAAACTAGACTTCTATATCTATCCTTTAATATTTCTTTAATTAAGCTATTACTTTTAATTAGGGCATTCATTAACTTTCATCAAATAACTCAGATAAAAAAGAGGAGTTATGTTCAAGATAAGTTTGACTTATCAGGGCTTTGGGGTGGAAAAATCCATGCATTTTCTCTTTTTCTGGCCAAGCAGAAATTATTTTAATGAATTTTTCTTGATTTAACTCTTCTTGTTTTGATATTTCCCATTCACCTGAAAGTCTTTTATGCATTTCTAGCACTATATCTTTAATTAAATCAGGTGACAGATTGGTTATATTGATACCTAAGTCTTCATATCTTCTGCCATCAGAAAAATTATTTATTAAAGTTTCTTTTAAAGTTAGGGAATTCTCTTTGCTTCCTTTCCAATAAAGATCTTTGGGAGCCCAAATACAATGATCATGAGATCTAAAGTCTGCATTAGTCATGGCATTCACGTAAACTACTGGGCGCCTAAAAGCTTGAGGGACCGCATCAAGACCGGTAGAAGTAGAGATGCTGAAATGGGAGTTGGCTGGTAACCAAACATCTAATAAATCACTTCTTTCATCACTATTAGCATAGTCAATTACTCTAGGATGGTCATAATCTAATTTCTCTTTTACTTCCTTACCCATTCTAAATATCCAATAGCCTAGATCTTTTAAAGCTTCAATACTTTCAATGTAAGAGTTAATGCTTGAGTCTCTATAATCATGATAGGACCAATCTTCATTAGGATAGTGGGTCTTTAAGTATTCGGCATCTCTAATTATTAAACAAACAAATTTATCGGTCCTTTTTACTCCTAAATTCTTTAGAAAATTCTTTGCCTGCTCTTCTTCTTCATTGCTAAAAGGAAGATAAGCTTCCTTAAGATCTTTAGTTTTAAAGTACAAGCCTCTTACATCTCTGGCATGAGCCCATCTGTTCTCAAAAGGAGCTAAATTCAAAGAAGGGAAAAAGCTATTAGCAATAATAAGATATCTTACCCACCACCTAACAAAGAATACTCTTTTTACCATTTTTTCTATTTGTGAGTTACAGGATGGAGTAATAAACCAACATAAGTCTTTGTATTCTTCTTTATAAACCTGGTCACAGAGAGATATTCCTGCATCTCCAACAAAATGTCCTATCCTTTCAGACATAAATTCCCTTAAACGTATTTTATATATAGGTTTAATTAACTTTATTATTATTAACAGAGGAATAAACAAGATAGCTATCAATTTATGCACTAGGCCCTTAAGACTAAGATTGAATTTAGTGAATATCATCTGAAGTTCTTAAACTACTATGTTCAGGTGGCGCTGTAGAGCCTTTAAATTTATCTTTGAAATTTATAGGTGAAACTAACCTTGTATCTAGACCTATTTGTCTACAAAAATCATAAGCAAACTGTTCGTAACTAATCTCATTTTCTGCAGAAAGTTGTTTTATACCATAAGCCTTATTTGTGATTATCTTTTCTATGCTTTGCATAACTTGTTTTAAAGAGATTGGTGCCAAGGTTAAGTCTTTAAAAGGAAATATCTCCTGGCCGCTTTCTAACTTTTCTTTCCAATCTTTTAGAATAGAAAGGTTATTGTGAATTACTTTGGTTAACCTAAATACTGTTGTTTTGGGAAAGTTAAGAATATATTCTTCAAGCTCTGCATTCTGTTTACCATACTCGCTTATTGGACTTGTAGGTTCCTGAGCTTCCACTAACTTTTTTGAACCATCAAACACCTGATTTGATGAAAGCATTATTATATGAGTTTTTTTCTCTATTAACTCATTTACTAATTCTTTTCTTCCTTCTACATTAACTTTTTTTGAAAAAACTGGATCCTTTTCACATTTATCTATACTAGTTATACCTGCACATAAAACTCCTATATTGAATTTATTTTCTTTTATTTCTTTCCACTCCTTTGAGTCAAGGTCAATAAGAGGTCTCTGTGGGTTAACAAGATTAGGTTTCCTTGTGCTGGATTGAAATGAAATTCCTTTTTCTTTCCAAGAATATGATAAAGCTCTTCCTATAGTGCTATCACCACCAATTATTATTCTCATCTCTTTTTTGGGATTAGATTCAGATTCTCATTAAGCATAAATCTAAAAAGAAATCATTAATCTTCCAGATTTAGAGCCGGACCTTAGATCATCGATAGCTTGGTTTATTTGTTCTAAAGAATAAGTTGCCCCAATTAATTTATTTAAGTCCAGCATGCTTTGGTCAATTAATTTAACAATCTTAGGAATATCAATAGAAGGATTACATTGTCCTCCTGAAGAACCTATTAATTCTTGATCAAAATGCAGAGGGTAAGTCCATATATCTAATGAATTACTTTTATCCATTACCCCAACCATAATTGTCTTCCCACCGTTTGGTGATGTTACTTGATAAGCCTGTTTGAGTATTGCAGGTAAACCAGTATTATCTATACAGATATCAAATTTATTTCCGTCATTAGCTTCCAAAAGTAAGTCAATAAATTGCTTATCGGTAGAATTTATAATATGACTAGCACCTAGATCTTTGGCTTGATTTAATTTTTCTGAATAAATATCTACTGCAACTATGGGGAAGCAACCTGATAATTTAGCAAACTGTATTAAACTAAGTCCTACACCACCACATCCAAAAATTGCAACGGAATCCCCTACTGTAGCTTTAGCATCATTAACCAAGGTTCCCATAGCTGTTGTTACTGCACACCCAAGGAGGGCAGCATGATCTTTATCTACATAGTCAGGGATAAGAGTTAATCGATCCTCTGAAACTACTGCATACTCATTAAAGGTTGTTACCCAGCCAGCATTTATCTGACCTAGGGATTTGCTTTCATAAGTCGGCGTAGCAGAATTGATTCCAGGTGACTTCCTCCAATGTAATACTACTTTATCTCCATCTTTAACTTTAGTTACTCCTTGGCCACATTCCACTACCTCTCCATGACCTTCATGTCCTAAAAGATGCGGAAGAAACTTATCCTTACCTTTTACGGCATCAATTTCATTTATTTGTGCACCACAAACTCCACTTGAATCTAGTTTTACTAAAACTTGTCCTACTTCTAAAGGATTAATTTCTATCTCTTCCAAAACAAGTGGTTTTTTTGATTCAACTAGAATAGCTGCTTTAAATTTCATTTTTTATCCTCATGGCATAAACCAATAATAATCACCTTTATAACCATTTTGTGCAAAAAAATCTCTCCAATCATCCACATGCATTACCGTAAGGGCTGTCAAATTCCATGCTTCCATGGCAGCTTTCTCTTCTTCATTTGAATAAGCATCTAGAGTAATGAAGGCATTTCTTGAAACTCTCTCTATTTCTCTAAGAGATTGTCCACATTCTTCAATTTCCAGATTATGTAACGTCACAATGGAAATAGCTAAATCAAAAGAATTGTCTTCAAAGGGTAGTTTTTTTGCATCACCTACTTGTTGAAAAGGTTTCACATCTTCCAAAGAGTTTTCAATTGCATAGGGAGAAATATCTATTCCCCTTACCTTAATGCCTGGAATAGCTTCCATAAAATCATGAAGCATAAAACCCTTACCACTTCCTATATCAAGAATTGAACTACTCTGATCTAAAGAATAGTGAGAGATAAAGTCAGGTATCACCGGTTGCCAAAACCTAGGATTATAACTATAACCTCCATAGCCATATCTTCTGTCTCCATCAAAAAAATCTTTATCAAATTTTCTTGCTATTATTCTGTCTTCTTCAGTTTTAGATGACGCCCTAGCCTCGGGGTCTCTCTTAGTTCTAGGATAATTTCTCATTAAATCTATTTCCTTTCCCATATTAATTTCTCCTAATGTGACTAATTGTTAAAAAGGACCAGTAAAATTTTGGTCTGGCTGATCTAAAGGATCTGATTTCTTTTGTTCTTTTGATAACTTGATTTGTAATCCTAACAATTTTGCAGCAGCTTTTACTATCTTAGATGGGGTTGGGTAAGCATGAACAGCAAGCGCTCTTGTACTAGGTAAAGGCACATCTTCTATTCCTATCCTACTAGGAGAACATTTTAATTCATCAAAGATCTTCTCAGTTACTGAAGATATTATTTCTGCACTAACTCCAAAACGCGTCCAGCCATTATCAACAACTAACAATCTTTTTGTCTTTTTTACAGATTTTATTATTGTTTTAGTATCTAAAGGCCTAAGTGACCTTAAATCTATTACCTCGCTATCTATGCCATGCTCTTTCATTATCATGGCCGCTTTCAAGGCCTCAATTGACATGTAAGAATGTGAAACTATAGTTAAGTCTTTCCCAGATTTGATAATGTTTGCTTTACCTAATGGCACCTTATACTTTCTTTTTGGGACTTCACCAAAAGTATTATGTAACCATCTATGTTCCATAAAAATTACTGGATTATTGTCTTCAACTGCAGAAATAAGAAGTCCCTTTGCATCATAAGGTGTGGCTGGCATTACTACTTTCAAACCAGGTATATGGGCAAACCAAGACTCAAGGCTTTGTGAATGTTGAGCTCCTTGGCCCCACCCACGACCAATAATCATTCTAATTACTAAAGGAATATTTTTTTTTCCTGCTGTCATATGAAACCATTTAGCAGCTTGATTAACTATTTGTTCCATGGATAAGAGAGCAAATTCGACCCTTTGATGAGTTAAAATCGGCCTCATGCCTACTAAGGCAGATCCTATTGCAACTCCAGTCATGGCATTTTCAGAAATTGGCATATCAAATACTCTGTCTGCTCCATATTCACTCTGTAAACCTTCTGTGGTTCCAAAAATTCCTTTAGGGTCTGGTACACCAAGACCCACTAGATAAACAGAGGGGTCATCTCTTAGAGATATTGCAGTTGCCTCGCGAATCGCTTCGAAGAATTTTAAGTTTCTCACTTTATTAAACCAAAATTATATTTAACACTAATCTGAATAAATAGAAGTATATAAATGTTTCTTATCTAAGAAAGGACTTGTTTTAGCAAATTCAAAAGCTTCTTCTATCTCATCATCTAGCTCTAGAGACACTGTTTGGATTTCCTTTTCGTCTGCTAATTTATTATTTAAAAGGTAGTCTTTAGTTTTTTCTATAGGGCAATTAATTTTCCACTTTTTGACCTCTTTGTCCTTTCGATATCCCAAATGATCATCATCATTAGGACCACAATGCTCTAACCATCTGTAGGTATCAAACTCAACATAAACCGGTCCTTTTTGTTTTTTAATAATGCTAATGGATTCTTTAATCACACCATAAACTGAAGAAACATCATTGCCTTCACCTTTTAGGGACACTATTCCATGGCCTTCTGCGATCTTTATGTTGTTCCTCTTATTTGACTGCCTTACCTCTAAAGAAGAATAAACTGAATAAAGATTATTTTCACAAACAAAAATCATTGGCATATTATGCAAAGAAGCAAAACCTAGACTTTCATGGAATACTCCTGTCTCTGTAGCTCCTTCACCAAAAAAAACAGCAGTAGTTACGCTTTTATCTTGCATCATATTGCCCCAAGCAGAACCAACTGCTATTGGTATGGTGCTCCCTACTATCGGCACTGCGGCAATAAGTCCAGCTTCCAAATCGATTAGATGCATAGATCCACCCTTTCCTTCTGCACAACCTGTTTTTTTTCCATAAAGTTCTGCAAGCATACTTTTAAGATCTCCACCTTTAGCTAAATAATGCGCATGAGACCTGTGTGCACTAAGGGCTATATCCTTTTTTTGAAGAGCAGAGCAAACACCTACAGCTACAGCTTCTTGACCTACAGAAAGATGAACTGGGCATCTCATTTCTTCTTCTGGATATAATTCAGAAATCTTTAACTCAACTTTCCTTATTCTTAGCATCTGGAAAAATTGATCTTTTATTAATTTATTATCCATTAACACTCGCCTCAAAAAAATAATTCACTTTTTTTGCTATTAGGTCTATTTCTTCTTCAGAAAGATACTGATTTACTGGCAAAGTTAAGATTCTTTTTGACTGTTTCTCAGTTACTGGAAAAGTTCCTTCAGATATTTTGAGTTCTGATGCTGCGGGTTGTAAATGGATAGGTATAGGATAATGAATTGATGTTCCTATGCCTTCAGATGCAAGAAAATCTTTTAAAGCATCTCTTTTGTCTACTTGTATCACAAAAGTATGGAATGTATCCAAAGCATAATCTCTTGCTTTGCTAAAAGTAACAAATTTAGGATTGAGTATTTCAGAATAAATTGAAGCATTCATTTTTCTTCTAGAAATAACTGCTTCAAGGTTATCTAAATGGAAATTTAATATAACGGCTTGAAGAGTGTCCATTCTTGAAACAAAACCGAAAGTCTCAACAACATCTCTTGTTTTTAAACCATGGTTAGCTAATAACTTAGCTTTTTCTGATATTTCTTTTGAGTTAGTAGTCAAAAACCCCGCATCACCAAAAGCATTAAGATTTTTAAGGGGGTGAGCTGAAAAACATCCTATTTTTCCTATTGATCCGCTAGGTCTATTCTTATATTTAGACCCAATAGATTGAGCTGCATCTTCTACAACGGGTATAGAGTGTTTCTCAGCAATATCCATAATTTCATCCATTTCACACATCCTGCCCGTTAAATGAACTGGCATAATTGCTTTTGTATTCTTAGTTATAGCGCCCTCTAGCTTAGAAGGGTCTATGTTCTGATCATCCAATACATCAACAAATACTGGTTTAGCATCTAAATGGACAATTGCTGCAGCAGAGGCAATAAAAGAATTGGGTGCAGTTATGACTTCATCTCCTGATCCTACATCCAATAATCGCAGTGCTAAAGTAAGAGCATCTGTTCCACTATTTAATGCTACAGCATATTTAACTTCACATAATTGACTTACTTTTTTTTCAAAAGCTAAAATTTCTTCACCACCAACAAAATCGCCTCTTCTAAAAGATTGATCTATTATTGGCAACAGCTCTTCTCTCTCCTCTTCCCATTGAGAAGATAGATTTACATAAGGTATTTTTAATTTCTTATTAATGACTATAGAAACCTTTTACTGTTTTAATAATATGATCTAACTGTTCTTTCTCTAGATGCTGATCGCAAGGAAAGGTTATTATCTTGGAAGTATGTGCATCAGATACAGGGAAATCTCCTTCTTTATAACCCAATTTAGTTAAAGCTTCCTGTCTATATATAGGAATTGGGTAATGTACCTTTGCTTCTATTCCTGCTTTTATACAATGTTCTAAAAGAGAGTCTCTATCTTCTGCAAATACTATATAAAGATGATAGACGATTTTATAACCTTCAGGTCTAGGGGGAATGGTAATTCCATCTACTTCGGACAAATGCCTATCTAAATAGGCAGCATTCTCAATTCTCTTATTTGCAATACTGTGTGTTTGTGGGATTAACCAATTTCCTACTACTGCTTGTAGTGTATCAAGTCTCGAGTTATACCCCATAATAGAAACTGTGTCCCTGTCTACTAAGCCATGATTTCTAAGTAAATATAATTCATTTGCTAGATCTGTTTCATCAGTAACTATTAAACCTCCATCTGACCAAACATTCAGATTCTTCAAAGGATGAAGAGAAAAAGCACCTGAATTACCCCAAGTTCCAGCATTTTTCCCATCTAAGGAGCCTAGGATGGATTGACAGGCATCTTCTATAACAGAAATATTAAATTTTTCTGCTATAGGCATAAGTTTTCTCATATCAGTCATATACCCAGTAAAATGAACTGGAACGATAGCTTTGGTTTTTTCAGTAATAGCTGCTTCTAATAAATCTGTATCCATGCAAAAAGTATCATCGCAATCTATGAATACTGGCTTAGCTCCTAATTCTGATATAGCTCCTACTGTTGCTACAAAAGTGTTAGCAGCTGTGATAACTTCATCTCCATTAGAGACTCCTTTTGCTTTCAAGGAAAGTTTAATAGCATCTGTTCCTGAATTAACTCCTATGGCATATTTCGTTCCAATTAGTTGAGCAAATTTTCTTTCGAATTCCTTTAAAGGTTCACCAAGAGTGAAGTCTCCTGTTTTTACAAACTCTTTTAGTTCCTCCCAAAGATCATCAGCATTTTCAAATTGTTGGGGCAAATAGGAATATCTTACTTTCATAGACTATATTAAATTTATGTTTTGCATTCTTCGTATATTGAAATAATTCTCGTTTTCTAAAGGATTAGTTAAGAGGTTTTTCTCAAATGCCCTTTTTAAATCTACAACAGCCTCTTCTATAGAGAATGTAGGTTGAAAATCTAATGTATCTAGGATTTTTTTCGATGAGATATGGTATGAACGATTATCATCTGAATCTGAATGAATCATTTCAACATCATTCCCAATTACACCTTTAACTATCTGGGATAATTCATTAACGGAATAGTTTTCATCTCCTGCATTGAAAATTTGTCCATTAATTTTTTCTTTTGGAGCTTCAATTAAAGCTAGATATGCCAAAGCCATGTCCTTTATATGAATATTAGGCCTTAATTGACTCCCCCCAAAGACTGTTATCTTTCTATTGTGGTAAGCCAGATTCGTTAATATATTTACGACAACATCTAATCTTTGACGTTGTGAATATCCACATACTGTTGCTGGCCTTATAGTGACAGTTGTAAAATCTGGACCTTGGTGTTTCAGTAATATTTCCTCGCATTCAGCCTTATACTTTGAATAGTCGGTTAAAGGTTCAAGTGTCATACTCTCGTGAACATTCTTTTCATCTTTAACTCCGTATACAGATGAGGATGAAGCATAAATAAACCTTTTAACTCCAGCGTCTTTGCTAATGTTCACTAGAGGTTCAAAAGCATCTAAGTTTATAGATTTTCCTAAACTTGGATTTAATTCAAAACTGGGGTCATTAGAAATACAGGCAAGATGAATAACCACTTCATGATTAGTAATGTGAGCTTTTAAGGCCTCTTTATCTCTTATATCTCCTTTAACCTTTATAAGCTTAGGATGATCTTTTAAGACTTCTTCTCCATAAATCATTAGGTCAAATACTGTTATCTCATAGCCCTTTTCTAATAAAAAGGGTACTGTAACTGCACCTACGTATCCAGCTCCTCCTGTAATAAATATCTTTTTCATCAAAATTATTAATTATTGAAATTTATGCAGAGTATTCTTTATCTCCAATAACTAGATCAACAATAGCTAGAAGCCAAACTTGATGAAGGTTTTCCACAAAATTGTATGCTTTACTATCAACCCAAAGATTTATATCTCCAGACTTACTCAACGGGTTGTCTTCTTGAAATCCTGAAAAGGTTATAACTTTAGAAAACTTTTTTGTTTTTGCAGCAGAAGTTGCATTAATCATGTTCTGAGATTTACCACTGGAAGATATGGCAATTAACACATCTCCTTCATCTCCATAAAACTCTATTGCTTTAGCAATCCAGTTTTCAAAACCATAATCATTTGAAAAACATGTAATTAGGTCAGATTCATTATAATTTATGCATCTTACCGAAGCATTTTTAGTTAAATCTACACTAAAGTGACTTGCAATAGCAGCGCTACCTCCATTTCCAAAAATCATTCCTTTATTTCCTTTGGAATGCGCTTCAACTAAAGCTTCTTTTACTTCTACTAGCTGCTCTAATACTGATTCTTGAGGCTTAATCAATTCAGAAAAGTCTGTAAGATATGTTTTAAGAAAGTCTTTGTCCATAAGTACTATTTCAAGGTATGTTGAAGGGTTTTTAAGATAGAGTTTTTACTAATAGATTTACTATTACCAATTGTTTCTACAGACTGGGCGGCAGCTAAAGACCCCATAAGTAAAGACAATTTTGGGTCGAACCCTGCTTTGAGAGAAGCAGACAATAAAGATAGCATAGCATCTCCAGAACCTACCTTATCAACTACTTTAGAGGCGAAAGCCGGGCATGTCATAAATTTGTCCTCTTTACTATTATATAGCTTGGCTCCCTGATTGCCTCTAGTAACTACAACATTTTTTGCTTTTAAATCAGTAGATAAAGTTTTCATTAGAGTAGTTAAATCTCCATCTCTATTTCTAAATTCATGTCGAAGTTCACCTTCATTGATTATTACACACTCAACTTTGTCGTATTTATTCATTGTGTGATAGCTACTATTAGCCGCATTAATTTGAGCATTTAGAGCAGTGTATGGTGAATTCCTTACAATTTCTTTAGCTATCTTATCTGTAATTAAACCATGACCATAATCGGTAACTATTACAAGATCGTGTTTTTTCATCTCTTTAAGCATTATATTTATAAATCTCTTTTCATCTTGTTTAGAAAGAGCTTCATCATTAATTGAATAGACACCCAAAGTCTTACTATTCGTTATATGCTCAACAAATCTTTTTTTAACTATAGTTGGGGAATTGGTTTTATTGATAAATTTAGTCTGTATATTTTTCTTTAAATTCTTTTCAATAAATTTTTGATATTCACCTTCCTCCCCTAAAGCACTTAAGAGGGTAAGAGAGGAACAGAAATCAGATAAATGATTTGCTATAGCTGCGCTGCCCCCCAAATATTCTTCAGTACTTAAATCTCTAAGAACTAATACAGGCTCTTTTCCAGACTTCCCTAAGGCCTCACAAAATACATATTTATCTATAATTGTTTCACCAATAATTAAAACTTTTAGGTCTTGAAGACGATCGACTATGCCCTTAATGTCATTAGATCCTATTTCATTTCTTATAGAAGAAATAAATGCTTTTTGCTCCTCTGAATATAGATCGCTGTATCTATTAAGGATAGAGCTAGAGCTAAAAGAAATATCTGTTGAATACATTACATTGCCTCCAATTGATTCAACAGCCTTAGATTCCTCTTTAATCATACCAGTAATATCATCACTATTATTTTTATAATCAGGTCCTTTGAAATAAATATCAGGCTTTATTTTTTTTATAGTTTTTACTGCAGAAGACCACTCATTTTCAGCAACAAAATCTACTGACTCTAAAGCAGCTAAGGCTTCTAAGCGAAGTTTTGTGGAGAAAGCTGGTCTATTAGGACCCTTATTGACATATTGATCAGGTGTAATAGTTACAACTAAGAAGTCTCCGTGTGACTTAGCTTCTTCAAAGTGTTTAATATGGCCAATATGAAGAAGATCAAATACTCCATGACAATGGATAACCCTTTTTTTAGAGTCTTTTGCTTTTTGAACTTTTTTTGAAAGTTTTTCTAAGGATATTATCTTGTTATTCATTCCTAGCCTAAATACTCAAACCACTTTTTAGTTGCTTTAGAAATTGAATCGGGGTCCCAAACAGGAGCTTCTGACCAATAATCAATATTATCTAAAAGATCCTCAATACCTTCTTCAATTGAAATTTTTGGATTCCATTCAAGCATCTCTTTTGCTTTTGAGATATCTGCCCAAGTAACATCAGGCTCTCCTGGTCTTTTGGGTATATAAACTACTTCTCCTTCAAGCAACCCTACAACTTGATTGATGCTATAGGTATTATCTGAACCAATGTTTAGAATCTCCCCTTCTAAAGAGCTCTCGGAAGCAGCTACCAGAGCAGAAGCTACATCCTTAACATGGGTAAAGTCTCTTGTCTGAGTTCCGTCGCCTACAACTGTGTAGGGCTTATTACTCAATTTTTGTGCTAAGAAAACACCAAATACTGCTCCATAAGTTCCTGAAGTACGAGATCGCGGCCCATACACATTGAACAATCTTGTTGAAACAGAAGAAACTCCATAAACATTACTCCAATGCAAAACTATTTGCTCACCCAAAAGTTTTGTAAGTGCATAAGGATATTGAGGTCTTATTTCTGCTGTTTCTGGTGTTGGAAAGATGTCAGGAATTCCATAACAAGAGGATGAGGCTGTATAAACTACTTTCGCTATATCAAATTCCTTACAGGCTTTCATTACATTAAAAGTTCCAGTGACGTTAGATTGAAAATAAGAATCTGGATTTTCAATTGAAGGGACTATGTC
>CEUY01070610.1_pt1 | contig 20420 bp, 13 predicted proteins | sample 361481 | NCBI WGS metagenome assembly CEUY01 (sample SAMEA2622737, study PRJEB7988) | marine metagenome | isolation source: saline water (ENVO:00002010), including
TTAAATCGAAACTTCATAACATATATAACCTCAATAAGTTTATTAGTATTTATAATTTGTGGTCACCGAGTATTTTTTAAATCAAATAATGATTTAAATAAAAAACTAATTTCACTTGTAATACCATATATAATTTGGATTTTTTTATTTCAGAATGTTCTATATAAAGCAAGACATATACTTCCCATATTATGTATTATTCTGGTTTACTTGGTTTTAATATTTAAAGAAAATAAAAAATCATCAAAAACGATCTTGATTAGTTCAATAATTTATTTGATTTCAATTAGTATGGTAACTAGCAAACTAATAAATCAGCATATAGATGGAACAGCTATCTATAAAGCAAAAAATTATTTGATTGAAAATCTTAAGGAAAAAAAAATAGTGAGTATACCTTTAATAAATTATTATTTAAGAGCTAATAATTTAGATGAGAAATATATTGATATTGATTTAAGCAATGATAAAAACAATTATAATGGATTAGAAAAATTAGATGAATTTTATTTAATTGGAAATTTTCCAAATTACTTTAAGAATTGGGAAACTAAAGTTGAGACTAGTTTTTACCACAACCCTTATGTTAATAACATGTGGCCAGAAATTCAGATTCATAAATTAAATAAGAAAAAAATTTCAGAATGAAAAAAGAATTAAAAATATTAGGAGGGGGTCCATCAGGTCTAGCTGTTGGTTTTTATGCAAAAAGAAGAAATATTAAATTTAGAATTCATGAAAGTTCAGATCGAATAGGGGGAAATTGTAAAACTTATTCCCATGGAAATTTTAAATATGATAGTGGAGCACATAGGTTTCATGATAAAAATAAACAAATAACTAAAGATATTAAATTATTGCTTGGTGAAGACCTTGAAGAAGTAAATAGTCCAAGCAAAATTTATCACAATGGATTGTTTTACTATTTTCCAATTCAAATAAATGATATAATAAAAAATTTAGGTTATAGAGAATTTTTTAAAGTTGCAGGTGAAATCCTTTGGCTAAAAGGAAATAAGGATGATATAAGTTTTAAAAATTATGCTTATAACAAATATGGTAAAACCTTATCAAATTTGTTTTTAATTAATTATACTGAAAAACTGTGGGGAAGAGATTCAAATGTCTTAGATAAAAGTATTGCTGGTGATAGGTTGAAAAAATTAACTGTAATATCTACATTAAATAAAATAATAAAATCGTCCTCATCTAAATTTACGCATTACGAAGGATCCTTTTATTATCCAAAGCATGGATATGGGTCAATATTTGATAAAATTTTACTAAATATTGGTAAAGCTAATGTTAAGTTTAATTCTAGAATAATTAATTTTGAGCATAATGAGACAGAAATAATTAATTATTCAGATGAGAATGAAACCTATTATCCTGACCATATTATAAGTACTCTTCCTCTTAATTTAATGGTTAGTATGTTTACTCCAAAGCCACCAGAAAAAATAATTCAAGCTGCAAAAAAAATAAAATTTCGTTCATTAAAACTTTTTATTATTTTTTTGGACACTCCATTTATTACAAAAAATGCTTCGATATATTTTCCAGAAAAAAAATTTCCATTTACACGTATTTATGAACCAAAAAATAGGAGCAAAAGTCTTGCACCCTCTAATCAGACTTCTATTGTTGTAGAAGTACCCTTTAATAATGATAAAGATAAAAAAAAGAGTCCTATTGAGTCAGATGATGAAAAATATAAAAGAATTTGTGCACTTCTAGAAAAAGAAGGTTTTTTTTCAAAAAGTCAAATTTTGGATCATAGAGTTTTAACAATGAAAAATGCCTATCCAATTATTGAAACAAATATTAATATTGAATTAAACGAATTAACAAAATATTTTAATAGTTTCAAGAATCTTAATCTTATTGGTAGAAATTCTCTTTTTAAATATATTCATACGCACAAGATTTTTTATGATGCAAAAATTTTAGTGAATAATATTTGATATCTTTTTATTAATTCACTAAAGTCAAAAAATAGTTACTTATTAATTAATTCTTCTAATAACTCAATAAAAAACGAATTATTATTTAAGCAAGGTATGTAATTAAAACTTATCCCACCAGATTCCAAGAAAGATTTTCTCCCTCTAATATTAATTTCCTCTAATGTTTCGAGACAGTCGGCAATAAATGAAGGACAAATTACTGCAATATTTTTTGAAGTTGATTTACCTAATTTTATAAATTCTTTATCTGTATATGGTTTCAACCACCGGGGGTCTATAATTGATACTCTTGATTGAAATGTGACATCCCAAATATCATTATCTAAATTTAGATATTCTGCTACTAATTTAGATGTTGTGAAAACATTTGATCGGTAGCAGTTTTCAGATGTTAAACAATTTATTTGACAACAATCACTATTAATTAAACAATGATTCCCAATTAAATCTGATTTTTTAATATGTCTTTCTGGTATTCCATGGTAACTAAAAATTATTTTATCTGGATTTTTATTTAAAAATGGTTTTATAGTTTCGCTTAAAGCAAAAATATACTTTGGGTTATCATAAAAAGGTTTAACATACTTAAAATCTAAATCACTATATATTGTTTCAACTATTCTATTAAACTCTAATTCTGTTGATACAGTTGTTGACATTGCATGATGAGGATATAATGGAATTACAACTAATTCTTTTATACCTTTATTTTTAATATTTTTTATTTGAGATTCTATAGAAGGCTCCTGATAACGCATGGCGATTTTAACCTTCAATCCTGTTTTTTTCATTAATGAATTCGCTATCAATTTCGTATTGTTAATTAAAGGTGATCCTGCCTTTGTCCATATTTGTTCATAGGCTTCTTTAGCTTGTTTTGGTCTAAATGGTAGAATAAAAGATCTTAGTATAAATTGTTGTATATATTTTGGTAGATCTATGACGTGATCATCGGATAAAAATTCATTTAAGTATTTTCTTATATGTTTTATTGATAAGGATTTTGGTGAACCTAAATTAATTAATAATATCTCTTTATCCATTTAATCTCCGGTTTGAATCTCTGGTGGTTCAGGTCTAGTAATTAAATAAAGGCATAAAGTTATACACGTTATAATTAAAATGATATCAATAAGAGTATTTGATATGAAATGGCATGAAAGATAAAACGATGGAATTATAACTAATATTGAAAAAATTTTTGATTTTCTAGTTAAACCTTTATAATCCCGCCAATTTTTTATTATAGTACCAGTTAAATCATTATTTAAGATCCATAATTCAAGGCGCTTTGAAGATTTCGAAAAACACCAAGCACTTAATAATAATAGTGGTGTGGTGGGTATTCCGGGGATAATTGTACCAACTAAACCTAATCCTACGGAAATTAACCCAACTATAAAAAATAAATATTTCACAATTAAATTTGAGAAATAATAGATATACGTAAGTATTAAATTTTTATTTCAGAATATTATTTTGGCGGTATTTTTCTTTATATTTTTCATAGAGAGATTTATGCCTGTCTCCCATATCAATCTTCTTGCCTTGTATATAAACTTGCTCTATTTGTGTTGTGATTTCTAAAGGATCTCCATCTGAAATTATTAGAGTTGCATCTTTACCCTTTTCTAAAGATCCAACCTGATCAGATATTCCTAATATTTTTGCTGCATTAAGGGTTAGGGATTTTAATGCTTCATCTTTCGGTAATCCATAAGCTACTGCTTTTGATGCTTCGTATGGAGTGTTACGATGATTTGACGCTCCTCCTGTAGCCATTGATATAGCAAACTCAACACCTGCTTCATATAATTTTAGAGGACCAGTAAAAGGAGTGTCAAAATCTTCCCACCTTCTTTTGGGAAGAGAGTTTACTGTTTCATAGATAACTGGGATTTCATATTTCTTTAATAAATCAGATGCTCGCCAAGCATCGTATCCACCAACAATTATAATTTTTATATTCTGGCGATTTCCCCATTCAATAGCACTTTGAATTTGTCGAATTTCATTTGCATGCATAAAAATAGGTATTTCACGTCTTAATACAGGAAGCATTGATTCCCATCGTAAGTCGGTATCAAATAAAGTTCCTCCTGATTGCAGAGAAGCAGCTTTTGCTAAAAGGTAACGTCGTGATTCTTCAAAAACATTGTCAAGTTGATAAAGTATTTTTTCTCGATGTTCTTTGGCTTCTTCCTCTGTTATTTTATAGTACCTAGAATATGTTCCTCCCATATCTGGCCAGTTAATATGAATACCAACTGGTGCTTTGAGAGTAGCTGTTTCCCATGTCCAACCATCTAACATCATTATTGCTGAGCTTCCTGAGATAAGTCCTCCTGTTGGACATGAATGAGCAATCAATACTCCATTTGAGCGAGTAACTGGAATGATTTCAGAATCAGGGTGGTAAGCTACTTCGGCCCGGACATTAGGATTAATTTCGCCTCTTTCGGAAAAGTCTCTAGTTACTGAAACAGCTCCTATTTCTGTTAGTCCCATAATGCTCGAAGCCGCAATGATTCCTGGGTATATTCGTTTTCCTTTAAGATCTATTGTCTGGGTATTACCTGGAAAATTGGTAATTCGCCGTCCTATAGCTTTAATGATTCCTTTATCGAATAAAATGGCTCCTTTATTAATTTTTCTACTAGAAACAGGATAAATATCAGCATTTACTAATAAGATAGGATTTTTCTGAGGCGGGGCAGGAATTTGATCAGATGCTATTGTAAATGTGGTGAGAGAGAAAACGAGTTTAATAGTTAATTTTCTCATTCCATTATTCCTTCGGTACAACTAAATGGTTTAGAATCAAGGAAAAATAAATCACTTTTTCTGTTCTTATTTGTAGATAATTGATCATCACTTGAAAGTATTTTCTGGATTAATATATTTCTCTCTTCTTTTACTTTAGCTCTCATTTCTCTATCCTTTGTTAGATCAAAATACTTTTTCCCATCAATCCATGTTTGTTCACAAACACTATACATTGAAAGTGGGTTACCATTCCAAATAACAAAATCAGCATCTTTCCCAGTTTCTATAGAGCCGACTTTACTATCTATCCCAAGTTGTATAGCTGGGTTGATTGTAACAAAACGAAGTGCATCTTCTTTTTTCATTGGGCCATATTTGGCTGCCTTTGCTGCTTCTGTATTTAATCTCCTAGCGAGTTCACCACTATCAGAATTAAAAGAGACAACAACACCAGCTTTTTGCATTAATGGACCATTATAGGGAATGGCATCAATAACTTCAAATTTATAAGCCCACCAATCTGAAAAGGTTGAGGCACCAGCACCTACTTCAGCGATAGCTTCAGCAATTTTGTACCCCTCGAGTACATGTTGAAATGTTCCAATTTTGAAATTGAAATCTTGTGAAATACGTACCAACATCAAGATTTCATCCTGACGGTATGAATGACTATGAACAAGTCTTTGCCCATCTAGAATCTCTACCAGTGCATCTAATTCAAGATCGGGGCGGAGTGGTATTCTTCTACTACCCTCTAATCCAAATAACTTCTTTTTTTTATACTCAATTGCGGTTATGAATGCGTCTCGGATAACTTGTTCAACACCCATTCTTGTTTCAGGGTATCGTCCCCAACTACGGACTCTTTTAACATTTTCTCCAAGAGCAAATTTGATTCCTTTTGGAGCATCTTTAAATAATAGATCATCGGGTGCTGACCCCCATCGTAATTTTATGATCGCATTTTGGCCTCCAATAGGATTTGCTGAACCATGTAATATATTAATTGTAGTTACACCTCCAGCCAATTGCCTATAAATATTAATATCATCACTATTAATAACATCTTGAATTCGAACTTCAGACGTTACGGATTGTGCTCCTTCATTAATTGAGAAAGTAGCACTATGACTATGACAATCAATGATGCCAGGCGTCACATGTTTTCCTCTTCCATCAATAGTCACGGTATTTTTTATATTTTTTGAGATTTTAAGATTTTTTCCAATCTTCCATATTTTTCCTTTCTTGACTAAAAGGTCACTGTCTTCTATCACACCTTCAGAACCCATTGTCCATATTGTAGTATTTTTAACTAAGATTAAATTTGGTTCAGAAGGGAGATTTTCTAAACCAAATGCTCCTTCTGGATAACGGATTCTAAGCGTACTTGGATTGCTTCTAAAACTTTCTAGTTTGCTATTGTCTTGCTTAAATGTATTTATTCTTCGAGCAAACCAATCTATTTCTCCTCCATTAGGAGTTCTTCCTTTGCCTTCTGCATAGTCATCTTTGATCGAACCTGAAAATCGTATTATACCATCTATACCGATGGCTTCTCCTTTCATTAAAAAACTCAACATATTATTGGAAGTCAGTTTTAGAGATCTTAACGGGATCGATAGGTTGTTGTTGAATAATTCTCCTAAAGGTTTTGAGCTCTCACCTTTTATATGAAGAGAGTCGATCCTCACATAATCATTAAATCGCCATTGCATTACCCAGTCTCCACGTGTATCTGACTCAGGCTTTGATTTGAAAGAGTATTCTATGCCTTTAATCCAGACAGATTCTACATGGCTATTTTTATTGAAGTAATCTCCATTTGTTACGATAAGATTTGCAATTTTACCTTTTTCAATGGTTCCTAATACTTTGCTAAGGCCAAGCTTTTTTGCTGGAGTTAATGTTAAAGCTGAAAGTGCATCCTTTTTTGAAAAACCTTTATTCACCATTTTAATAAGATTGTTTTTAAATTGTTTTTGATCTTCAAGGCCATTGGTAGTAAATGCAAAGGGGATATTTTCTTCAGCTAATTTCTGAGCATTTTCAGGTGCCAAATCCCAATGTCTAAGTTCCTCATTTGAAATTTGTAAAGCAGCTTCCCAAGTAGAAACATTTGGTTTATCAGGAAAATTAATTGGAAGAATTATAAAACTATTTAATTCTTTAATTTCCTTTAAACGTCTATATTCATAACCACTCCCTTTTATCCAGGTAGTTAAATTAAACTCTGCCCCAATATTGCCAGCTCTAAGCGCTCCGAGTTCTTCATCTGTCATAAAAAGAATAGGCTCTTTATTTTCAATGTGGGAAAGAAGTGTGGCCAATCCTCGATCTTTTTCTGGTTGATTATTTGAGTCTGGGAATCTTTTATAAGTATCCCAAGCTTTTCCATACCATTTTGTATCGTAAAATGTTTGTCGAATAAGTGCTACAGCACCTAATAATGAGTTTGGATAAATTGGATCACTCCAAATTCCATATTCAAAGCCAATAGACTGAACAGGTCCTTTTTCAGCTATAACAGAACTTTGAGACCATTTTCCAAGATGTATAAGAGAAGATTTTCCTCGGAAAATTCCGGAACCAGGAACAAGATGTGCTACTGTGAAGCCAAGGCTTCTAAGAGAATCTGCACTTTCTTCTAAAAGGTTATATTCGTCCAGAACAGAATAATCTGGCCTTACTTTTGGATTCCAGTGAGAGGTAATGGTTGCTTTCCTTTTTTGATCATCTTGATTGAGTAAGACTTCTTTGGATTTTTCAGGTCTCTCTAAGTAACTCTCAATAAACCCAGCATATATAGTCTTTCCAGATAGGTCTATTTCAAAAGCATCATCAGGAACTCGAACCGTTTTGCCTACGGATTCAATAAGTCCTTCACGAATGATAATTTCGCCTGATTCAATTATTTCACCTGGTGATGGAATAATCTTAGCACCATGTAGAAAAAAAACATTGGGTGTTTTATGATGGATAGTTTGATCAGGATTGACAGGTTTTACTTGAGAATGAAGAAATTTAGGGTGGAAAAAAACCCCAATTATTAATAGATAAGTATAAAGTGATTGAATCATAAGCTTTGGCAATCAATTAAAATAGAAATTAAGAAATAACAGGCAGATTCTTTCTAATATTTAGTTGATTGTTTTTTTAAATAAGTTTTTTAAATCCATAACCCCCGCCACCTGGGGTCTTAATTATAATCCTATCTCCTGGCTTTACTATTTTATCTACTTTTCCTTTAAGTAATAATTTCTTGCCAGATGCTTTAATTAGACGATTCTTTCCAGCTTTACCAGATTTTCCACCGGCCATTCCATAAGGCTGATATTTTCGTCTTTCTGATAGTATTGTCACTTTTCTTTTTTTTAAGAATCGAACTTCGCGTATGGTTCCATCTCCACCATTGAATTTCCCAGATCCTCCAGAACCTTTTCGAATTGCATAACGTTCTAACCTGATTTCAGGATAACGAAATTCCAAGATTTCTGGATCTGTAGCAAGTGTATTTGTCATATGTACTTGGACAGCAGATTCACCATGATTGCCATCAGAAGCACCTGAGCCACCTGCAATAGTTTCATAATATTGTTTTCCCGAACCATCTAATTTCCCAAAGAGAAAGTTGTTCATAGTTCCTTGTGAAGCTCCTGAAAGACCAAGTGCACCAATAAGAACATCTGTTATCCTTTGAGAAGTTTCTACATTTCCTCCAACTACAGCTGCTAAATGATTAGGTCTCAAAAGAGATCCTTTTGGGACAATGATTTGGATTGGGTCAAGGCATCCTGAGTTGAGAGGTATATCTTCATCTATCATTAGTCGGAAAACATAAAGTACAGCAGCTTTTGTAACTGCTACGGGAGCATTAAGATTACTTTCTAGTTGAGAACTTGTTCCTGTAAAATCAACTATGGCTCTGCAAGAATCAGGAGGTTGGGTACCGCTTTCAATAATTATATTAACTATAATACTTTCGCCACTATCAAGGAAATCTTCAAATGACAATTCCATTTTCTCCTTACCATTTAAATATTTATAAAGAGCTCTTCTGACAGCCTTTGAAGCATTAGAACGAATATATTTCATATATGCATGCACAGTTTTAAGCCCATATTTTTTAATCAATTTTTCTGTCTCAATAATACCCTTATGAACAGCTGCAACTTGCGCTTTTGCGTCTGCGATACGTTCAGGAATATTACGAGCAGGATAATCTCCGGAAGAAAGAACTTCAATTAATTTTGAGGAACGAAATTTACCTTCTGAAACAAGTTTAAAATTGTCGATTATTACACCTTCATCTTGAATTGATTTTCCAAATGCAGGCATAGAACCTGGTGTTATACCACCGATATCTGAATGATGACCTCTACTTGCAACAAAGAATACGGGAGTTTTTCCAATGAAAAAAACAGGGGAAATAACGGTCAAATCTGGAAGATGAGAACCGCCTCGATGAGGATTATTTATAAGAAATATGTCCCCTCGCTTCATGCTTTTTTTATTTTCATCTATAATGGTTTTTACTGATTCGCCCATTGCGCCAAGATGGACAGGCATATGGGGAGCATTTGCCACTAGATTACCTTTTTGATCAAAAATAGCGCACGAAAAATCAAGCCTCTCTTTGATATTTACAGAATGAGCAGTTCTAGTTAGTATGTGACCCATTTGTTCAGCTATATTCATGAATAGTTTATTGAAAACTTCCAACATTACAGGATCTTTATTGATCCCAACATGAAATTGTTTTTTGGAAATTTGAGTAAGTATTATATGGCCAAACGAATTAATCTCAGCTTGAAATTCTGGCTCAATGAGAATAGTTGAGAACTTATCAATTATTATTCCCGGACCAGAGATTTTAAATCCAGGATTAAGTTCTGATAGTTTATACACAGGAGTATTTATGGATTTCTCTTGAAATCTTACATTAATCGAAGATATTGATGTTGGAAGAAGTGATTCTTTATAGTTTCCAGCTTTTACTTTTTCTTTATAATTATCTCCTTGACCTATTACTTCAATCCTAAGGTTAACTACCTCCAAATTCCCCTGGCCAAAAAATCCAAAAAATTTTCTATGAAGTTTGTAAAAATTATTTTCCATCAACTTGAAGCTACTAAAAGAGATGGTAAGATATTTATTTGTATTTCGTAAGCGAATATCAAGAAATTTTTTAGTTTGAATTTTTGAATTATCAAATCCCTTTTTTATAAGTTCATTCTTTAGTTTCTGGCTCATTTTATTTAATTGATATTCAAAATAGGCCATATTTTTTTCAATAAATGGTTCCAAAATAGACCGAATGGCATATCGTGTTTGATCAGATACGGAAATTCCATATGCTGAAAAAAGACCAGCAAGTGGATGAATTAAAATTTTTTTTATATTAAGTATTTTTGAAATGCCGCAGACATGTTGTGCAGCTGCACCGCCAAAGGATACAAGTGTATGATTACGTAAATCAAACCCTTTATTTACAGAAATTTCCTTTATTGCCGAGGCCATGGTTTCATTTGCGATTCGAATGAAACCAAGAGCAACTTCTTCTTCAGACATTGAAGTTTTTGAAGAAGTGTTTATCTCTTTTGTAATTTTCTTAAAATGAGTATGAGTTTTTCCTAAATCAAGAAATTGGTCATTATTTGGACCGAAAGTTTTAGGGAAGTATTCTGGTAAAATACGCCTAAGCATTAAGTTAGCATCAGTAAGCGCTAGTTGATCCCCAAGACCATAACATACTGGCCCTGGATTTGCCCCTACTGAATCAGGACCAACTCTCATTTTTTCTCCATCAAACCACAGAATAGATCCTCCACCAGCTGCGACAGTATTAATATTTATGCTATTACTTTGAAAGGAAATACCATCTAAAGTAGATTCTTCTAATTTCTCATAATCCCCCGCAAATCTTGAAACGTCTGTGGAAGTTCCTCCCATGTCAAAAGAAATACTTTCTGACATCATATTAAGCTCAGATATTTTTGCTGCAGCTATTACTCCTCCGGATGGTCCAGACATAATAGCATCTTTACCTTTAAAACCTTCAGCATTAACCAATCCACCAGAACTCTGCATAAACTCTAGAGGAATATTCCCTGTTTCTTTCTTTAGTATATTAATGTATTCTAATAATATTGGACTAAGATAGGCATCTATGACTGTTGTTTGACCTCTGCCTAAAATCTTAATAGTTGGCATTATTTTATGTGAGACAGTAACATTATTAAATCCTATATTACCTGCTATATCCGCTATAAGTAATTCATGTTCTTTATTTTTCCATGCATGCATAAGTACTATAGCAAGTGAAGAAACATCTTTATCAAACAAATTCTCTAATTGAAATTTTGTGAACTTTTCATCAAGAGGACGTATTATTTTACCTTGATAATTCATCCTTTCTTTGACTTCGATAACAGTATTATAAATTTGTAATGGTTTTTTGATAGCAAGTGCGAATAGTTCTGGTCTGGTTTGATTTCCAATAGCTAAAAGATCACCGAAACCTTCAGTAATTACTAAACATGTTGGAGCGCCTTTTTTCTCTAAAATAGCATTAGTGGCAACGGTAGTTCCCATTCTAATTCTGTTTACAGCTGATTCTGGAATTGCTTCATTAGTTGATAGACCCATTATTTTTCGAATACCTTCAATTGATGGATCAGAATATTTATTTGATTTAGAAAGAATTTTTTGTGAATGTAATTCTCCTTCTGGATCAAATCCTATAATATCGGTGAATGTTCCTCCCCTATCAATTGCGAAAGACCATCCTTTTTTATTATTATGATTCATATCATCTCAGGTCATTTTTTAAATATCAGTATTAAATAAAATTGATATTTGATTAAAGACATATAATTCTGGAATAAATAGACCTACAGTTTCTAAAGCCATATTATTAATAGTAGAGAATTTTTATATATCAATTTTACTTTTTGCGGTTTCAGTTTTTGTTCTATTGAGAAAAGAAACAAAATCTGTACTGCCTGTTCCCAAGTATGTTGTTTCATCCATTTTCTGTCTTTTAATATAATTTAAAGCGATTTTCAGATGTTTATTTCGAAAACCTTCCAAACTTTCAAAACATAGATTGATCTTTTCTTTTAATTCAGATATACCTGAATTATCAATATAATCCTTAAGTGGTGTTAGTGACTGAATATATTTAATAAAATCCCGGTGTTTTCTAGGCATATAATTTCTCATTTCTAAAAGGAATGGACTTGAATCAGGATGGTTATGATTAACACCTAGGATCAAGTCGATAGATTGAAGCAATGAACTTTGAGCGGCACTTCCACCAACAAACTTCATTGGATTATCACTAACACCTTCATAAATCACACCCTTTTCAGGCCAGCCAGAAAGGAATGGTCTAATTTTGGAATAAAAAACTTTTGAGCTACATTTTTCAGGTATCCGTTCCAATATAGATGAACTTTTTCTAATTGATAACACAATTTTGTCTAGATTATGGTAGACATTTTCCATCTTTTATAGATTCAGGTATATAAATCATTTCTGTTATAGTACGCTTGGAACAATTGTTTGGGTCAATTTCAGAATCACCTATTTTTACTCCCCAAAAAATCCTATGATTCCCAAGTTTTCCATTGTCATAGTAACGGTCAAAAGAAGGTGTATCTATAAGTAGGTGCTGTATCTGCAAATCCTGAATTAAAGACATGGCATCATTTGTAAAAAAAGGAAACCCTTGAAATTCATAATTCCTAGATATTTTTGAACAATCATTGGGGAGAGTACGAATCGCAAGGGCGTCTAAGAATCCATTATTTCCATAGCAAACGGTTTCTATTGAAGATTTTGTTATAACTAGCTCATTTCTGGATGTAGAATAATGATATTTTTCTTTTCCTATTTGCTTTGGATTTACTGAAACTACTGTAGTAGGTATCAATCTATTTTCTATTATTTCAGAAATACTAATTTTATTAGAAGAGATATGACCAACGCATTCGGTATGGGTGGAACATGTATGAAAGGTAGCCTTTATAGAGTCGACATTGCAAGGGCCACCCTTTTTGACACTACCGTAGAACTCTCCAATTTTAAGTGAACTAGAAGTTGCTGGAATTGCTTGAAAAAATGAAGGCTGATGACCTTTAAAATTTAGAGGAATTGCTATTGACTGACCTAAAGAAAGATCGGCACAATATTTTTTTCTTCCTATAGAAATTGCAATTAAATCATTCATAAAGAAAAATATTTGATTCCAAATAAAATAGCTTCTCCATCTAAAAGTTAACAGTTAATATTTGCTTACTTAAGCAGAATTTCTATATTTGAAACAATGAAAAGTGATTTAGGTACAAAGCTTTCTGTATTAATATTATTGATTTTATCTATTATTTACCTACCAATTCCAGGATTTGAGGGTAATTCAAGAAATAGTCTAGATTTTTCAATTCAAGATGCTCCTCAGGATATTGGGTTATTTTCAACTATTCAAGAAAGTAGAAATTTAAACCGTCCACTTCCTCCAATTATTTTTAGAAAAGATAATCCTCAATCCAAAGAGAAGATTGATCTAGGTCGTTTACTATTTTTTGATCCTGTTCTATCAGAAAAAAATGATATTTCATGTGCTCATTGTCATCATCCTGATCTAGGTTTCTCAGATAATAGAGGCCAATCAATGGGTAGAGAAGGTGTTGGAATTGGACCTGAACGTAGTGGTGGGGTTTTACTTAGAAGGGGAGCACCTACTATTTGGAATGCTGCATATAATCATCGGCAATTTTGGGATGGACGATCACTAGATCTAGAAGATCAAGCTAGACATCCAATTCAAGATATTTCTGAAATGGCACAGGATCCCGATCATCTAGTTATAGAACTTAATTCTATTACAGATTATAAAGGTCTTTTCGCTAAAGCTTTTCCAAATGATGAGAATCCAATCTCATTAAAAAATGTAACCTATGCCATTTCTTCTTTTGAGAAAACTCTCATTTCAAATAATTCCCGTTTTGATCAATATGCTCGTGGTGATAGGAAAGCTTTGACTGAAAATGAGCGAAAAGGTTTAAATCTTTTTCGCTCATTAAAGACCCGATGCTTTGAATGCCATAATATTCCTACTTTTGCTAATAGAGACTTCAAGATTATCGGTGTACCTGATATTAAAGGACAAAAAAGGGATTTTGGAAGAGGTGAGGTGGAGGGAAAAAATTACAATAATGCTTTTAAGGTTCCAACTTTGAGGAATATTGCATTAACAGCGCCCTATATGCACAATGGAATTTTCAATACACTTGATGAAGTACTTGATTTTTACTCTGATGGTGGGGGTTTAGGTCATGGTAAAAAAATAGAAAATTTAGATGACAAAATCAGAACTTTTACACTTACTCCAACAGAGCGCTCTAACCTAATTTCATTCTTACATGCCCTTACAGATGAGTCTAGGAAACCTACTATTCCATTATTTGTGCCTTCTGGATATGAAGTAGTCAAACATATAAAAAATCAGTTATCTGAAATTGTTGCTTTTTCTCATAAAGAAAAGATAAGGCCAAAATCTCATTTCAATAAAACGGGCAACATTATAATTGTTAATGAAGGTCAATATATTCAAGATGCAATTGATTTAGCTGAATCTGGAGATACAGTTTTAGTTAAACCGGGGGAATATCATGAAACTTTAACCGTAGATATTTCAAACTTAACATTGCTAGGAGTTGAAGAAGATGGTTTACGTCCAATTCTCGATGGCAGACATATTCTTTCAGATGGAATGGTGGGATCTGGAAGTAATTTAGAGATAAGAAGGTTTGCTGTCCGAAATTATACTTCTAATGGTTTAATGATTAATGGCGGTAAGAATATAATTTTCCGTGATCTATATATCTTTGATACAGGTTTATATGGAATTTATCCAATTGAGTGTATTGGTGTAACTATAGAAAGATGTGAGGTAACACAAACTAGAGATGCTGGAATCTATGTTGGACAATCAAGAGATATTGTTGTTCGAAATAATATTGTTTATCGGAATGTAGCGGGAATAGAGATTGAAAATTCATTAAATGCGTTAGTTGAGAACAATAAAGCTTATGATAATACGGCAGGTATTCTAATCTTTCTACTTCCTAATAATCCTTCCAAAGTATCTGTTAATTGTAGATTAATTAACAATCATATATATGATAATAATCATGAAAATTTTGGAGATGAAGGATCTATAGTTAGTCTAGTTCCATCAGGTACTGGTTTATTAATTATGGCGGCAGATGAAGTTGAAGTTGCAAACAATAAGATTTCAGGAAATAAAACTACTGGTATAGGTATAGTTAGTCTCGATATAGTATTTGGTAGTGATGCTATCTATGATGTGGATCCACTACCAGATAGAAACTGGATTCACGATAATATCATGGAAAATAACGGATATAATCCTGATCAATTAGTACTTGATTTGGGCCTTAATGGTGTTGACCTTTTGTGGGATCTTTCTGGACATGAAAATAGATGGGATCAAAAAGCTGATTCTCAACTACCACCTTTTCTTCCCGGAACATCATGGCCTGAAATAGCTCGGAGAGCTAATTGGAGATTATGGAAATTTCTTTCTTCTTTATAATCTTATATCATAGAATTAAAGAGAAGTTAGTTTTGAAATATAGGAATATGTTAAATCCTACTTGTAACTTCCCAAATAATGGAAGCCACTGCAAAACCAATGTATATCATAGAAGCAATTACCATTAAGCTAGTTGAAAAAAAATTCGGACGTATTTGTTTTGGGAGAAATTTATGATTAATAAAAAGAGTCAGAGGAACATATATTGCCATTGCAAAACCACCCATATAAGCTGCATTTAATAGGAAACCAAGATCAGTAATCCCATACTGTTCCATTACAAAGGTAATTATACAGCCAGCTAACATCCAAATACTGGCAATTAAAAGATAAAGCCAGCTAAGTCCTTTTTTCCTCGCTAGCTCATTATTTGTATAGATAATATCGGCGATACTTCTACTACATCCATCAACAAGGGCAAGTTGAGTTCCAAATAGGGTTGCAAATCCTACAACGAGGAAAATTGTTCTTCCTGTTTCACCCCAGATATGTGCTAGAATTTCTGCCTCATCCCATATAAGGGTGCCAGGAGCTGGTACAATTCCCAAAGGATGGAGTACAGCTAATGCGCCAAAAACAAAAAGTAAGATTGTGAAGGTATTAAGGAACCAGAAAAATAGTGTTTGATCAATTCTCAAATAGTTCCACCAGGATTGAAAACGTTCTAGATTTTTTGGGGTTTCATCAAAAATAAATCCTGAAGTTGGAATGGCTTCTTTTTTTTCTCTTAAAGGACTCGTCATTCTTGGGATTTTTGCTCCCATACCAATATTCTTATCTCTAAGATAGAATGAATAGAATAAATTAGCTGTTCCACCAGCGCCAGCAAAAACTAATGCTATAAAAAATGTCTTAACTGAAATATTAGGCTCCATATAACCGACATTAGTAATGCCACGACCTAATTTTATCCAAAGCTCTGCTGAACCAACAGCAAATGCTAGTATAATCAATCCAGCTGTTACAAGGACTACAAGCATCATTATAGTTTTCTCAACTGACTGGTAAACAATTTTTGGGCCAAATAGAATGGCCACAACCATCATAAAAGTAATAATGGTCCAAAAAGTGTCTGAGCCATATCCCTCTGGTCCAACAATCAACCCTTTAAGTGCTAATCCAGATGCTCTTGCCCAACCTGGAGCAACCCAACCTACGAGAGTAAGGAAAATAAAAGTAATGCCAAACCCTTTCCAAACTCGAGTATAACCAGTAAAGATAGTTTCACCTGTTGCAATGGTCCATCTACCTATCTCAAGATTTACAATAAGTTGTAGTGTCACTCCTAATACAGCGGCCCATATCATACTGGCACCATATTGTGCAACAATTCTAGGCCAGATTACTATCTCACCAGCACCAATAGAAAGACCGACAAGAACAGCACCAGGTCCAGCAATCTTCCAAAATGAACCAGTTCTGTCAGGTAGATCTGATTTTTTTAGTTCAGGTAGAGCCATATAATCATCATTTTTTAAATTTTTGAAAGCATTACACTTTGTCAAGGTAATCCAATGTTAAGAATAGTTCAACATTTTATCAACTAGCTTCAACAGATTGATCTTGTCTATAGTATAAGATAACTTACTTAATTAAAATTCTTAGAATATTGATGAAATGTTATATAAATCTTTAATTACAATTATTCTATCTTATAAAATGGTGTTAGCCAATGTAAGCGAAGACACACTTCGATTTGAGCTTCAGCCCGTAACGGTCTCTGCATCAAGATTAGAGACTAAAGATATTAATCTCCCATCAGCAATTACATCTTTGGATGAATCAACAATTTTATTGGGTCAAAAACAGCTAGTACTAAATGAATCACTTGCTTCTGTTCCCGGACTTTATGCCATGAATTCAGAAAATTTTGCTCAGGATATTCGAATTGCTATACGCGGATTTGGAAGTCGTTCAGCTTTTGGTATAAGAGGAATTAAGATATTAATTGATGGTATGCCTGAATCTACTCCAGATGGTCAAGGTCAAGTTGACAATTTAGATTTAAGTTTTGTTTCAAAGATAGAGGTTCTTAGAGGACCTTCGTCTGCATTTTATGGTAATGCTTCTGGCGGTGTTATTTCACTCTCATCTTTGGAACCTCCTAAACAATTAAGACTTGCTGGTAAAATAACAGTTGGTGATTTTGGATTTCTACAGCGTCAATTCCAGGCAGGACAGACAATCGAATCAATAAGCTATTTGGTAAGTTTCAGTCAAAATGAGGTTCAAGGATTTCGAAGACATAGCGAAATGAATAATTCTGTTTTTAATGGCAAGGTTAAATGGGCTTTGACATCAAAATTGAACTTTACTATTGTTGCTAATCATTCAAACAGTCCTAAGGCAAATGATCCGGGCGCTCTTACTATTGAAGAAATGATGGATCGGAAAAACCCAAGAGATCGGAATGTACTTTTTAATTCAGGTGAAATGGTAGAACACTCAAAACTTGGATTAATAGGCGAAGCAGTTCTTTCTAATCATCAAAAAATTATTGTAAAGGGTTACACTTCAAAACGGAATTTCTCTAATCGATTACCTTTTGTTCACGGAGGACAGGTTCAATTAGGAAGAAAATTTTCTGGCGGTGGAGCAACTTATATTGGTTCAGGTAGAATATTTGGCATTCCATATAGATTGTCTTCTGGTATTGATATTGAATATCAGCATGATGGTCGGAAACGCTACGAAAATCTCCAAGGTATTCGAGGAGAACAAACTCTCCATCAATTTGAAATGTTTAGAAACTATGGTTTTTTTGCCGAGGAAGAAGTTTTATTTAGCGAGTTTTTCAGTCTTATTTTTGGAGGAAGGTTTGATTCCATAGATATTTTGGTTGAGGATCGATTTAAAGATGATGGAGATAATTCTGCTGAAAGAAGATTTACCTCTTTCAGCCCACTTTTTGGATTGGTTTATTCTATAAATGATCAGGTTAATTCTTATTTAAATATTACTTCAAGTTTTGAGACGCCAACCTTGAATGAATTATCAAATAATCCTGATGGATCAGGGGGATTTAATGCAAAACTTAATCCCCAACTAGCTAGAAATTACGAGATTGGACTTAAGGGAATTCTAGGAAATAAGATCAGATTTGACTTAGCACTATTCCAAATTAATCTCAAGGATGAATTGGTTCCATATGAACTAGAGGCTTATCCAGGAAGATCTTTTTTCCGCAATGCGGGGAGTTCTGAGAGAAAGGGTATAGAAATGAGTGCTAAACTTATTATAGCACAAAACCTAACAGTCTTGTTGAGCACAACTCTTTCAGATTTTCGATATATTGAGTATAATCTAACTGATACAATTTTAAACGGTAAAATTCTGCCAGGAATCCCTAGCAGATATGGTTTTGGTGAATTGAAATATATAAATCGCGCAGGCATGTATGTTAAAATTCAAGCCCATTACAGTGGAAGACTGTATGCGGATGATTCAAATGAGGTAGAGCAATTAGCATATTCTGTCATAGGAATAAAGATGGGTTTACGAAAAAAGGTCTTTAACGCCCTTATAGAACCTTTTGGAGGAATTAATAATCTTTTTGATATCCGATATAACTCAAATATAAGATTGAATGCATGGGGAGGTCGTTATTTTGAACCAGCCCCTGGTCGGAATTTTTATGCAGGAATAAAAATTACTTACTAATTTTTCTTGAACTTCAGAAGATACCTATCCATATTATATCGACCTTCATCAAATCCCCTAATCGAATAATCATCATCAGGATTTCTAAGCATATCCGAACTTGCTTCAAGTATGAATCCATTAGATGTGAATTCTTCAATTACCACTTTCTCATTTAGGCGATGTGTTTCTTCATCCCAACCTGGTCGATTAGTAGCTACTTCTACAATACCCACAATTCCGTTAGGTTTAAGAGCGACTCTTAAATCAGCAAGGAGTTGATCTCTGGGAGTATCATGATCATGATAATTACGTACAGCAACCATAACATCTATACTATTTTTAGGCAGATCTGAAGGAAGATAAAAGACCTCTACGTTTGTTAAGTTTGCCTTAGCCACACGTGCATCAATCACTTCAGTAAGCTGGTATCGATCTTCTTGAACACCCATCATGCAGAATACTTTCCCATTTTCACCCATAAGGCGAGAGAGAATATGCATATTGTAACCACCACCTGGCCATAAATCTGCAACAGTCATGCCTGGCTGAATTCCAAAGAATTCATAGACTTCAAGAACTTTCCTAGCTACATCTTGAGCTTTTTCTTTATCTGGTCTGGTAGAATCCTCAAGAACTGAACGGTCTAGACCTTTTTGCTGACTGCATGAAATTAATAAAATAACCAAAATTAAACTTATGTTAGAAAAAAAACTCTTCATGGCTTTCTCCTATTTTTTCAATTAACAGTTGTTTGAATTTAACTCAGCTACTTATGTCTATAAACAATGCGACCTCGAGTCAAATCATAAGGTGACATTTCTAGTGTCACGGTATCTCCAGGAAGAATTTTTATGAAGTATTTCCGCATTTTTCCAGAAACATAAGCAAGTACTTCATGTGCCTTGTCACCAATTTCTATTTCTACACGGAACATGGAATTAGGAAGGGCTTCTTTAATCGTACCATCAATAGTGAGTGGTTTTTCTTTTGCCAAATTGAACCTCTAGTTATTTTGTTTTTAGATTATACCTAATATTTTAATTTTTTTAGATATTCGTTATATATAATATAAACAAACTTGACTATAGGTAGAATCATATCAAGAAAGTTCACCAAACTATAAATTCCTTTGGTAGTTATGAAAAAAATGATCACTATATGAGCTTAAATAGTGATAGTTGTTTAAGACTTGCATTATAACAATTTTATAAAATAAAAAGATTAAGGATAGATATTATGAAATTAGCTCATACTATGTTACGAATTAGAGATATTGATTCTTCACTTGAATTTTATTGTGGTTTTCTGAGTTTGCATGAAGTGAGAAGAAAAGACCTAGGTGAGGAAGCAACTCTTGTGTTTCTTACAGATCATTCAGAAAACTATCATATTGAACTCACATACAATAAGGATGGGAGAGATTA
>CEUY01019900.1_pt1 | contig 20381 bp, 14 predicted proteins | sample 361481 | NCBI WGS metagenome assembly CEUY01 (sample SAMEA2622737, study PRJEB7988) | marine metagenome | isolation source: saline water (ENVO:00002010), including
ACGGCCATGTTATTGGTGAGTTGGCATGTGGCCATGAGGGGGATCCGCAAAAATTAAGGGAATTGATTGACTGTGTGTCAGAAGGGGGGGCGCATGTTATTAAATTTCAAATTTTTGTTCCATCTGAACGGGCAACTCCCGATCATGCTGAATGGCAGATTTTCAATGACTTGTTTTTATCTGAAAATCACTGGATGGATGCTGTTAAATATGCGCGTTCGAAAGAGTTAATTGTTTTTGCGGATATTTTTGGAGAGGAAAGTTTTTTGTTGGCTAAAAACTTAGGCGTTGATGGTTATAAAATTCATTCGGAGGACCTTCTGAATAGTGATTTAATAGCTAAAGTTGCATCCGAAAAGAAGATTACTGTTATTGGGGTGGGTGGTGCCCGGCGAATCGAAATTTATAACCTATTGAACTTTCTTGAAGAAAGGGGTTTGCGGAATAATATAATTTTGATGACAGGAGTTCAGGCTTTTCCAACACCTGTGGATGCGCATTCGCTCGATGAAGTTTGCGATCTTGTGAACAAGTATTCATCTTCGGGGGTGAAGGTTGGATTTTCCGACCATGTGTCGGGAGACCTTTTTGAAGAGTCGATAATTCTTCCATTGATGGCCTTGGCAAAAGGCGCGGTGGTTATAGAAAAGCATGTCACCATTGATCGGGCTAAAAAGTGGGAGGATTATGAGTCTGCGTTGGGGAAAGAAAATTTCAAAACATTTGTAGGGCATGTGAAAAACTTGGCTCCGCTATTAGGTAAGATTGGGCCGTTTAACAAATATGAGAAGCAATATCGCAGGACTTTTAAGAAATCCCCGGTTGCTGCCCACGATTTGAGTGCTGGAGATATATTAGCCAGCGTAGATTTGAAATATGTTAAGCATGCACATTATTCAATTCCTCTTTCTGGGGTCAATGTCACCGGGGAAAAGATAAAAACACCGATAAGAAAAGGTGATGTTATGCGCCTTTCATCGATAGAAGCTAAAGTGGGCGCTATCATTGTAGCGAGAAACACTTCGGAAAGGCTTCCCGGAAAGGCAACAAGAGTAATTCAGGGTCGTGAGACTATTGCCTTATTGATTGATCGGGTCAAACGTTGCAAGAATGTTGATTGTATTGTTCTGGCAACTTCTACCGATGGAACTGATGATGTTCTGGAAACCATTGCTAGGCGTGAGGGAGTATTGCCTTTTCGCGGATCACTTGAAAATCTGTCATTAAGATTTTATGAAGCTGCCAAGCATTATAAAATCGATCAAATCGTTCGAATAACTGGAGATGATATTCTGCGCGATGAAATTATGATTGATAAAGCTGTTGAGCAACATTTGGAAAGTTCTTGCAATGTGACGTTAATGAAAAATATGCCATATGGCACATCTAGCGAAATTTTCAGCTTGAATGTTCTTAAAACAATTTTGAAAACGGCAGTGGTACCCGAAAACACAGAGTACCTTGAATGGTACCTTGAAAATGACCGATACTTTAATGTTAATTACGTTGAATCGTCCTATCAGTACGACCCGCGAATTCGCCTTACTTTAGATTATGAGGAGGATTTTTTATTTTTTAGCAGGGTTTTCGAGCATTTTAGTAGTCTTAATCCAAGTTTTATATTGGAAGATGTGATCGCCTACTTGAGTGAGAATTCTGATGTTGTAAATATAAATGAGTTTAAAACGGCTAAATATACTCAGAAGGACTTGGATGTTTCGTTAGGAATTTAACAGGTTATTAGGTCGGGAAATTGATTGTGATTTTAGAGTCTTGCCTTTAAATTGGTTATGCAAAGGAAAAAATTTTATTTGTGGACCCCCCACGCATTAATTATCCTAAGAATGAAGTATTAAATATGAAAAACATACTGATTACTGGGTCGGAAGGCCAATTGGGTAAGTATTTTTCCAACAGACTTTTGGAGCAGGGTCATAATGTGACGGGTTATGACATTAACCAGAAATCCAGCAATAATGAAATTTCATATAGGCAGGTTGACATTACTAAAGAAAGTGAAGTCACGGCCGCGGTTGAAGATTTGGGAGGGAAACTGGATATTCTTATAAACAATGCAGGCACAGCTGTTTTTACTCCCTTTGAGGTGAGAACCGAAGATGAAATTGATCGGGTAATGGATGTGAATATAAAGGGATTATTGTTTTTAACGCAGCAGGTATTTACAAAAATTTTTAAACCCAATAATAGTGGGCGTATCATTAATATTGGCTCAATATATGGAGTGATTTCGGGTGATATGAATATTTATAAGGAAGGCGATCGCCGGACATCTGAAATATACGGTGCCTCAAAGGCAGCGGTTATACAATTGAGTAAATATTTTTCGACTTATATGGCGCCGTTTAATGTGAGTGTAAACTGTATTTCTCCTGGTGGAATTTTTAACAATCAAAGTGAATCATTTGTAAAGGCTTACGCTAAAAAAGTACCCATGAAGAAGATGGGGCATGAAGAGGATCTCTTCGCCGCGCTTGATTTCCTGATATCTAATAGCTCTAATTATTTAACAGGGCAAAACATAATTGTAGATGGAGGTCTAACAGCTTGGTAGATTATCCGAATAAATCAAATGGTCTGTGGAGGGTGGGTCGCAACGAGTTGGAGAATTTGTATGACGTTATCGAAACAGGATTTAAGGGCATTTACACTCAAAAATTCGAAGAAAAGTTCGCGGAAATTTTCCGCGCTGATTATGCGATTGCTTTAAATTCGGGCACATCCGCTCTTCATTGTGCGGTTGCTGCTCTTGGAATTTCAGAGGGCGATGAAGTTATTGTTCCCCCGCTTACGTTTTCTGCAACTGCATTTGCGCCGATTTACCATGAGGGGATACCGGTTTTTGCCGATATAGATAATGCAACTTATAATATATCTGCGGAATCTATTCGCGAGAAAGTAACAGAGCGGACGAAAGCGATAATAACAGTATCTTTATTTGGACAAACCCCAGAAATGGATGAAATATTAGAGATTGCTAGTAAAAGTAACCTTAAAGTTATCGAAGATAATGCGCAGTGTGTTTATGGGACATATAAAGGAAAATTAGCGGGAACGTTTGGGGATGCATCAATATTTAGCCTTCAACGGAGCAAGCATTTGACAAGTGGAGATGGTGGTGTACTAACAACCTCCGATCCTAAAATAGCTGAATACGCCAGGAAATTTGGTGACTTGGGGTATTCTACCTTGGGTGCTTCTTCGGGCAGTCATTTAAAGAATAAATCACAACTTCAACACCCTTCTTTCCAGCGACATGATTTTGTTGGTTATAACTTCAGAATGCCGGAGCTTTGCGCCGCAGTTGGACTGGCTCAATTGGAAAAAACTGATATGCTAGTGAGTAAGAGAAGGTCAATTGCAGAAATTTATTCTCATGCTGTTGGGGGTTGTGAGTGGTTGACATCTCAGTATGTGCCTGACCATATGGAATCTTCTTTTTGGGCATATGCGCTCCTAATAAGTAATTCTTCGGATATCACTTGGGAGCAATTTAGGGACGCTTTTTTAAAAAATGGTGGTGAAGATTTTTATGGAGCGTGGTCTTTGGGTTATTTAGAGCCTGCGTTAAAAAATAAAATATTTGGCCAAGAACAAACCCAAAAATACGCCGAGGGGCTATGTCCGGTTGCAGAGAGTGTTCAGCCCAGGTTGATTCTGCTAAAAACAAATTTTGAAAATATGAAGATAGCCAAAGAGCAGTCTGAAATACTTCACCAAACGATCCATGAATTATCATAATCATTAATCATGGGATATTTAACCGCATTCTAGGGGAAGGCGATCAATGAAGCTGAGAATAGTCCTCGGTAAAGATAATGTATCGCAGTATCTGAATAATTCCGACATTGGTGTTGTGTATAAAAATGATGAATGCGTTATCCAGGCCGATGACTCAATGCGAGTCTTTGAAGTCGGGCCAGATCAAAAATTTTTTATGATGGGCAGTATTGTTGGGCTATTGACTGATGACCAATCGCTGAAACCGGTATCGTCTGATTTTAGCAATGTTGTAAATCATATTAATGGCACTAGTCTTAAGCGTAGTCTGCCTGATATTGAAGGTAGATTCATTTTTATTAAGGTTGAAAAAGATGGCGTATATGTTGGCACTGATTCTCAAGGAAAGATAGATCTGTATTATGAAGAATGTAATGGTGGTATTATTTTGGGTTCTGACCTTGGTTTACTTCCATTCAAGGATAGCCGTGAAATAAAATATGATCAACTTGGGGCGGCTCATGCCTTATATATTTATGGTTACAGGCCGGCGAAGCGCCACACTTTATATTCTAATGTGAAGCGTCTTGGTAGTAATGAGATTCTGGAATGGAAGAACGGTAACTTTATATTTTCAAAAGGTCAAAGGGCTTTGCCTGAAACGTGTGATTATGGCCCTGAGATGAATAAACAATATGTAGACCTGTTTTTGGATGCGATAGAGAAGCGATCTTCGCCGAATGGAAATATAGTCTATTTGTCATCAGGGTGGGATTCCACATCAATACTTGCATCGTTAGTAAAGTTGCATGGCCCAAAAAAGGTTCGTGCGGTAATTGGTCGAATGCATTTTTCCGAGAGTGCGGGAATTTGTAACCCATATGAAATTGCCCGAGCTAAGAAAATTGCAGAGTATTATGGTGTTAAATTAGAAATTGCAGAGTTTGATTATTATAAAAGAGGTCCTGAACTTACGGAAAAATATGCGGACCTGATGAAAGGCCAAATGGCCACGAGTATGGCATTTTATCAATGGCTTGAGTTGGGCAATTATGTTGCGTCCAATTCCAATGGGGAGGCAGTTTTTTCAGGCGAAATTAGTGATGGTGCTCATAACTTTGGATTTTCTCAAATGCTTACAGTTCTTGAGCACCCCGCCCATGAATTTCGCGAGTATAGCGATAAGATGGCTACCTATCTATTCGGTCCAACCTTTTTGAAATCTATATGGGTTGATAAATTTCAGACAGATACAGTCTATAGTTTCTTGAAGGAAAGATGTGGGGATAAAAAATTTGATGCACCAAAAAAAGATGAAATTGGCAAAACAAGTCAATTGTTATCAAGCTTATTTCTGAGAGATAATCGCTTTCCTTTTTGGTCTATGGAAAATAGCAATTATTTTACAAAGGAAGGTCGAGAATATTACTCGACTGAAATGCAATCAACTTATATAGATGAATTTGCGAAAAATATAACGGAAAAAAATCTATATTCATCATATATAGATTTATATGGCTCCTTTCATTGGAATGGTGGGACAGTTGCTACGATGCTAATGACAGGTGATTTATTTAAAATTAATATAAACCTACCCTTTAGGGATAGTCGCATTCTTCAATTTCTGTCAGAGATGCCAGAATCATGGGGGAGAGGTCTTGAAATGCGTCCGACAAAGTATCCCTTAAAGTGGATGCTGGAGCATGCAATTGATTACCCGATTTATTTACAGGTAGGCCCGCATTCTTATCTTTATGATACTGATCCTACATTTGATCATGCCGCAGAGTGGAACTACCGATCTGCGTTCTACCCGCAGTATAAGAAAATACTTAAAAAGCGTTGGTATCAAGAGGTGCTGAGTGAGGAATACTTTAATGTCGGTTATTTGGATAAAATAGTGACTAACTATATCAACGGGAAAGAGGTTCTTGAGGAAAAACATGATCTTGAAAACCTGATTTACTTTTCTATTATGGGATTTTATGGGCAGACCTAACCTGCTAATTTATAAGCTAAAATCAGATTGTGCCGTCCATAATTTTCATATTTGCTTTCCAATTTAAGTGTATAATATCGTATCTTAATGAAGAAGCTAGTTTATTGGCCAAAAATAAAAATGACTCTCGAAATTTTGAAATGCCTTTGAGTCGAACAAGGTTTTTAAGTAGTCGTAATTTTTTTAAACCATCTTATTTAGGCTGAATTTAATAAGTATAGATATTGGTTTTGATAAGGGTCTAAATTATAAGCGGAAGGTTAAAAAGTCGTTTAATGGGAAAAGTACCCAAAGTGAATTTTAAGGTATTACTTGTATACCCTAACCTGTCAATGATGATGGCACCTCCTGTGTCATACGGCATTTTTACCAGATTATTGAAAAATGAGGGATACGAAGTCGATATTTTTGACTGCACACCATATATAGGGGAAGGTTCCAGTGTCGATGGAACTCGTGAATCTGTTTTGAAAGTTCCTGAGGCAACGGAGAATAGCGATAATATAGCTTTCCAGTCAACAACAACTGAAGAGCAAATGATTGAGATGATGCAGTCAAGGCCGTTTTCGTACGAAGATGATCTTGATATAAAGCCAAAGTATAATTTGTTTGAAGATTTTACTGAAAAAGTGGAGTCGTTTAAAGCCGACTTAATTATATTTAGTATTGTGGAGGACACATTTCATCAGGCTCTTAAATTGGTTTCATTGGTTAAAGATAAAAGTGTTCCGATTTTGCATGGTGGGGTATTCATTACCGCTGCTCCAGAGTTGGCTATGACTTTCCCGGAAATTAAAATGATAGGTATTGGTGAAGGGGAGCAAATAGTTCTTGATGTTGCCCGAAATGTGAAAAATAACAAATCATGCGATCAAATTCCTGGCGTATGGGTTAAAAAGGGTGACGGTAAAATTATAAGAAATAAGCGTGGGCCATTATTTGACTTTACGACGGTTATTCCAGATTTTTCCCTTTTTGATAGTAATAGATTTTATAGGCCCATGGGCGGGCATGTTTATAAGTCTTTGCCTATAGAATCATATAGAGGGTGCCCGTACACATGTGCATATTGTAATTCTCCAATGCAGCAGGATTTGTCAGTTGAATCTGGTCTGGGTACTTTTATCCGTAGGAATAAAAGTATGGAAAAGCTTCGAGATTATATATCTGATGTGGTTGTTCAGGAAAGCCCAACTTACTTTATGTTTGTTGATGATAGCTTCATGGCTAGGCCACAAGATGAACTCGAAGATTTTTGCCGTATGTACGAAGAATTTAAAATACCTTTTTGGTTTAATACAAGGCCGGAAAATGTTTCCAAGGAAAAGTTGCGGATGTTAAAAGACGTGAACTGCAACCGGATAGCCTTTGGCGTTGAATGCGGGAATGAGAAATTTAGAAAAGAAGTTCTTAGTCGTGGTATTAAGAATGATATGCTTATAAAAAAGTTCGAAATTATTGCAGAATCTGGGATACCATTTTCTGTCAATAATATAATTGGTTTTCCTGGTGAAACAAGAGAATTAATATTTGACACCATAAGGCTTATTAGAAAAATTAAAGGGTATGATTCGCTGAGTGTTACTGTTTTTGTTCCATATAATGGGACTGGATTAAGAAAGATCTGTGAAGAGCAGGGTTTGGTTGATAAAGATCTTATTATCCGAGATATGCTACATACCTCTTTAAATATGTCACAGCTCCCAGCTAAGGAAATAAATGGGTTGGTGAGAACGTTTCCCCTTTATGTGCATTTCGAAGAGTGTGAATGGAACACTATAAGGATTGCCGAAGACTCTGAAGGTGAAGAAGGACAACGTGTATTTAAAGAATATTCATTGCGATATCAGAGAGAGCATTTTTCAGGTGATCAGGATGAGAAAATGGATGAGTTTTTGGCTTCTAGTTCCTTGTTGAAAAGCTAAAGAATATTCTGGATCGTAAGCTTGTAGCGAAGTAGATCAACTTTCCTTGAAGTTTGTGGGGTAATAAATTCCCGCAGTATCTAGGGTAGCACTTCTTTTTTTAATGTTTATCGGTATTTTAGAAACTTCTCCCTTATGCCAGTTTTTAGTCAGAAGCGATTCTGTGGTAGCGCACCCATCCCTTTCTTAAGCATCCAAGCGCTGAAAACTAAATAGCTCTAGAGTGCCCTCTAAAAAGATGAAAAAAAAACTGCTGATTTACTGGAATTCCCGGACGTATTTAGAGGTTATCCAGCCACTGATACCAAATTTGGTTGAAAATTTCAAAATTGTTATTTTATTAAGTGAATACTCAATACCTCTTGGATTAACAGATTTTCTAACTAAGCAAAAAAAAGGAGGGATTGTTGAAGATTTTATTTTAGCTCCCCATTCTAAAGATATCCTTAGATCTCATCTTTTTATGAGATCTAAGATGCATGAATTGAAAAATTATAATTTTGATTGTTGGTTGAGTGGAGGAGAATCGCAGGTTGAGGAAAGGTATATCCTCGAGTGCATCCTACCAAAGCACTGTGTTTCGGTTTGCATGTGGCAAAATATAACCTACCTATTTATGTATCATGAGTTGATTGTTAGAAAGTTATTTCCTGAATATTTTTCTACGGATATGCAGTTGCCTGAGAGGTCTAAGGCTACAGTTAGAAAGAGGGACTTTAATCACTATCTAAAAAGGATCAAACAGGGGGAATTTTTTGATTTGGTAAAAGGGGCCATGAACCTGTTGGTTTATGTGAAAATATATAAAAAAATTCGAGTTGTTTTAAATCGTTATATCTTTCCTTTTTTATTAGAGGGCAGGGTGTTTAGAGCGAGTCAATTCGACCATATAACTCAATTTAGCTCGGGGCGGTCTGATGCTTTGATATTTTTTGATGATCTTGAGGCGGAGGCTCATAAAAGACTTCTAAAAAATTCTCAGGTTCACGTAGCCCGGTATCCAAGTCATGGCAGTTGCCGTTGCGGCTCGGCCTTAACAAAAAGCGCAACTATTTTGTCTCCACTAAGTGGATTTGAGGGCCACAATAAAATCCCCAAAGAAGCATTGTTATTGTTTTACCGAGATTTTAAGACTGTCCTATTGGAGACGGGGGCTAAAAGTATACATTTGAGACTCCATCCGGATGAGAAAGGGGTCTGGCCACAGCAGTTGCGAGATTATTTGGTTAACCGCGGTATGGATGTTTCGATTGTGGGTTGTGAAAGGTCGATAAGAGAAATTATGTGTGATTATTTTGGGATAGTGGGATATGCTTCAGCTGCTTTAAGGGATGCTAGGTTTAGCTGTGATTATGCGCTCGTGATAGGTTTCGAGGGGGTATCAAGCTTCCTATTTAAAAACCCAAAGTTTGTTTTTGCGAATTCAGAGGGAATTGGCTGGATAGATGTAAAGGGAGAATTTGCTGATGAAATATTTGTCAGGAAGAAATATGCTTCCCCTGAGAGGCAAAGTGTTCCCGAGCTTTTAACGGAGTTGTCCCAGACATTAAAGAAAGGTGTTTGAGGTAAATACGCGAGCTTTCCGGGCGAGGTTAAATGTGATATCAAGTTGTGGGTTGCCAATTCACCGGGTGTCTAATAAACAATAAATGTGAGATATAATTGGTTCTGTATATGCGTTTGAATAGAAAGGGTTTTCTTTGTTTCGAAATTCCTATGCTTCGAGGTGAAGGTTGACTTGGGTAATTTCATAGGAGATGATTTTTTTCTTTGGGCTAGGTTCTAGATAAGATATATGGAAAGTCAAAATAAGGTTCTAGTTACGGGTGCAGATGGTTTTATTGGATCGCACCTTGTCGAAATGTTGGTGGAAAATGGTTTTTCTGTAAAGGCTCTTTCTCAATATAACTCTTTCAACAATTGGGGTTGGTTGGATGATATTCCCTGTCTCGACAAGATTGAGGTTTTGACTGGAGATGTTCGTGACCCTCATTTCTGTAATCACATTACCGAGGATGTAGATATTGTTTATCACCTTGCCGCTCTAATTGCCATCCCGTATTCTTATCTTGCTCCTGACAGTTATGTGGATACTAATGTAAAAGGTACTTTAAATATTTGCCAGGCTGCCCGTGAAAACAATGTGAAACAAGTTGTTCACACTTCAACAAGTGAAGTATATGGCACAGCTCAATACGTACCGATTGATGAAAGCCATCCTTTGCAACCCCAATCACCTTATAGCGCCAGCAAAATTGCTGCAGATGCAATGGCAATGAGTTTTTATAATTCATTCGAATTGCCAGTTGTGATTGCACGACCCTTCAATACTTATGGTCCGAGGCAATCGGCTCGAGCAGTCATTCCCTCAATCATTACCCAAATTGTCAGTGGAAAAGGAAGTATCTATCTTGGGGATGTCAGGCCAACAAGGGATTTTAGTTTTGTTGAGGACACCTGTCGAGGATTGGTGGCCCTTGCTGGTTGTGAACAGGCTATTGGTGAAACGGTAAATATTGGTTCAAATTTTGAAATGTCTATTGAAGACACATTCCATCTTATAAAAGAGTTAATGAATTCTGATGTTGAGTTTGTGTCAGAAGAAGAGCGAATTCGGCCTGAGAGGTCAGAAGTTTTTCGCCTATGGTGCGACAATTCAAAAATCGAAAAATTGACAGGTTTTAAGTCGCAAATAGACATTCGAGAAGGGCTGCGCCAAACTATTGAGTGGTTTTCTGTCGAAGAAAACCTTAAAAAATATAAATCTAATATATATAATGTTTGATCAGTCTGGGAGTGCGGGAGTTTTAATCTAGGCACGTTTTAATCAAGCTGTTACTTGATTCGGATTTAGTGTTAGCGAATATTTTTTGGCCAACTATTCCTTCAAGATTATCCTTTTTTTTAGTTTAGCCATCGTAAGTTGGAAGCCTTCTCATTTATTGCCACGGAGCAATTACCTTCACAAGTTGAATTGTGATACCATATAACGGTGTTGCTGTTTCCGAACTTCGTGAATCTTTTATCGGTGATGGCATTAACTAGTTAGCGATAGTTCTTTCCTAGCTTGGAAAATTTCACCTATTTGTACCTGGCAAATGAGATTGCGCGTTTGCGGATCAAGAAGTTACTGAATGGCCCTTTGTATTAAATAACCTAATCAAACTGTGAGTATGGTGGTTGGAAATTCTACTCTTGCCTATCAAGTAGTTGATGCCGTCAAATCTGTGACAGGCTCTGGCTCCACTACGTTACATGAGCCTTGTTTTGATGGAAACGAATGGGCCTATCTGAAGAAATGCCTGGACTCAACTTTTGTTTCCTCGGTAGGAAAATTTGTTGACCAATTTGAATCAAATCTTGCCAGCTATACTGGCGCTAAACATGCCGTGGCAGTGGTTAATGGTACTGCAGCTTTGCATATATCATTGATGCTTTCCGGTGTTACGCCTGATGATGAAGTTTTGATTCCAGCCCTCACTTTTATAGCAACTGCAAATGCTGTGAACTATTGTGGAGCCATTCCACATTTTGTTGACAGCGAAGAACATACATTAGGCTTGGATCCCCAAGCATTGCGCGAATATCTCCAAAGTATTTCAGAAGTCCGTAACGGGCAATGCGTGAACCGTAATACCGGTCGAGTGATCCGGGCACTTATTCCGATGCATACTTTTGGTCATCCTGTAGATTTAGATGGGATATTGGCTGTAGCCAGGGACTTTCATCTTGTGATGGTAGAGGATGCGGCAGAATCTCTGGGTAGCACATATCATGGCCGACATACTGGTACTTTTGGAAGGATGAGCGCCCTTAGTTTTAATGGAAATAAGATAATCACTACCGGAGGCGGGGGAGCAATATTGACCAATGATCCAACATTGGCAAAGCGCGCAAAGCACATCACTACAACCTCCAAGCTGCCACATCGTTGGAATGCTGTGCATGACGGGGTGGGATACAATTATAGGCTTCCAAATATCAATGCGGCTTTGGGATGCGCTCAATTGGAAAAGCTCGATAAGTTTATTGTTGCAAAACGCAAATTGTTTGAGCGTTATAAAGTCGCGTTTTCAAATATCCCGAATGTGAGCCTCGTTCCTGAGGCTACTGGTTGCAAAAGTAATTACTGGTTGCAAAATTTGCTGTTAGACAACTCTTGTGCGAATGAACGTGATTTAATTTTGAATGCTACTCACGATGAGGGACTGATGACCCGCCCAACCTGGACCTTAATACATAAGCAAGCTCCATATGCTCAATGTCCAAAAATGGAACTAGGGGTGGCCGAATCTTTGGAATGTCGATTAATTAGCTTGCCTAGTAGTGCTCGACTGGGAATGGAGGGCTAGAGAATATGGACCCAATCTTATTGGTAGGAGCTGGTGGCCATGCCAGGGCTTGTATTGACGTGATTGAGCAGGAAGCACGCTTTTCTATTAAAGGACTTGTAGGTCTTCCTCATGAAGTTGGTTCTAGCATCCTCGGCTATCCCGTCTTGGGTGCTGACGAAGACTTGCCTGCATTGATTAGTGACTGCGTTAATGTGTTAGTTGCTATCGGGCAAATAAAGACCCCGGAACCACGTTTGCGAGTTTTTGATTTTTTGAGTCAAAACAGTGCTGTTTTTCCAATCATAATATCCCCTAGAGCCTATGTTTCAGTCCATGCGAAGTTAAACTCCGGGACGATAGTTATGCATGGTGCGGTGATCAATGCAGGAGTGAAAGCGGGAAAAAACTGTATTATCAACAGTCAGGCTTTGGTGGAGCATGATGCGATTATAGGGGACCATTGCCACATTTCTACATCTGCTATTATCAATAGCGGGGTGTTTGTGGGTAAAGGAACTTTTATAGGTAGCAGCTCCAGTGTGAGACAAGGTATTAATATAGGTGAGAATTGTTTAATCGGAATGGGCCAAAATGTACTTGCTGACTGTGAAACAGGAGCTCGTATAGTATGACTTTGGAAAATAAATCCAAAACCTTAATTATTGCTGAGGCGGGAGTAAACCATAACGGCGACTTAATTCTGGCGCAAAAATTAATTGATGTCGCAGCCGAGGCAGGTGTGGATTTCGTAAAGTTTCAGACATTTAAATCCGACAAGCTACTAACACCTTATGCAAAGAAAGCTGAATATCAGAGCCAGACTGTTGACGACACTGAATCACAATATTCAATGCTTAAAAAGCTGGAATTGTCGCGCGAAATGCACGAAACCTTAATTGGACATTGTGAATTAAGGGGGATTAAATTCTTTTCTACCGGCTTTGATTTGGAAAGTATCGATTTGTTGTCAGAACTTGGACTGGACCGCTTCAAGATTCCTTCAGGAGAAATTACAAATCTTCCCTACTTGAATAAAATTGGTCGTTACGGCAAGCCAGTTATTCTTTCTACTGGAATGGCTACCTTGAAAGAAGTTGGCAACGCGCTAAATCAATTAGAACGTGCAGGTACTCCTCGTAATCGTATAACCGTTCTCCAATGCACTACTGAATACCCTACTCCTATGATCGATGTTAATTTACGTGCCATGCTCACCATTCGGGATGCTTTCGGAGTGCATGTGGGTTATTCTGACCATACTTTGGGGATTGAGGTTGCTATTGCTGCCGTGGCTTTAGGGGCCAGCGTGATTGAAAAACACTTCACTTTAGATCGTGATCTGCCGGGGCCAGATCATAAGGCTAGTCTTGAACCAAATGAACTTAAGTCAATGGTAGACGCCATACGTAATATAGAAAAAGCGATGGGGAATGGTATCAAGCGTCCCAGTTCGAGCGAGCTAAAAAATATGCCTATAGCCCGGAAATCTCTAGTTGCAGCCTGCATTATTCAGGAGGGAGAGGTTTTTACTGAAACCAACCTCACTGTAAAACGCCCCGGCACCGGTTTGTCGCCCATGCGTTGGGAGGAAGTAATAGGTCTTCATGCTTCCCGTAATTTTGCTCCGGATGAGTTGATCGAATTATGAACCGTAAAATTTGCGCGATTACTGGGACCCGAGCGGAATATGGCTTGTTGCGCTGGGTGATGGAAGGCATTTGCCAAAAATCAGGGCTAGAATTGCAGATAATAGCCACTGGAATGCACCTTTCACCGGAGTTTGGGCTTACCTATCGGGAAATTGAAAAGGACGGATTTCGCATCGATCGCAAGGTGGAGATGTTGCTCAGTTCAGATACGCCAGTGGGTATTGCCAAGTCCATAGGGCTCGGGCTGATTGGGTTTGGGGAGGTTTTTCAGGAACTACGACCAGATTTAATTTTGGTGTTGGGTGATAGGTTTGAGATTTTTTCTGCAGCTTCTGCGGCTATGGTGGCACGGATTCCCATAGCGCATTTACATGGAGGAGAATCGTCCGAAGGTGCGTTTGATGAAGCGATTCGCCACTCTGTTACCAAAATGTCTCATCTCCATTTTGTTGCTACAGAGGTATACCGTAAACGGGTTGTCCAGTTGGGAGAGAACCCTGATAGTGTTTTTAATGTTGGAGCAATGGCCATGGATAATTTTAAAAAATTGAAGCTGCTAAGTCGAAAACATTTGGAGGCTGAATTAAATTTTAAGCTGGGCAGCCGAAACCTTTTGGTGACATTTCATCCTGTTACATTAGAACGTGAGACATCGGGTCAGCAATTCGAGCAATTATTGAAAGCTTTGGGCGAGTTACAGGACACCCATGTTATTTTTACAGGCCCAAATGCCGATACGGATGGTAGGCGGATATTAGAGTTAATCAAGGGTTATGTGTCTAAAAATAAAGAAAAATCTTTATTTGTTTCTTCCTTGGGAACCTTAAAGTACTTATCCGCAATGAAATATATGGATGGAGTAATTGGCAACTCTTCTAGTGGTTTGATTGAGGCTCCGAGCTTCCCAGTGGGGACAATAAATATAGGTGAACGCCAAAGAGGAAGGGTTCGGGCAAAAAGCGTAATAGATTGTGAGCCTGATATTAGATCTCTTAAAAAGGCATTCCGGATTTTGTTTTCAAGTGGTTTTCAGGAAAAACTTGTAAAAGTTGATAATCCTTATGGAAAGGGTGGGGCAGCAAAAAAGATTGTCAATTTATTGAAGAGTGCTGATGTTAAAAATATAGTAAAGAAAAAATTTTACGATGTGAAAGTTTGAAGATCAAAAATTTTTTAATTATAAAACGCTTGTCATTTGTTGCCAGTGAATAGTTTTTTGTGCAACCCATGAGGGTGTTAAGTGTGTGCTATGAAAGAGAATGAAAAAGGGGGGATTTGAATTTGTATAACTGGAAAAACACATTGCTCAAGCCTGATGTGACCATGGAATATGCAATCAGTATTCTTACTAAAGAGGCATTGCGCATCGCAATTGTTGTGGATGCTGAGAGTAGGATACTAGGGATTGTTACGGATGGTGATATTAGGCGGGCGTTAGTACGTGGTTGTACTATTGAATCACCCGTTTGTGAGTTTATGCATAAAAACCCAGTGGTTGCTTCGTCAGAGCTTAGCCGGTTTTCTGTAGTTTCTATGATGAAGGAAAAAGATTTACTTGTGGTTCCGATTGTAAATAAACAAAACCAGGTGATAGGTGTCGAAACCTTGAAGCATTTGCTGGATGAAAAAACTTATGATAATCCGGTTTTTTTAATGGCAGGGGGTTTTGGAAAAAGATTAAGTCCATTGACAGACCATATTCCGAAACCACTTTTGAAGGTTGGCTCACAACCTATACTGGAAACTATTTTGGAACGGTTTTCGGGTTACGGATTCCATAGTTATTTTATTTCGGTGCATTATAAAGCAGATATGTTCAAAGAATACTTTGGAGACGGAAAAAAATGGGGCGTTGATATTCATTATCTACATGAGAAGGAGCCTCTAGGTACTGCTGGCTCTATAGGTTTGTTGCCTGATTCCATTCCCAATCTACCAATCATTGTCATGAATGGGGATTTGCTCACCAAAGTAAATTTTGAACGTCTCCTTGAATTTCATGAGGAGAATGGGGGGGGTGCCACAATGTGCGTTCGTGAGTATGATTTTGAGGTGCCGTATGGGATTATTGAGTCCGAAGGTAGCAAGGTTAAGCGAATTGTGGAAAAGCCGGGCCATAGTTTTTTTGTAAACGCAGGAATTTATATTATTAGTCCTGACTTGGCTCGATCAATTTGTGGTACCAAATATTTGGATATGCCCAGTTTTTTGAATTCAAAGCTTGATAGTGGTGAGCAGGTAAATGTATATCCAGTTCATGAATACTGGGTAGATATTGGACGGGTGGAAGAATATCAACTTGCTCGTGAAAACTATTCCCAGGAGTTCAAATCTTGACGCAGTTAATTGCTGAAACAGCTTGGCATCACGAGGGTGATATCGGGTTCATGAGAGATCTTGTGGGTAAATTGTGTGAAGGCTCTCAAGCGGATGTAATAAAAATGCATATTACCCTGGACCTTGATTCATATATGACTCAGGACCACGAAGCATACAATACTTTGAAGAAGTGGATGCTGAGAGAGGAGGAGTGGTGTGAGCTTGTTGCGGCAGTTGAAAAAAGTAATAAAAAGTTGATGTTGTTGTTAAATGATAATAGGGCAATTGAATTTGCTTCTAAATTTAAACCTGATTTTGTTGAATTGCATTCTGTTTGTTTGAATGTCCCCAGGCTGCAGGAGTGTTTGTTAAAAAATATTGATCCTATTACGCCTATTATGATTGGAGTGGGTGGCTGTACTCTTGAAGAGATTGATTCTGCGATTTCTGTTTTTAGAGATCGACAGACGATATTGATGTTTGGATTTCAAAACTACCCGACTAAATATGAAGATGTGAATTTAAGGAAAATTAGAAAAATTCAATCTCTTTACTCAGAAAACAAGTTTGGATACGCAGACCATACGGCTTGGGATGAGCCGAATAATGAATTAATTAATCTGCTGGTTGCTTCCAATGGAATGGATTTTGTCGAGAAACATGTCACAACGGAATATGGTGTTGAACGCTGTGATTATTCTGCGGCAGTTTCTATTTCCATGTTGAACCAGTTGGCTGATAAATTGAAAATTTTGGACGGTTTGAAGGGAAACGGAGAGATAGGCCTCCATGAAGGAGAGCGTATTTATTCTCAATACGGTCCTATGAAAATGGCTGCAATTGCTAAGAAAAGTATTAGTGTTGGAAGCATTTTAGGGGAAGGCGACATCGAGTTTATAAGAACGGCATCAGTTACAAAAATGTCCCAAACTGATATCGTGAGAGGCATCGGGAAAACCGTTAAGAAAATAATAAATAAAGGACAGATCTTGGATTGGTCGCATTTTGAAGGGTCGTGAATGAAGGTAGGATATCTAATAACTGCCAGGCTAAAATCAACCCGATTGCCCAAAAAGCTCCTCATTGAAGTTAAGGGAAAACCTATCATATGTTATATGTTAGATAGGTTGAAACTGGCGAAAAGGGTAGATCAAATTATCATTTGCACTTCAAATTTAGAGGGCGATAAACCCTTGGGTGATGTTGCTAGGGAAAATGCTGTTGAATGTTATTTTGGGGATCCAAACGATGTTCTTGCCAGGCTATTGGGAGCTGCGGACAAATATGAATTTGATTATGTTCTTAATATTACTGCCGACTGCCCTCTGGTAGATCCTGTTTATGCTGATGCAATTGTTGGACAATTTGTGAAATCGGATGCCGACCTCATCAGACAATTCGATTTGCCCCATGGTGTCTTCAGTTATGGAATTAAGGTAGAAGCGCTTAGGAAGGTTGTGGAGTTAAAACAATCTCAGGATACGGAAGTATGGGGAAGATATTTTACAGATACCGGGTTATTTAAGGTGCTGGACTTGGATGTTGTCAATTCGTTTCACAGGCGACCGGGATTGAGATTGACTATAGACTATCCTGAAGATTTAGAAGTTTTCGAAAAGATAGTTAATGCGCTTTATAAAGAGGGTGAGGATTTTAGTCTAGACCAAATTTTATCTTTTATAGACGCTAACCCAGAGGTTGTGAATATAAATAGGCATTGTTCAGCCAAGTTTCAAAAGAGATTTTCCCTTCAATCTGAAATAAAGCTAAAAAAAATAAGGAATGTTTCCAAGGCAGTTATTGTGGGAAGCGGTTCAATAGGACAAAGGCATATAAGGAACCTAAGATCGATAGGTGTGGATTCAATAGTTGCTTTGCGTAGTAGAAAAGGGCATCAAAAAAATCTCCCGGATGAATTAAATGTTATTGAGGTTGAAACATGGGACGAGGTCGCTAAATATAAGCCAGATGTCGCTATTATTAGTAATCCGACGAGCCTGCATTTGGATGCAGTTCGGAAGGCGATTTCATGTGTGAAAGGGGTTTTTATTGAAAAGCCTGTTTCTGATTCATTGGTGGGTGTGGATGAAGTGCTGAGATTGTTGAATGAGAAGAGGGTGGTCTCGTTTGTCGGGCATAATTTATTGTTTCATCCAATTGTTTTGGCCTTGCAAGATTTCATGGCATCGAGGGAAGTGGGGAGGCCGATAAATATACAATGCCAAGTGGGTCAATGGTTGCCAGACTGGCATCCTTATGAGGATTGTCAACAAGCTTATTTTGCACGTAAGGATTTGGGGGGTGGTGTGTCAAGGACCCTCATTCACGAAATACATTTGGTAACTGAGTTGGCCGGCCCTCCTGTTGAGGTTTGTAGTATGTTGGCAAAATCTGACCTCCTTGAGTTAAATGTCGATGTGATTTCAAATGTTATGGTGCGACATGAATCGGGTTGTGTAAGCCAGGTCCATTTGGATTATATCCAGAAGCCCGCTCATCGTAGTGGTTTGATTACATTTGAGAGGGGTTGGATGGCATACGACTTTAATGAGTCTAGGGTTGTCGCTCAAGGGGAAAATGATCAAATTCCAAATGTGATTTGGTCTGATAAGGATTATGATGATAATGAAATGTATGTGGAGCAAGCTAACAAATTTATTGATTACGTGGAAGAGGGGCGAATGAAGCATCCTTTCGATGTGCCTGATTCTTTGGATAGTTTGAGAATTGTTGAGGCTTTATTTGAAGCTGATGAGGGTGACAAATGTGTGAAATTGAAAGGCAAGACAAAAACTTTTTTCTGATCAGATTGTATAAATTATATGTTTGCTTTAGATGATAAAATTATTTTAGTGGTTGGGGGAAGGGGCTATCTTGGTCGTGACTTTTGCACCCATTTAAAAAGGCAAAAGGCTGTTGTGATTTCTGCTGACTTGGAAGAGATGTCGAAGGCGGCATCAACATCGATAAAAGTCGATGATGAGGACAGCACCATTATTCAAAGGAATGTAGATGTTACGGATCAAAAATCTGTAAAGCTTCTGGTGGATGGAATCATCAGCAAATTTGGACGAATTGATTGTTTAGTATTTAGTGTGACTGAAAAACCAAAAGACTTTTATTCGCCTTATACTGAGTGCTCACTTGAGGGTTGGAAGTCGGTTATCAGCGTTGAATTAGATGGTGTGTTTCTTGTCACCCAGAAGGTGGGGCGAGTGATGGAGAAGCAGAAGTCGGGCAGTATAATTTTAATATCATCTATTTATGGTGTGGTTGGTAATGATCAGCGAATTTATGAAGGTGCTAACCTGAATAGTTTGTACGTCGATGGTGATGCACAACAGAAACAAATTTATTCGCATCCGGTTTATCCGGTGGTAAAGGGAGCTTTGATCTCTCTTGCAAGGTATCTTGCTGCTTATTGGGGGCATTTAAATATTCGGGTGAATTGCGTTTCCCCGGGTGGAGTTAAGCATGAGGGGGAGAACGAAGCTTTTGTTGAAAAATATTCGGAAAAGGTTCCCTTGGGAAGAAAGGCGGATGTGAGTGAAATTTCCGGGGCCATTGTGTATCTCGCATCAGATGAATCAAGTTATGTCACAGGGCAAAATTTTATTATAGATGGAGGCTGGACAGCTTGGTGAGTGTCAATGTCTTAGGGTGGTAAAATTGATGGTTATTAACTCAATATAAGACCATGTCTTGCTGTCTAACTAGACCTGCTGCGTGAGTTTTTTTGGTGGATATGTGGAGCTGTTATCCAGGCTCGGCAACTGGGCTTGAATCAAAAAAAGAAGTTATAAAATATGAATGGGATAAGACTCGTGAACGAGATCGATAAAATATATTCGGAAAATTTGTCAATCAAAGATTTTTCAAAATCATATCTTAAATATGTCAGCTCAGTGATTGAAAATATTTCTTTGGATGAAATAGAGAGGTTTGTCAATTTATTATTAGATGCAAGAGATAGAGGGAGCGCGGTCTATTTTATTGGGAATGGCGGGAGTGCGGCAACGGCAAGCCATTTCGCAAATGATATCGCTATTGGGACTAGGTTATTTGATAAGCCATTTCGTGTTATGAGCCTTTGTGATAATCAGGCAGTAATAACTGCAATTGCAAACGATGATGGCTATGATCAAATTTTCAGTCGGCAACTTGGTGTCCTTTTGCAAAAGGATGACGTTGTTGTAGCAATTTCGGCTTCTGGGAATTCCGAAAACTTGCTGCGAGCAATAGAAACAGCTAGGCAGAAAGGTGCTATTTCAGTGGGTTTGACAGCATTTGATGGTGGACAGTTAAGGGGCATCGTTGATGTGTCTGTGCACGTACCCACAAATAAAGGGGAATACGGTCCTGCAGAAGACGGGCATATGGTTTTGGACCATTTAGTGGGTAGTTATTTGATACGTTT
>CEUY01176248.1_pt1 | contig 20355 bp, 20 predicted proteins | sample 361481 | NCBI WGS metagenome assembly CEUY01 (sample SAMEA2622737, study PRJEB7988) | marine metagenome | isolation source: saline water (ENVO:00002010), including
GAAGAACGGGAAACTCCCGTCTTTAGGCGGGAGAGATTCATAATGAAGAATTATTTAGAAGTGTATTAATTGTTTTTATGATTTATATACAAGGTTTATTTGGTTATTTGTTAATTGATGGTGTTTATAAAGCTTTTAATATGTGGAAAGCCATAAAAAATAATATAACCAGAAAGGCTAAGGTGAATAAATTATACACACAAAAAAGAATTTTAAATAAAAAATATAGCCGAGAAATATATTATTTAAATATGATGGATTTTGAATATAATGTAGAATCAAAAAAATATAAATTTACTGATATGGCGTTGTTGAAATTAGACAAAAGTAATGAAGAGTTATGGGAATTTGATAAAGAGGCAACAAGTAGAGAATTAACAGAAAAAGAATTAAAAGAAAACTATTTATCTGAATTTGAAGTTTTTGTATGTTTAAAAAATCCAAAAATACACGTAATTAAAAATTACAATTTACATCGTATTTATGAAAAAGCAAATGGTAGAGAAATTGATTAAAAAGAATTTAATTTTTTCTTTAATATTAAGATTTAAGTTCTCTTTCATATTTTAGCCTGATGAATGATTTTTATATTATCTTTGATAAATTCAACTTCTTCTTTTGATATTTTGTTTCCAAAAATTCTACGCCAGCCTTTTCTTTTATAATTTTTTATTCCCTCTTCATTAATTTGAATAAAAGAGAAATAACGGCTATCGTTTCTATCAAAAGGATTTGATTTTGATAAATAAAAAAGTTCATCATCATCATAATTTAAAGTTACAACTTTATTATTGTTTATTTCTTCATACAAATTAAATTTAATAGCCACATGATACATAATAGAAAAGAAATATATAGCTTTAAAGCCATCCAATGTTGAATATCCAGCACCAAAATAGTTAGGTTGATTAATATATGCCATATCTTTTCCACACATCCACTTTATATTAAACATACTAGGTTTTAAGATATCAAGAGAAACCACTTTGTTTTTAACAAAGTGGTAAATATCTTTAGCCTGTTTTTCTGTTGTGGTTTTTAAACCTATGTTGTATGACATTGTAAACTCCAATTATAAAAATATAATAGCTAATTTGTATTAAAAATCAACTATATTTTGTTGTTGAATTTTTAATTTAAATTTTTCAATTAATTCTTTATATTGAATTCTTCCTTTTGTGCTTAATTGAATATTAAAATCTCTAAAACAACCTTTATTTGAAATAAATTTATCATCAATATAAAAAGAGTTATTAAGTATATTCATAAAATTATCAGTATCTTTTCCATTTAAATTATAAGAAAATCCATCATTAACAGGAATAATTTTTAAAGTATGAGTTGTAAATAAAAGATTTCCAAATTCAAAGCGATAAGTTACAAAATTAATTTTAAGTCTAGCATTATCTTCACCACCACCTTTAAAGTTTCCTTCTGAAATTTGTTCTTTAATGAACGTTTTTTCATTTTCAAAGTTAGCCAACCTAAATAATTTTGAAAACTGTGAAATTTTAAGTTTATTTTTCTTTTCAATAAGTTTAGCATTTAAATTATATTCAAAAGAAAGCGTTTTTAGTTGACTAATTGTTTCATTTAATAAATCAAAATCTTCAAATATTTTATCAAAGAAGTTGTTATCATTGAATTTATCAATATCCTCTCTAAATTTTAAATATTTTTTATCAAATTCTTTTAAATCATTTAATGTTTTGTGTGTTGCGAAAATATCAAAAGATATTTCACCATTTTCATAAGTTACTTTTACACCACTAAATTCAATAAAAAGAATTTTTTCATTTTTATTAAAACTAATACTCACATCTTGTGAAAAATATTGTTTAATTTTTTCATTATAAGTAGAAAAATAATTTGATAAAAAAATATATTTATCTTTAATTTTAGTAGACAAATCTTTATATTCTTCATAATCTTTTTGTAAATCTAAAAAGTTATTAATAAAAGGATTATAAGAGTCCATTAAATTAAGTTCAGGACAATTATCTTCAATATTTTGTTTAAGTGTTTTATTATCATCAAAATTCATATAGTTCTCTATCATTAGCAAATAATAGTTATTATACCAATAGTATAAAAGAAAATCAAAAGTTTTTAAATTTTAACATATCTAAATCTCCTTTTAATCCAGTTAAAAGAGCTTGATAAGGCAATTTAATTAAAGAGTATTCTATATCAAAAATAGAAGGAGAAATTTTTTTAAGAATTTTAATATTATTAACTATTTTTTTATTGTAAGAAAAAGAATGTTTTAAAAATGAATTAACCTCTTCCAATGTAGAAAGATTTTCATTAATAAAGTATATCTTACTTTTATCTTCACGAGTTATAATTTTCAAATAATGTTTATGTAATTCAAAATATTTAAAATTAAATTTATAAGTAAAAATATTATAAAATATAGATTCTTGTTCTTCGGGAAAAAGATTTATTAAGTCAGTTACTTGAAAATTATTATTTAAAGGAAAAATTTCTTTTATTTCGTTTAATCTAAATTCATCCTTTTTATGACAAAGATGAATAGCTAATTTAAGTTCATAAATATTTTGTTGTATTTTGGTAATTAGGTTAATTCTTGCTTTTTGTTCTTTTGCAAAATTTTCTATTTTATTCAGTAAATGGGATTTATTTTCAAGTTGTTTTTGAATAATATTTAAAACATATTGGTATTCATTAATATTGCTAATAGAAGGTTCTTCAATAGTTTTTAAATAAAAGTAGCCTTTATGAAAGTCTTCTTCAAAAATATAAATAAGATCAAAATAGTGATTTTTTTCTTGATAATAATAAGAAAAAGTAATTTTATTTGAATTAGTGGATTTATACTCGATTTCTGAATATGGAAATAAATTAGCTATATCAAGAATACATTGTTTAAAATCTTTGCGTTCTTTTTTTATTTGTTTTTGCAATTCTTTTGATTTTTGATGTAATTCTTTAATATCGCAATCATAATCAATAGTATTATAGCATTCAGTAATTTGTTTCATATTTATTCACTTAAAAATCTTCAACTATATGTTTTAAACAAGCTTTCTTAAAATCATATTCAGAAAATTCTGTATCCATAATAAAATAGCGATCAGAGCCATGATCTATATTATGAACAAAAGCAGGTTTGTGTAATCTATGAATTTTGTCATTATAAAGCCAAACAGAGTATCCAGCAGCATCTTCATTATCAAAAGCAGAATAATTGACTTTAAAAAATGAAGGAAAATCAGAATACCATTGAACAATAATAGCAGGTTTGTCATTTTCTCTATGATATTTACCATGTCTACAATACATTTCGAAATTATTTTCAAAAATCACAGCAGGTTGATCATTTTCTCTATGAATTTTATTATTTTCCATAAAAATTTTAGTACCATTATTTAATCGTATAGCTGGTTTATCTTCATAATTATGAAATGCGGTTATACCATTTTTAAAATAAAAATAAAGCATATCGCCATTTTCAGAAACAGCAACAAAAAAATCATTATGAATATTTTTAATTGATACAATTTTTATTTTATCGTCACCAAGTAATTGTTGTAATTTATCACATTCTATTTTAATTAATAACATAACAATCCTCTTATTTGTAAGAGCATATTATATCAAATTAAAGTAAAAAATACAAACCATTTAGAATATATTTACGTTAGCAATTACTTTTTCTTTTTGTATTTCTTCATTAGAAAGTGATCTTCCAGATTTATAATAAAATTCTTGATTTCCCCAATAAACAACAGCAGGTTTAAACATTCTATGGACTAAACCATTTTTATACCAAATCTTATAATCATTACAAATAAAAGCAGGTTCATCATCTTCTCTATGAATTATATTATTACAAAAATAAATTGTTTGATTTAAGTTATTAGTATATTTAGTATGCTTAATGTTATTAATGATAACTTCTTCATATTTTTCACGAAGATTAAAATCTTCTGGAATAGATTCATCAAAGATTAAAAAATCAAAAATTTCCTGATGCCTGTAAGTAAATTCAGTTTTGGCAGGAGCATTTTTTCTATATTGGAAACCATGTAAATACCAATATTCTCCATTTTCAGTATTATAGGCAGGTAAATCATTTTCACGATGAAATCGTCCATACTTAAAAAACCCAAATTTTTCTTTATTAGAACTAAAAATAGCAGGTTCATTGTCTTCTCTATGAACAATGAATTTTTGTGGTTCTGTTTTTATTTTATCTGAAATATTACTTGTTGTTATAGTCTCTTCACCAATATAAATAAAATAAATAGTGTAATTAAAAACTTTAAAACAATAATGTTTTAAATTATTTATTTCAATAATTTCGTGAAACGTAAAACTTCTTGTAGGGATATCATTAATCCATAACTGATTGTATGTTTTATTCCATTCTTTAAAGTTATTAAAACTTAAAGATTCATAATATTTTCTATTCATAATTTCTCTAATTTTTGGTAATTATATACTTTTAAAAAAAATAATCAAGAAAATATTAAAAAGAACTAATTTTTTCTTTTGTTTTAATAATTTCAATGCAATTTGCAATATCTTTTTTTGTTCTTGAATGTAAAAGCTCATAAACATGATTTAAAAATTTATTATCAGAAGTATAAAAGTTTCTAAAGAATTTAATCAATATATCATTTTTAGGCATGAAGTAAGATTTAGAGAATAAATCAACTTTATCAAAATAATCCATATCAGACTTATTTAAAAGATTTAAATATTTATAATTAAATTCATTCAACATCTCATCTGAAAACAGGTTATTATTCATTTCTTCTTTAATATCATTGATAAATAATTTTAATAAAGTATTGTCATAATTCATTAATACTTTAATTACATGAATGATTATATTGTTATTTGAGAATTCTTTATCTGAAAGAAATTGAAAATAACAATTATTAAGTTCTTTTTTTAATTTTAAAACATTAGTTGCTGCTTCAAATTTATGTTGTTCGATAAAATCAAAAAAACATTTTAATAAGAAATCAGCAGAATTATGACTTCTTGAATATGTATTTTTAGAATAAATATCAAAACTATATTCTTTATCAAAAAACTCTAAATAATTATTTTCCAAGGCAATTATGCTGGCATTTTTAATAATTTCGCTATTGTAGTAATTAGCTTTCAAATTAAGAGAGTTCATAATTGAATAATAAAGTTTATGATCTTTATTTTTGATAGATTTATTAATAGTTGGTATTAATAAATTTTCAAGAGAAAATGTTTTAAATCCCCAAGAAAAACAATAATCATTTAATAAAATTTTAATTAATTCAGCATTATTACCTTTACAAGAATTAATAGCTATAAAAAACATTTTATGAATATTAATTTGAAAAGCTTTATCTTCCTTATAAAAATAAACACTATATTTTGAAACAACAGAGGTAGCTGCTGAAATAAGATAAACATTTCTTGTTTTAAATGTAGATAGTAAAAGTTTTGAAATAAAAAGTTTATAACTATATTTATCTTTAAGATTAATTAAAAATGCATCTAATGCTTCATTGACAAGAGATTCCTGTTTTTTAAGTAAAATAAGTCCATATAGAGATTCAAAATGTTTTAAATCTTTTTTATTATAAGAAGAATGATTTTTAAAAGCATTAATACGTTTCTGTAAATAACTAACAGAAAAAGATTCTGGATTCTTCTTTGGTGTTTTATTAAAAAATGAAAATAACTTTAAAAACATAAAAATATCTCTATTTGATTAAGTGATATAATTATATCAAAGATAATGTTTAAAAACAATATTAATTTAAGAAAATATCAACAAAATCTTTTGTATTCCAGTGCTTACCTTTTAAATCTGATACTTGACCATCACCAATTTCAACAATCCACTCTTTACCATTTTCATCTAAAATAACATCAACAGAAAAGAAAGGTAGGTTGTGTATTTCATTAATATTTTCAAGAATATTATGATATTTTCCATTAGGAGAATAAACTTTACCATTTAAAACAAAGTATCTAACTTCTGTATTTTCAATGAATGATTCAACTTTTCGTAATGAAATACCACCTTCAATCGAACCTCTATAATATTTGATAAGTTCTATAATTTCTTTTACTTCTTCTTTATTATTTGCAATAGAACCTCTTTCAGTAGTCAAAGATTTAACGTAGTCTTTTACAAAAAAAGAATCCCAATTTAAATTATTTAAAGTATCATTAATATCATTTTCAGAACAAAATACAGTTTCTGGTGTATATTGAGAAGTACCTATTACTTTTTCTTTATTTTGGTATTGATTAAATAAATAATGAGATTGATAATAGTTTTCTTTACTTGTTAATAATTCGCAATTTTTATTTTCAATTAAAGATTCTAAAATATCATATTCACTATTTGAAAGCATCCAACCACGATAAATAAATTTTGAAGAATTATTAAAATCACCTTTCAATAATTCTTCTTCAAGATCAATAAGACAAACATTAAAGCCTTTTAATTTAAATAAATCAAACTCTTCTTTAAAATGTTCATCAACTTTTTTAATATTAAATGGTTCGCAAGGAAAAATAAAAGAATACATAAAAACTCCTAAAAATTTAAATTATATTAACACATTAAAAATTAAAAATCTATGTTATAATGTAAATAATAATAAAAAAAATAAGAAAGGTTTATTATGTATTTTGAAATATTAGAAAATGGAAAAGTATTAGAAAATAGAAGTAGAAGAATAAGATTATCGGAATTAGAGTTTGGCGCACAAAAATTCAAAGAAATGTTTAGAGATAGGGATATTGATAAATTAGAAACAAATGATAGTTATAAAGAAATATTTAAAAGTGTACTTAATTCAGAGTATTCTACAATGACAGAAAGATTAGAGTATTTAGCCCACAAACGTCAAAAATTTAATTTAGAAGATAAAGAAAGACAAGCCCGTATAGAAAATGGAAGAGCGAAGAGTAATTCTAATATAAATGAAGAAAAAGTAGGTCATTCACTTGAATTTCTTCAAAAAATGGATGAATACCTTTTAATAAAAAATAATGAAGAAAAAATGAAAGAATCAGGGATAGTTAGTTTTTTCAAAGAAACCTTTGGAAAAGCTAAACCAGTACCAGAAGAAGTACAAGATTTATTTAAAAAAGAAGATGGTACACCATTAACAGAAGAAGAATTAGAATTAAAAAAAGAAGCATTATTAGAAGAAGCAGTAGGGCAATTTAAAAATTCAGAATATAATATTTTAAATGAAGAAGAACCAAAACAAAGCACTTTGGAATGGACTTATCATGATAAAATTGATCAAGTAAAAAATATAACAAGAAGAAGAGGTGTTAATAACGATTCTGCATTAAATATAACAAATGAAATGAAGCTTGAATACAAAGGTTATGTAGAAGATGTAAAGGAGTATGGTGCAAAAAGAGTTGAGGAAACTAATAAAGAGTTAGAAGAAATAAGAAAAAAAATAGGAAAACTTGAATTTCCAGCAGAATTAGAAAATAAAATAGATAATGAGATAAAATTAGCATTTATGGCAGAAATTGACTATCACTTTAGAATGTATGATCAACCTCAAAGATATGATAGCTCATTTACTGAAATTTATAGAGCAACGATTCATAAAGAACTAGAAGAAAACAGATTGGAAATGCCGAATAGTTTAGAACAAAATAATAAAATTGAAGAAGGATTGGAAATGCCAAATGGCTTGGAAAATAACAACGGACTTGAAAATGTGTTAGAAATGCCCAAAGGAAAAAATCAAATGCAACCTGACGTTCCTTCAGTTCATATTAGACCAAAACCACTAAAACCAAATTAAAAAAGTAACCAAAAATAGTTACATTTTAAAAAGTAACCAAATATGGTTACTTTTATAAAAGTGATTAAAAACAATCACGTAAAATAAAAATAATACTTAAGTATAAATAAATAAACACAAAATGCTTGATTAATAATTTTTTTTTAAATATAATTCAGCGAATTACGAAGAGGAATGTATATGAAAAAAAGAAATGGTTTATTGATAGCAACGATAGCAACTTGTATTTTAACAGCATGCGGAGGTGGAGGTGGAAGTGATAATACCAAAACGCCAGTTAATCCTCCTGTAACAAATCCTCCAAGTAATGAAAAGCCTATTTTGAATCTTAGTAAAAGTTCTTTGGAATTACTAGAAAATAAAACCACTCAAATAGGAATAGAATATTCAGATCCAGATGATGATCAAGTATCCATCCAGCTTATTAATACGTCTAATTCTTATAGTGCAGAATATTCAAATAAAACAATATCAATAAAAGCAAATGAAGTTGATTCTAATATCATAAGCACATTAAAAGTTGTTGCTTCTGACGGTAACTTAAAAGAAGAAAAAGAAATAAAGATAACTATAAAAAATGAAACAGAAGAAGAAAATAATGCACCTGAATTATCTGTTAGTGTGGCAGAATTGACGATAGAAGAAGGTCAATCTTCTCAATTATCAATTGAATATAGCGATCCTGACGAAGATTCAGTAGAAATTAGTTTTGAAAAAAGTAATGAATTTTTCGAAGTAAGTATGAGTGAAAATGAAGTATTTATTACTGCATTGGAAGTAGAACAAACAGAAGTTGGAATTTTAAAAATTGTTGCAACAGATAGTAAAGGTGATAGTGTAGAAAAAGAAGTTTCTATAACAATAGAAAATCTATTAGAAGAAGATACCATACCACCAGAGTTTACTTTAATAGAGAGACAAGAAACAGAAGGAACCCCTCAATATTTATTAAAAGAAAAAACAAGACTTGCCATTCCTTTTAGTCTAGAAATAGATGAAAAAATAAAAGAAGAAGATGTAAAATTTACATTTGAGCTTAGTCATTTAACAGGAGCTTATTATGAGAACTTTGATTTATCGTTAAATGTTAATATGGAAGCAAAACTAATAGAAATCATAGCACCAGAAGCAATTGGTGATCCAAGATATAGAGTAAATATAACAGTTGATGATGGTTATAACAAAACAACGGATTTCTTTACAGTATTAATAAAAGAAAATAGAAAATCAGTTGAAGTAATACCTTCAAAAGAAACGGTTATTATTACTGATTTTTCTGAAGTGGAGTTGAAAGTGAATGCTCGTTATAATAAAAAAGAAGATTTTAGCTTTACGACTCTTGAGTATTTACATCCAGAAGATGCTCAAGAAGATTTACTAAACAAGTCAATTTCAGAAGATGGTATGGTAACATTAAGTGCAAAATCATTAGATAATGAAAAAACGATTGTATTGATTGTATTTGGTAAAGAAGGTTATTATGAAAGTGGAAGAAGCTTTGAAGTTGTAATAAAAAATGGTTATACAGATTTAGAAAAAGAGTTTATAGATTTTCTTGAAGAAACCTATAATGCTTATTCTTACTCTTCTGAATATGACGCTATTGGTGATTTTTATATTGAAAACTATATGTCAAAATCATTAGAAAAATTAGAAATAAATGCAACTAAAGAAGATTATGAAAATATTCAATTAAAAGCAGAGCAATATGCTGATTTTAACAGTGGTTATTTCTTTAATTATAGTTCTTTAAACGATGCATTAAGAAGCGCTATGTATAAAATAAATGAAACAGGATATTATACTAATCCTGAAAAATCTTTATCTTCAAGAGAAGCAGATATTAGAAACGATATGCAACAAATCCAATCATATTATGATAGAGTAAAAACGAATCAATATGTAAGTTTATATAATTTGGGAATATTATTTGAAGAAGTAAATGACAACGAGAATTATATTATGGTTGAAGTAGAAGAATTAAAAGAAATAGGTGAAGGTAAATATTCAAGATATGTAGGAAATGAGAAATATGGAAGTTATGTGAATGGAAAATGGATATTTAAAGAAGAATATAAATATTTAGTTCCAATTTTAGAAAAATATTTGAATATTGAGTTAAACTAAGAGGATGTTAAAAATGAAAAAAACAATATTAGCAACAACATTATTATTATCAATGAATGCATATTCAATAGAAAACTCATTGATTCAAAAAGTAAAAGAAGTAGATTCAACACCATTATCAGAAATGAATGTATCAGGAAAATATAGTTATTCCTTAATAGTTAAATTTAATGATAACAATATATCTCAAAGCTTGTTTTATGTACCAGAGAAAAAAGAATTGCAAGAACAAATATTCTTAAATCAAGATTACTCTACAGCACAAGCAAACAATTTAAAAGTTTCGAATAGAGAAAAAGGTTTTGAATATTTAGCTCAAATTTATAATGAAACTGGTTACATGTTAAAGCAAGTTAGAACGTTATCAATGGGATACAATAAATTTAATATACAAACAAATGATATTGAGCAAGCAATTGAAACGCTTGAAAATACAGGATTATTTAAAAGTATTGAGGTAGATCAAGAGGTAGAGTTAAAGAATGTAGAATTAAGACCATTAAGTGAAAGAAACATGAAAACAATTGTATCACCAAATGGTTTTAATTATGGAAAATACACTGATACTTATATTTCTGGTCAAGATTATTTAGATATTCAGCAAGAGTATTCAATGGGTTCTCATGGTTTTTTTGAAGCTCAAGAATATGCAAAAAGCAATAATAAATTAAATAGAAAGGTAAGAGTAGCTGTTTTAGATAGTGGTTATTTGAAAAATTATGATCAAGAAGAATTTGTTGAAGGTGTTGATATGACAAGTTTCTCTTATCTAAAAGATTGTAAATCAGCAGATAATGAAAATTACTCAGGTTCTGATGTTACTTGTCCTATTGAAGATTTAATAGATAAAGAAAGAGACAACGATCCAGTTGATAAGGCTTGGTTAATAGAACAAGATTCAGAAGGAAACGAACAAGGAAAACTATATATATCGGGACATGGTTTATCAGTCGCTTCGATAATAGCTTCTAAAAATAATAATGGAAATGGAATATATGGAGCCGCAGGTGCTGACTTGATTGATATTGTTCACGTAAAAGTATTAAACTCTTTAAAATCTGGATATGGTAGTGATATTGTTGATGGTATTATTTGGGCGGCAGGTGGTGAAGTGCCTGGTTTAGAAAATATTTCAGAAAAAGTTGATATTATTAATATGTCATTAGGTGGTGCAACAAGTTGTGATAATTATCAAATAATGAATGAAGCAATAGATTTTGCAAGAAGTCAAGATGTAGTTGTAATTGTAGCTGCTGGTAATGATTCAATGGACGTTAAAGATTTTCAACCTGCTGGTTGTGAAGGAGTATTAACAGTTGGAGCAAATAATAGTTTTGGAGAAATTTCAACATTTTCAAATTATGGTGAAAAAGTAGACGTTTCATTCAAAGGTGAAGATATTTATGTTGCAAGCTTAAATGAATTCACATATAAAAATCCACAAACAAATTCTTCATGTAAAAATCCAGATACAAATGAAGTAGATGCGAAAAACTGTTTTTCTTCTGGTGCTGGTACAAGTTTTGCTGCTCCACTTGCTTCTGCTGCTGTTGCTTTAATGAAGATAGTAAATCCTGATTTAACTGAAAGTGAATTAAGAGCAACTATCTCAACTACAGCAGGTAATTATGATCGTAATGAGTATGGTGAAGAAACATTATTATCAGACTTATCGCCTTATGCTGGAATAGGTAATGTAGAAAAAGCAATTGTATCAAATTATGATAAATATACAGTTAATAATTTAAATATTTCTCATAGGTATAAAGGTTTTGAAAGCGAATTTGATAAAAAATATCTAGATAAGTTAGTAGAAAGTAATGATAATAAGAAATCAACAGTTTGTTCTTTATACGAATTAAATTGGGGTGATTTTAGAGAATCAGTTTCAGGTGTTAATTATACAATTTATGGTGCAAATGGTTTAAGTTCTAATGAAGCAATGACAACAACAAATTCAGATGTAATTTTAGAAGGAATAGATAATAAAAATATTTTAATAAATATATCTGACTATCAAAAAATAGGTATACAAGCATTAACAGGGGATATTTATGAATTTGATATTTCCTCTGCTGAATTGCCAAGTTATTGTCTTTGATTTAAATAAAAAAGTGCAATATAAATTGCACTTTTTTTATGTCTGCATTGATTGATTGGATTCTTTAATATGTTTTCTAATCCAACGCATATAAGTCAATGCTTTATCTTCACTTAAAAATTCACCATCACCAGTATCAGAAATAGGAACGGGAAATTCAAAACCACATTCAGTTTTATAATATAAGTTTCCTTTTCTGTATCTTGAAAAGGTAACTTTTTTATTATTTTTAACCATATCTTTAATATTCATAATTATCTCCTTTTTTCTGAATAGGTTAATAGTGTTCAATGTAGCATTTTTTTACATCGTCAAATTTTTCAATTTTTTTAGCTAAAGCGCGTCCTTTTCTTTCGATACTATTATCTTCAAATCCAAATTCAGAATTAGGATTGTCGCAAGATAAAGGTTTTATTTCCGTTTTTTTATCTTCATTGCTAATATATATAAGTTTATATGGCATAATATAATTTCCTTATTTAAAATGGCACTTACGGTAGGATTTGAACCTACAACCTTTTCCTTCGTAGGGAACTGCTCTATCCAGTTGAGCTACGCAAGCATTAAATTTGGTAGTGGATAACAGAATCGAACTGTTTTCTAGGCTGTGTAAAAGCCTCGTTCTACCATTGAACTAATCCACTAAAAAAATAACATTAGCAATATTCGTAGGACAATTAGAATACTTCAAACAGTAATAATAAAATGTGTCCAGTCGAACATAATAGGATTCGAACCTATATTTCCAAACCTCTTGAATGGCGTTTTCCCCTTAAACTATATGCTCTCATTTTATTAACTATTTTATGTCTGCTTTAACCGCTAACACGCTAATATTAATATGGTACTCTGTACGGGACTTGAACCCGTTACTTCAGATTGAAAGTCTGATGAGATAACCACGTTCTCCAACAGAGTATTAATTTGGTGGAACTATGGGGAATCGAACCCCACTCAGAAAGGTGCAAACCTCCTTCGGCATCCATGACTAGTCCCAAATAACAGCGAACGCATATATTTTGGTAGTAGATATCAGATTCGAACTGATGACCTATGGCATGTTAGACCATTGCTCTAACCAACTGAGCTAATCTACTATTATTTTGGTACACCTAACGGGATTCGAACCCGTGTTACTACCTTGAAAGGGTAGTGTCCTAACCAGACTAGACGATAGGTGCATTAAATTTTGGTGGAATGAAAGGGAATCGAACCCTTCACAGTCTGCTTGCAAGGCAAACTCGCCCCCTTGGTACATGTCACCCCAAAATATTAATAATTTTCATTAGTACAAGTGAATTTTTATAAACATAGATCAAAAAATATATAAATTCATTCGTACTACTGAATTTGGTACACCCAACGAGATTCGAACTCGTGTTTCTACCTTGAAAGGGTAGCGTCCTAACCAACTAGACGATGGGTGCATTTTATTTGGTAGCAAGTATCAGATTTGAACTGATGACCTTCGGTATGTAAAACCGCTGCTCTAACCAACTGAGCTAACCTGCTATAATTTGGCACTCTTGATAGGATTCGAACCTATAACCTACACTTTCGTAGAGTGTTGCGCTTCCAATTGCGCCACAAGAGTATCATTTTGGTGGAATGAAAGGGAATCGAACCCTTCACAGTCTACTTGCAAGGCAGACTCGCCCCCTTGGTACATGTCACCCCAAAATATTATTTTTTTATGTGATCGCATAAATTTCCTATAAAAAATAACAAAAAATCTATAAATTTATGTGATCGCATAAATTTGGTACTCTGTGCGGGACTCGAACCCGCTACTCCAGATTGAAAGTCTGACGAGATAACCACGTTCTCCAACAGAGTATTAATTTGGTGGAACTATGGGGAATCGAACCCCACTCAGAAAGGTGCAAGCCTCCTTCGGCATCCATGACTAGTCCCAAAAACTGGTATTCACAGAGGGAATCGAACCCTCACCTTCAGATTGAAAGTCTGACGATCTAACCGTTAATCTATGCGAATAAAAAAAACCCCTTAAAGTTGAACTTCAAGGGGTCTTATAAAACCTTATGAAGCTAACTTTATATGTTAGCTCCATATATAGGAAACTAACAAATAAGCATTACCGCCACGGCACGTTCAGCACGTTCCGCTACTTCTTTTTCTACAATGTTAATAATGCTAATAGTTTTCATTTTAAAATCCTTAATTATATTAATTTTGAAACTTTAGTTTCTTTATCTTATGTTTTACATTATGTCATAGTTAATTTTACTTGTCAACACTTTTTTAAAAAAAAATTCAATAAAATCAATAACTTGAATAAAAAATACAACAATCCCTACCCTAAAAAAAGCACATAAAAAAACCCTTTGAGATTTGACTTCAAAGGGTTCTTTATTTTACCTTATGAAGCCAACCTATGTTAGCTTCATATTAAGAAACTAACACATATACGCTACCGCCACGGCACGTTCAGCACGTTCCGCTACTTCGATCTCTACAATGTTTAATGTGTTTGTTAAAATATTCATTTTAAATTTCCTTAGTTGTATAATTAGAAAGATTTTTTGTTTCTTTATCTTATGTTTTACATTATGTCATAGTTAATTTTACTTGTCAATACTTTTTTTAAAAAAAATCAATTAAATCAATAAGTTAAATAAAAGATGAGTCTATTCCTACATTTATTTTATGCATAAAAAAACCCTTGAAATCACTTTCAAGGGTTATGGGTGTTGTTCTTGAAAGTGAAAGCCAAAAAGGTCGCACTTTCAATGAAAATGCAACCTTAAATCTCTTCTGCCGCCACTCGAACAACTTGTTTATTCATAATATAAAAACCTTATTTGTATAATTACCTTAATTTAATAATTACATTATATAAAGAATAAAAAATAAAGTCAATAAAAATAATAAAAAGAATTAAAAAAATTGAATTGGTAATTTAAATTTGTTATAATAAGTAATATTTATAGAATTAGAGAACTTATAATGAATAAAATATTTTTAGAAAAAATAGAAAAAGCTTGGATTGATATGGAAGGTTTTTTCTCTAAAAGTAAAAGGAAAAAAGCCCTTTTTATATTTGCAAAATTAAGTGATAATTTTTTACTAAACCCTGTTGGTAATTGTAAAAAGAAAATAAAAAAAATAAAAATAGTTGCAATATCAGAATCAGCAGTATTTACTCAGTCTAAATTTAGAATTGAAATATCAAAAGATCAATATGAATATTTTATTGAAATAATAAGTGCAGAAGAAAATATAAATGTAAAATTACTTAATAAAAAAGAAGAAGCTGCTTTAAATGAAAAAATACCATTAGAACAAGTATTAGCTTCTAAAGTAATAGATTGTAATTTTGAAAATTTATTGGAACAAAAAGAATACGATATTGTTAATTTTGATATAGAAGATGAATATCAAGAATTTAAAGTTTTAGAAAAAGAGATAATTAAGCAAGTATCAGGTAAAAATTTTATACCTTCAAATAAAATATTATTAAATATAATTAAGCAAACTGCAAAAATAGAGAAAACAGATTATCGTATAATTGCTGAATATATTTCTAAAAAAGAAAATAAGAATTTATTATATAAAAATTATGATATTGTTTGTAGCACGAAAGATCTCCAGCAATCAAGAGATAGAGATTTGAATCAAGTAATATTTGATATGAATAGGTATGATACTTTCTATATTCTAATTGATTATGTAGAAGTTAATGGAAATTATTTCATAAAAGGATTATATAAAAAATCAGAATTGTTAATGAATAAAATGATTTATATAAAATTAAAAAATTTACATAAATTTGTTACTGATTATGCCTGTACTCTTACAGAAGAAGATTCTTTATTAAAAAAAATAAAATTTTCTTTAGATCAAAATAAAATTGAAATATTTTAAAAAGTATATTAAAGTAAGATGAAAGTATTGACTTAAAATATATTAATATTAATATTATAACAAATAAAAGAGAATTGAAATTGAAAAATATTGTAGAAAAAATAATTATATTATTATTTATATTAGTAACATTTAATAATAATGCAGAAGGTTTATTGGTAATAAAAAAAAGTAAATTTACGAATTGTAATGATATTTTGTATCATGGTGATTACAAAGGAAATGGTGAATATATTTTATATGACGAAAATCAAGAACCATATACTATAAATTGTGAAGTAGAACAAAAAATATTTGAACAAAAAAATTACCTTGGCTTATCTATTGAAGAATTAAATAAAATTCCAGAAATGAATCTAGAAAAAATAAAAATTTATCATTCAGAAGATTTGTATTTTGTTTTTAATAAAAAAGAAATAGGAAACAACAGGATTGTATTTCATATTTCAGAAGCAATTGAATCTGTAAATACAAATGATGTTGAAATAGGAGATTATATTATTATAATGTCTCATCCTCGTACAAGTGGCATAATAACTTCTAATTCTTCTGTAGCTTGGTGTTCTCCCATAAATGGTAGATATAATGGAGGTTGCTTTAATGGTTCTAAAGGTATAGGTGATTGGGAAATTAGATTATTTTAATATTATTTTTTAGGATGCTTTGGTTCTTCAAAAAGCATTTTGTAAGAAATTGCTCCATCTCTTAATTGAGCCATTAAATGCATCATTTCTTCTATTGTTCTATTTTTAATAGGACAGTTAAACTTTTCAAACCATTCAATAACATCATTACGTCCAGCTTTTTGCATTGTTGTAGCATGCTCAAAATATTCTTGTTTAGAAATATAAAAATCCATAGCAGATTGAATATTACCGTCATACCAATTATTTTTTTTGAACTGACGAACTCCTTCAAGAATATGCTCTTTATTCTTCTTAATAAACCAAGCTTTTAATTCTGGATTGATTTTCATTTTTCATTTTTCCTTATTTTAAATAGACAACAATTTTACTTTTTTTCTAATTATTTCAAAATTTTCTAAATCTTTATCAGTACTTAATATAATATTTTTGCCTTTATATTTTTCTTTGAAAATAATTTTCTTTGTTTTTTTTCCATTTTGTAATAAAAATATATTATCAATATTTATTTTATCCTTTTCTTTTTTATAATTAGAAATAATATCAAAGTATTTTTCCACTTCTAATGAATGGGCAAAATTTAATAAATTATAATAATCATTAATATTAAAAAATTTCTTTTTAAGTATTTTTTTAATTTTAGAAATATCAATTTTATAATACTCACAAAAATCAATTAATCTAACACCACTTCTAAAATCATTATAAAGAATTTTTGAATATTCTTGTTTATAATGTTTAATATCAGCATTTAAATATAAAAATAAATATTTAAAATTTAAAAATTTCAGGTTTTTAAATTCTTTTATATTAATAAAAAGTTTATAAAAAAAATTTCTTTCAGAATCTGAAAAATAAGAAAATACTTGTTTTAATCTAATATTTTTAAATTCATTTTTATGATAAAAATTATTTAAGTTCATAATAAACTCCTATAAATGAAGTTATTTAAGATTAATAACTTCTTCAAGGTCTATTTGAGTAAATGAGTTTTTCTCATTAGTAGGTTTAAAGACATAAGCAAATTCTTCATCCTTTAACTCTACATTTTTATCAGAATAAGTAATAACAGTATCACCTTTTTTATCAAGAGATTTAAACAAATCAAAAACAGTTGGTAATGTTGATAAATATTCAATATAAGCTGGCATTAATTCAGAAACTAATGTTTCATTATCACCTGCACTTTGAATAGAAGAACGTAGGTTGGCATCTACATAAACCAGTTTTCTTTCTTTAATATCAATATAAGCAATATATTTAGTTAAGTTGTTTCCTTGCAATGGAAAAGACATATTAACTCTGCTTGGTTCAAAGGTATTACCGCTCATAGGTTTCTTACCCCACATAAGAGAAGCTAAAACATCATTTGCTTCTGAAAAAGGGATGTTACTATAAGATAAAATATTCCAAACAGCATAACAAACACCAGCCGCTTCTAATTTATCTAAATAAAGATCAATCATTTGACAAGCTTTACCGTCTAATACTTTTGAATTAGTAGGATCACCAGAAAATACTGATAATACTTCATTGTTAACTTCAAAGCGTTCATTATTCCAACAACAAGTACCTTTCGGTTTCCAATCAGCATCAAAAAAGTTCCAACCATTATCAAAAAAATTGTTACCATTAGTGACACAAGACCAAAAACTTGCAGTTCTAATAAATTTAACATTTTTAGGAATATCAAATACAGTACCACGACCATAATTCGCTAATTCTTGATCATTAGTTTTTAAGAAAACTTTTTGAGTAGATTTTTTAAGTGTAATACCATCCGTAAACTTATTTGAAAGTCTTTTATTAATTTCTTCTTTGATCGAATTAGTTAATAAAGATACATCACAAGAATGAATTTTTGTTTTATTATTGTCTTCAACAATAACTTTATTCCAGTTACCATTTGGTGCATACATTAGTTTTTTTCTATCATTAATAGAATTAATGTATTTTTCAAATTTAATTAACTGTAATGTAGTTAATTCAGGGATGACCTTCTTAAAAGTTAAGACAACAGATTTTCCAAAAATAGAATATAGAAAATGGAAGTTTCTATATAAATAACCTGTTCTTGAAAGAAGTAACTTTTCTAATTTATTATAAATATTAATTTCTTCTTCTTTAGAAATAGAAGTGTCAAATTTCTTTGTTTTAAAAGAAAGTTCTTTTTGTAATCTTTCTAATTGTTCTATGTCTTCTTTTGATAAGCTATCTTTAAGTTTAGAAGCTAAATCAACTTTACATTTTGTACAACCTTTTATTTCAGGTTTAACCTTAAAAATAAGCTGTTTTACCTTAGATTCAAATGTTTTACATTTGTTATTATACAATGAATCATATGCATTGGATACATTTTTAAATTTATAATCATTTGGATGTAGATGTCTTAATAAAGCCTTCCACTGTCCTTTACGCATAGCAAAATCATCTTCAAGGTTATTAGTTTTATCAAGTAAAGCAAGTAACATTCTTCTTTCAGAACGTTTAAATTTTCTGAATTTAGTATTTGTTCTTAGTGAAAGATCACCTTCTGACATAGCTACTGCTAATCTTAAAACATCAGTAGCATCTTTAATATCAAAAGAGATATTTAAGTTTTTTTCTAAAATTTTATTAATAGTAAAAATACCATTAATTTTAAAAGAGAAGTCATTTAAAGAAAGCTCTTTTAAATCTTTTTTATTATCAAGGAAGTATTCAATAAATTGAAACTGTGAATCACTCCATTTAGTTGTTGAAGTTAATAAAGATTGATAAATTAGATCCATAGAGTTAGATTTAGCAGGAGCTAAAACTTTAAATTTAATTTTTTCATTTAATGGCTTTCTTTTCTTTTCTTCTTCAACAAAAAGTTCATTGGGAAAACCAATATACATACAGATTTGTTTTGTCCAATATTCAAACTCATCCATTTTAATAACTTCTTCTGGAAAGTTTTTATAAACCACAAAATCACTCATTTTACGGTTAGCGCCTGTTACCTCTTCAAGAGCAGGTTTAATTTGTTTCCAAAGAGAAAATAATTCTTTTTTAGAAAGAGAATTAAGAATAGAAAAAAGTTCATTATTAGGAATAAATCCATAATGCATTAGATTAGATACAAAGGTGGTAGAATAAACATTGAAATTACTTTCAGCATTGTCAGAGTTTACTTCAATTAAACCAGAATTTAATAAAATTAGATTTTTCATTTTTCACCTTTGAATTAAGAATAATGGGAGAGGAAAGCGAGCAAGTAGTCATCATATTTAAGTAATTTTAATTAGAAGGAACTTGCTTCATAGCCTCAGATATTTTATTATATGGAAAATCTATATTTTTGTCAATAAAAAAATATTAATTATTTTAATTTTCTTTTATTAGTGGTTTTATTCTGTCTTTTTAAATGTAGATCATTTAATTTATCTTCAATATGACTCCAACATTCAACAATAGGAATTTCAGTTTCAGGTTTATCCGCATTTCTAACATATAATAGTGGTTTAATTAAGCAATTAATAGCTTCTTGAAGATGTTTGATTCTATCATCCACATAGAATTCTACATGGCTTTCTTTTTTTAACTCTTTTAGATATTCTTCTTTTGAATGTCTAACAGGTATACAAATAACATCAGAAAAAACTTCACCATAATGATTCACAAGATTATTTGTTCTTTTATTTTTTTGATCTTCCTCTGTACCAAGACAAGTTATAGCAACAATATCATATTCTTGTTTAATATTATTGATATATTCTATAGCTTCTTTTTGAACATAAACCAGGCGCATTCTCACATGCTTTAGCTGTGA
>CEUY01174118.1_pt1 | contig 20320 bp, 19 predicted proteins | sample 361481 | NCBI WGS metagenome assembly CEUY01 (sample SAMEA2622737, study PRJEB7988) | marine metagenome | isolation source: saline water (ENVO:00002010), including
CCCCTGCAACAGTGAACCATTTATGTGCCATTACAAAATCTCGGGGAATTCCCAAACCAGTCATGTATAGCACTCCAATGTTATTAGGTGCATCCCTGTTTCCATTTTCTGCTGCCAGCTGGTACCACTTCAAAGCTTCTTTGTAGTTGTTTTCAACGCCTTCGCCTTGGTCATACATGACCCCCAGATTGTTTTGGGCATCTGCAAATCCTTGTTCAGCAGCAGCTCTGTAATATTGCAAGGCCTTCTTGGAACTTTGAGGAAGCCCCTCTCCAAGGTCATGCATGATGGCCAAACCATATTGACCTCTGGGATCACCCTGCTCTGCAAGCAGTTTAAAACCTTTAACAGCTTCAGCATAATCTCCTCTATAAAAAGCATCTTGAGCTTTTTGATAACTTGAATTTATGAAACCTGCAAACATTACAAACAAAAAAATAATAAAATATTTTTTCATCACTCGTACCGAAAAATCCATGGGTAAAATTTTTAAATGGGAAGTTAAAATTTAGTTTTTTTAACATTAATTATAAATTATTTTTCATCTCGGAAAACCAAATAATCGTGGAGTATTTACTTTTAATCTAATGGCGAATGCTCAAAATTTATTAGTATTTTGGTATTATTTTTTATTGGCCGTTTATCAAGGATGTACGTTGCATGCTAACGACTGAACGTCTTTTTCCTTTTTCGTCACTATTTAAAATAGCCCTGCAACTTATTAAAAAGAAAGAAAAAAAACTAGCCCAAAATTCCAAAATCACATTTTTTCAGAGGCAACTATTTAGACGCTGTTTTGCAACAGCAACGGGGTACTCATGCTGCGCAACCCTAAGGCTTTCCACATTCCCAATATCGCGGTGATAAATATTATTATGGAATGAATTTATACGCCCCAAAAAGTGAGGAAGAACTTCTGTGCTAAAATTGATCGTTTTACGATTTAAACCAATCAAAAAATTCATAACCGAAGGTGCTAAAATATAAACAGCACCGTTCGCTAAATTTCTTGGTGGGTTTTCTACTTTCTCAAAAATTTTCTTGACGATCCCACGTTCATCGAGCTCAACAATACCGCACAACTCTGGCTCGGCAGTGGTAAATGTCATCATTGTCATTTCAATACCGGCTTCTCTTGTTTCATACCTCTGGATAAAAGCACTCATATCAAACAACGAAAGGTTATCTGCGTGAATCAGCATTAAGGGTTCATTCTTAAAATAATCTCTATTTCTCAATAGTGTTCCACCTGTCCCCATAAGTTTCTCTTCGTATACAGTCATTATATTCAACGAGAAATCACACTGATCTAAATAGGATCTAACAACTTCTGGCAAGTAGTGAAGATTAATCATAATATCGACAATGCCACCCTTACTTAACAGCTCAATCCAATGATCCAAAAGTGGTCTGCCATTTATTTCAACAAGACATTTAGGAACAGAATCAGTTATTGGCCTTAAACGCGTTCCATAACCAGCAGCGAGAAGAAGTGCACGCATAATTAATCTGTTAGCTCCTGCCTAAGATCTTGAGGCAATAAGGGGGTATTTCCTACTCGGCTCACTTGGCAGGCTGCAGCAATAGAGCCAAGGTACATACTTTTCCAGATGTCTGCGCCTACAGCCATTGCCATAGAGCAACAAACTAATAAACTATCCCCTGCCCCAGAAGAATCTTTAGGGGCCGTATTAAATGCGGGCAAACGGTCGTTAACCCACTGGTCATTGTTTGGTGGAGTAGCATGAGCGATGATGCCTTCGGCGCCCAAAGTTAAAATTACATTTTTGGCTCGTGTTTTTTTACAAAGTTTGTCACCAAGCATAACCAGTCCAGAATTAAAATCATGCAACGCAAGCCTAGCTTCATGTTCAGTAGGGGTTAACAATAACATGTCTTTAAAACGTGAAACATCACCCATTTGAGAAGAAGACTGGCTATCGGCAACCATCAGTATATTATTTTTGCAGCAAATTTCCGAAACCTTATTTACCAAGGATTGAGGCAAACACCCATAATTAAAATCAGAAAAAATAACAAGATCGGATCTGGACACAGCAACCTCTACTGCCGCTCTAAGCTTGCGAGCTATTTGCAAACTAATATCATGTTGTCGCAGATGGTTAACACGAAGTAAAGTTTTCCCACTAGCGCGAAATCGTTGTTTGAGAGTAGTTGGTCGACTGTCATCTTTAAATATTTCTGTTGTTACTCCCAATGCATTTAGTTCTTCACGTGCAAAATCAGCAACCGCGTCTTTTCCTGAAACGGAGAAATAATTTACATCCGCACCTAGGCTGTGACCGTGAGCCGCAACAATGGCCGCACCACCTAAAAAATATTTTTGTTGTATTGGGGTAACAACCAGAGTCGGGTCCTCCTGCGACATACCAAGAGGATCACAGGAAATATATTCATCAACTATAAGATCACCCAATATGGTGACTCGAAGTCCTTTAAACTTTTCCATGACAGCAAGCAGGTCATTTGTGGAAAATCCGTGCCGCCTAGAAAATTCTTCAGGTAGTGTTATAGATGATAAATTCGGCTTAAGCATTTCCTGACGTATTAGATCAACGCTTGAAAATCGCATTTCACCTGAACTAAAAAGTAGTTTTCCACCATAGTTGTCAACAACATCTTGTTCAGGATTAAATTGCACCTCATGTTCCTGACCTTTGACTACGATAGACGGTTTCAGCATCATAATTATATGTTCAGGTGGGCTGCTCATAGTAAAGGAGTAATCCACATAGTTAATAGATCTTACCCCTTCGAGCCTCAATTGCTTAGGGACCAAAACGCCGTCAGCTTTATCATCAGTGACGCCAACAATAAGATAGTCGCCACATTCAGCAGCAAACTTTAATAAACGAAAATGGCCAGGATGAATAGTATTAAAGTTTCCCGATACAAAAGCAATGCGTTTATCAGACCCTATTTTATTTCTAATTTCAGCAATAATTTTTTGATCTAGCATTTAAAAGTCTCGAATGTAATACTCATGGCAAACGTACCGTTAAATATTTATATGCTTTTTGCAAACAACTCCTGATCAAAAAACAAGGGTTTTCAACACATCCGAGCCGGGTTTCCACTTCAAGCATAAAAAAATATTAGCTTGTCAATGGGAGAAACGATGATCAATGAGCATAGTCATTCTTCCACAGTTTTACTTTCAACCGCAATTTTTTAATATAGTCTACCGTAGCACTATCACCTTCTGGCGGAGAAAAAGAAGCTAAGTTGATTTGGGTTCGATCAAAAGGACCATTTGTTACTTCATGTATGACCAACACGGGAGAGTTAATTAGCAATGTATGGTAACGCGGTTGAGCTAGCCGGTAAAAAAAACTTCCCTCAGAGGAAAGTTCAATCACATCTGAGATATCTCCCGCATCATTAAGAATAACAATGTCGGCGGCGCCCTCCACCAAGTGAAAGGACTCAACCTTTTTTTCATGCTTGTGTGGCCTGATATAGCTATCTGCTCTAATTCCAATCAGCATTTGATGCAAGGTGTCATTAGTATTTTTGTGCGCGCAAATTCTTGCGCGACCACGACGATTCTTTAGGGCGCATTCTTTTATAAATTTTATTTCCTTTAATCCAAAGCATACAATCTCATCCTGTGCAACAAAAACTTCTTCGCTAACTTTATTGAGTAGCAAATCCATATTAATCCTAGACCGTAGAAAACGCCGGAACAAAATCTCCCCCCGCATCAAAATACCTCGCAAGCTTGCTTCTCACTTTTTTTTCGCTTTCTGGGTTGAGCGTAGAAATACAAAGACGGATATCCCGTAAGAAAAGTTCTGCTGAAGGAACTACTTCTATACCTGATCCGGGCATAGTCATGGCAGTTTTATCAGGGTTGTCATCGATAACACAATCAATCAAACCTCTTAAATTATAAAAATTAATAAATTTAACGGCTAAGTGGCCTGCGCCGAATACAGCCACCTTTTCACCTTTTTCGCAATGAACTTGCAGTTTCTCTCGCCATCGCTTAGAAGAAGTATCTAAACCTTTCGCAAAACTCTCCAATACCGAAGCTGAACTTTTTGGCATTTGTAGGGCCGCAGAAGTTTTTTTAACATCAGAAAACTGGAACAGAGCGACCAAAGAATTTTCATATGGGTAGGAAAATTGTTTCAACCAGACTATTTCAGCACCGACAGCTTTAGCTAATTGTCCCACTGATGCTTCAGTAAAATAGCTAATATGCTCTTCCCATATAAAGGCGTGATTATTCGCTCTAAAAATTTTCTTACTGTCCGGCAACTCAAACATCATATACCCATCAGGCTTTAATAGTCCACGTAAAGATCGAATCAAGTTGCTTGCGTCCGACGCATGCTCAATGATATGGCGCAGCAGAATCATTTCTGAACGACCATAAATCGCTCTAAGTCGCTTAGTGGTGGCCTCACTACTTAGGATTTCTTGGATGGTTTCCAAACCGAACGGTTCTGTAGAACACTTTAGGTCACTCTCGCTGATACAGTCTGTGTGAGGAAACCCAAGACGGTTTATTCGATTCAAGGAGCTTTTGTCTTTGTAGGTAATTCCCAGAAACCGAGAGGAGGCATTTATGTTTGACAACCCGGTTAACTTATTTACAACATCATCAAGATGTTCTTCGGGTTCGTTATAAACCAACCAGTTATATCGAGGCCGAACCAATTCGACAGGCATTCTACCTACCAATTGCATAGTATCGCACTGCATACAATATCCCAAATTTAGAGGAAAAAATTCTTCAGGGGCCAGACTATCAACACCAGGGGGAAGGAAACGGTTTGAGGGTGGCTGTTTACCAAACGAAACACTAGATCGCAAATTCTCTGACTGGCAAACGGTGCACCTATTACTGTTATTAGGTAAGTTCAATCTAGTACGACAAGTAAATTCAAACTTGATGAAAGTCAGTGAATTATTACTGAACAGAGTACCTCACAGAGTGTTTTAAAGCTAGAAATTTTTCAGAGTTATGGTTTTAAAGTGCTATGAAACCTCCTTTGTTTATTAATTCGGATCTAATTTTATTAAGGTTTTCTTGGATTGATTTAATTTTTGAATATCCCTTGAATATGAAATCAAAGTGATAGTTTCTTTAGGTTTATTGGCACTTTAACGTTTTATTTTTCTTAGGCCATTTCTTAGGATCTTTAATAATAATGCGTTCCGGCCATGTTTTTGTTTTAACTTAGCCCGCATATAATATGAAAAAAGAAGAGTTAATTTTGAATTTTGCGTTATCCGATCAAATCCAAAACGATGGCTTGTTTTAAAGAGACAGATGAAAAATGTTTCTGTAAATTGTGAAAACATTTTTACCTTTGGATGAGAGTGTAGTAGCATGGTATTATTTACTAAAGATGATGATTGGTTTAGCATATGGCATCTTGGTGGGGTGTTTTTATACAGCGCTAAAAGTATTTTCATGGCTACCTTGGCACTCAAACCTTCCTTTTCAGACTTGTTACCAACTAAATATTTGTGAGTGATTTTCAGCATATATTGGTTACGGGCGGATGTGGCTATAAAGGCACCGTTCTTATCCCCAAACTTATTGCCCGTGGTTACAAGATTACCGTGGTTGATACTTTATGGTTTGGTAACTACTTAGAACCGCACAAAAACTTAAATGTCTTGCAGGTTGACATTCGTAACACCAACGATATTCCTATTCGTAATGTAGGCACCATCATTCATTTAGCTTCTATAGCAAATGATCCATGTGGAGATTTGAACCCTAAACTTACCTGGGAGGTTGGTGCTTTGGCGACCATGCAACTTGCAGATAAAGCTGTAAGGACCGGCGTCAAACAATTCATTTATGCTTCTTCGGGTAGCGTGTACGGGGTAAAAAAGGAGGATCAGGTTACAGAGGACCTAGAACTGAAACCGATTTCAGAATATAACAAAACTAAAATGGTTGCCGAGCGAGCGTTATTAAGCTACCGAGATAAAATGGTTGTCCAGATTGTTCGCCCGGCCACCGTTTGTGGCTACTCCTCTCGCATGAGATTAGATGTCTCCGTAAACATGCTGACCTTACAGGCACTCGCTAATGGGGTAATAACTGTTTTTGGTGGTAATCAAACTCGCCCGAATATTCACATTGATGATATTACAAATGTTTACTTGCATTTGATTGATCAGGGTGACTCTATGCAGGGTATCTATAATGCAGGATTCGAAAATATGTCGATTCTGGATATTGCTAATATGGTGGCAAAGCATGTCCCCACTGAAATAAAGGTAACAGAATCGAATGACCCTCGGTCTTATCGCGTTAATTCTGATAAGTTGCTGGCAACGGGTTTTGTTCCCAAAAAAACAGTAGAAAGTGCAATTATGGAAATCTGTAAAATATATAATCAGGGCGCCCTGAAAAATGAAGATCGCTTTCATAATCTAAAATGGATGCAAGCCACACTTTTCAAATGATCTTTAACTCTATTAAGTTCGCACCTTATGTCTGAGAAAATTGTTGTAATTGGAAGTAACTCATTTTCGGGTGCCAGTTTTTTACCTTATGCCATTGATGACGGGTTCGAGGTTGTCGGGGTAAGTAGGTCAAAAGAACCCAACTCTATTTTTCTGCCCTATAAATATTTAGGAAATGACATTGAGTTTCATCAGCTAGATCTTAATCATGACCTCGATAAGATCATGACCCTGATAAACTCTAAAAAGCCCGAATATGTCGTGAACTTCTCAGCTCAGAGTATGGTCGCTCAAAGCTGGGACCACCCTGACCATTGGTTTCAGACTAATGTGGTATCCACAGTGATGTTCCACGACCGTCTTAGACGTTGTGATTTTCTGAAGAAATATATTCACATCTCAACACCAGAGGTTTATGGAAGTTGTGAGGGATACATTAAGGAAAACAACTCTTATTATCCAAGCACTCCTTATGCTGTTTCCAGAGCAGCGGCAGATATGAGCCTCCATACCTTCTTTAATTCATATCAATTCCCCGTAGTATTTACTAGAGCCGCAAATGTTTACGGGCCGGGTCAGCAACTATATCGAATCATTCCGCGAACTATTCTCTTTATTAAATTAGGTAAAAAACTCCAGTTACATGGAGGTGGGGTGTCGGAACGCTCCTTCATTCACATGCAAGATGTTTCCGATGCTACGTTGCGTATTATGAAGCAAGCTTCATCAGGGGAAATATTTCATATTGCTACAAACGATTCGATCACGATTCGCAATCTTGTCGAACTGATATGTGATGTGATGGGTGTCCATTTTGAAGACTATGTCACCGTTACTGAAGAACTAATGGGAAAAGATTCTGCTTATCTGCTGGATAGCTCAAAAGCAAGAACTACTCTTGGTTGGAAGGATCAGGTTTCTTTGAAAGAAGGCATTTTGACTGTGCTTCAATGGATAGAGAAAAACTTTGACATTTTAAAACAGCAACCTATTGATTATGTTCATAAAACCTAGCCACCCACTGTTTCTTAAAAGTTAGATTTGCTTTTTGACTTTTTATTACTCGCTTGATATTGTTTCCTACAAATGCACCATAAACCCAAAAGACCTTTTCCTTGAGGTTGAGTTTCCGGGTGTGCCTTTTGAGTTAGCTTTCATCGATTTGCCAGCCAAGGGTTTGGTTGTCTCTCTTTAAAGTTCTTTCTGTAAGTTAATTAGAATGTTTCTGATACGCCAGAGCATACAGAAGCATATTTTAGGGTCGGAACTAAGGGATGCTATTATTTTGAGGGTATTTGATGCGTGAATTTGCAAAGTCTTATTTAGGTGAGTTAATAGACAACTTTCGGTCATTTGAGGTTTCAGACGTTAAAGGTAAAAAGTTTGATGTTTATGAAACCATAGAAAAAGTGGTTCAAATAGTAACAGACCAAAGTCTGGCCGGGCAAAAACTTATGTTTATTGGGAATGGCGCGAGTGCAGCTATCTCTAGCCATATGGCTACCGACTATTGGAAAAACGCGGGGATCCGGGCAGTCTCCTTTAATGACAGCTCTCTTTTAACTTGCGTCAGCAATGATTATGGTTATAAGCATGTTTTTGAAAAGCCAATTGAAATGTTTGCTGATCCCGGAGATATTTTATTTGCGATAAGCAGCTCTGGAAATTCGGAAAACATTATACGAGGCGTTAAGGCTGCTAGAGTTGCCAAATGCCAAGTTGTTACATTTTCAGGGTTTAAAAATGATAATCCTTTAAGAACTATGGGTGATTATAATTTTTATGTTCCTTCTTTATCATATGGTCCTGTCGAAATCATTCACCTATCTATATGTCACTGTATCTGTGATGCCATTATTCAGAAAAAATCAAAACCTATAGCTTTTTGAGAGTTTATAATAAAGATTGTCCAGCTCGTTATCGTATGTATATGCCAAAAGATTTTATAAATATATAAGAGACATTTTTGGGTCACCATGCTAGCGGATAAAATCAACCCTATTAAGGCTTCTCAAATAGAATTGGATGAATTGCGGCGAATTGCAAGTGAGGTTCGCGGTTGCATCATTACTAATTCCCATAAAACAAAAACTCCCCATCTAGGCTCATGTCTTTCTTGCGTTGATATTCTTGTGGCAATTTATTTTCGTACTTTAAGGATAAATCCTGAAAATCCTAAAGATCCAGGTCGAGACCGTTTTATATTGAGCAAAGGACATGGGGCGGCAGCGTTATTTCAGGTTTTGGCAAAGAAAGGTTTCTATCCAGAATCGATGCTTGACAGCTATGGGGAAAACGGAAGTGTTTTTGCTGAGCACCCTCCCGTTCCAGATCACTTGTCAGGCATTGAAGCGGCTACAGGCTCACTTGGGCACGGTTTACCTATCGGACTGGGGATGGCATTGTCGGCTCGAATTCAAAACCAAAGTTATAATGTCGTGGCGTTACTTAGTGATGGTGAGTGTAATGAGGGATCTGTATGGGAAGCGGCTATGTTGGCAGCAGCCCAGAAAACAAGAAACCTCATGGTGGTCATAGACTTTAATAAATGGCAGGCTACCGGAAAAAGTGAAGAAATATTGGGTTTAACACCACTTGTAGATAAATGGCGGGCCTTTGGCTGGGATGCATGTGAAATTGACGGTCACGATATGGGCCAGCTAATTGATGTTTTGACTAAAGAAAAAAACAGTGAGGGAAAACCGATAGCGGTGATTGCTCATACGGTAAAAGGCAAAGGTGTTTCATTCATGGAGGATGATAATAACTGGCATTATAGAATCCCCTCGGAGGAAGAACTTGCTTCCGCGCATAAAGAATTAGGACTTTTTAAATGAGAAACGCATTCGCTGACGAAGTTACAAAACTGAGTATGGATGATTCTCGAATAGTACTTTTATCAGGGGACATTGGTAATAAATTATTTGATAAGTTCAAGGAACAAAGTGGTAAGAATTTTTTCAACTGTGGTGTGGCTGAAGCGAATATGATGGGTGTGGCTGCGGGAATGGCACTGTCCGGGCTTCGTCCTATTATATATACCATCACTCCCTTCACGACTACTCGATGCTACGAACAGATCAGGGTTGATGCTTGTTATCACAATGTACCCGTCATCATTGTCGGTACTGGATCGGGTTTTACCTATGCCGAGCTTGGGCCTACACACCATTCCTGTGAAGATTTGGCCATTATGAGAGTGTTGCCAAACATGACTGTTCTAGCTCCGGCAGATGAGGTAGAACTTCGTCAATGTTTGCGAGCAGCTTTAAAGCAAAAGGGCCCCGTATATATTCGCATTGGAAAAAAAGGTGAAGCGGTTACCGCTAAGAAAAATGATCATTTCGAGATAGGCGAGTCTATCACGGTCAGGGAAGGCTCAGACGTATGCCTGATCAGTACTGGAATCCTATTGCCAATAGTGATGAAGGCAGCTGAGAACCTTTCTTCGCAGGGAGTCTCGGCCCGAGTTGAAAGCTTTCATACAGTAAAGCCCTTGGATGAAAAAACAATAAATGATGTGTTTTCTCGCTATCCTGTTGTGGCTGTTGCGGAAGAGCATAGTAGAGTTGGAGGGTTAGGGGGTAGTATCGCTGAGTGGCTTGCCAGACAGGCTCCCATGAAAGGCGGGCTGATAACCTTTGGTGCAGATGACGAATTTATGCACGAGGTAGGCTCTCAGAATTATGCTAGGAAAAAATACGGTTTAACTAAAGAAAATATTGCTCAGCAGGTTTTAGCAGCCTATCAAACCAGGTCAACTTAAGGTGCGGATCGGATTAGATTTTGATAATACGATCGTCAGCTATGATGAACTATTTTATAAGGTAGCCATCGAGAAATCTCTTATTCCGGCCAACCTATCCCACTCCAAACTTGCAGTGCGCAATTATTTACATAAGACTGGTAATGAGAATGCTTGGACTGAAATGCAAGGTTATGTCTATGGCACAAGGATGTGTTCTGCTGTCGCCTACCCTGGGGTCATTGAATTTTTAAAGTTTGCCCGCAATAAAGGAATTGTTCTGACTATTATGAGCCACAAGACCAAGCACCCATTTTTGGGACCCAAATATGATCTTCATGCTGCCGCTAAAGAATGGGTTGGAAGTTACCTGATGGAGGGTGCTAAACCGCTGATTGAACCGGATCAGGTTTTTTTTGAAGTGACCAAAAAAGAAAAGGTGGCTCGCATTGCTGAGTGGAAATGTGATTTCTTCATTGATGACCTGCCGGAAATATTATTGATGCCTAAATTTCCTCAAAATACAGAACGTATCTTGTTTGATCCTGAAAACAACTATACTGAAGCAGGGGTAAATGCCAAGTTTGAATCTTGGCAGGAAATCAAAAATTATTTTGAGCTAAAATGGAAAAATCACAGCTGACATCATTGATTTCGGATATGTTTAATGATGCGGGTATCGAAGTGGGTGAAATGGAGATTAGTCCGATATACGGAGGAGGCAATAATAAGGTAGTTTCCGTTCAAACCCAAGCTGGAAAATTTCTTGTTAAAATTTATTACCGTCATCCCTCGGACAAACGAAATCGACTCGCCGCAGAATATTCATTTCTTTCTTATGCATTAAATATTGGGCTGAATTGTATTCCGAAACCCATTTTTTGTAATCATACAAATAATATGGGTTTATATGAATTTATTGAAGGACGAAAACTTGCATCTATAGAGTTGACCCGACAGCATATCATGACGGCGGCTCGTTTTATTAGAGACCTTAATACCTACCCAAACCGAGACGAAACCCTTCCTGTAGCTTCAGAGGGTTGTTTCAGTATTAAGCAACATTTTTTGATCATTGATAATCGTTTGAATCGGTTACTGGGCTTGCCTGTGGAGTCCGAATTAGAACAGCAAGTGCATTTATTTGTTGGTGAAGTTGAAAATACGTGGAAAAAACTAAAAGAAGAAATTTCTGCCGGGAAGCATTCGATATTTGAAGAACTTCGTGCCGATGACCGCTGTATTTCTCCATCGGATTTTGGTTTTCATAATGCACTATTAAAGAACAAGGGTGGTATTTGTTTCATTGACTTTGAGTATGCAGGCTGGGACGATCCCGCAAAAATGGTAGCCGACTTTTTTTTACAACCCGCCGTCCCCGTTTCACTTGAACATTTTGATTCCTTTATTTCAGAGGCATTGAATTATTCAGAAAACAAGACGGAACTGACTAAACGAGCAAACTTGCTTTTCCCTGTTTTTAAGATAAAGTGGTGCTGTCTTATGCTTAATGAGTTTTTGCCAGATGCCGCAAAAAGGCGCGAATTTGCTAATCCGAACGCGGACCCAGAAAAAAGCAGACGCTTGCAGTTTGATAAAACACAACACTTCTTCCTTTCATAAAAGGTTTTATTTTGGCATATTTAGACTTTCTCTCATCAGTGCATAAAAGTACCGTGCGCGATTATCTCGCTCGTGTTAATGATCCCGAGTACCCAAAAGAAAAAGCCGCAGAATTAGCTAAAAAATGGGGGTTCGATTATTGGGACGGCGATCGCAGAATTTGCTACGGCGGGTATCGTTATATACCCGGTCGTTGGATGCCGGTTGCAAAATCGATGATTGAACATTATGACCTTAAGGCAGGAGACAAAGTTCTGGATATAGGTTGTGGAAAAGGATTTTTGCTTTATGAAATATCTTTATTGGTTCCAGGTATTGAAATTTTAGGGCTAGATATATCCGAATACGCGATCACCAACGGCAAGGAAGAGATCAAAGACCATTTGCAAACTGGCAATGCCAATCAATTACCATTCCCCGACGATTATTTCGACCTTACTTATTCGATTACAACACTTCACAATTTACCTAACTATGATCTAGATAAATCTTTACGAGAAATGGAGCGTGTTGGTAAGGGCAATAAGTATTTATGCGTGGAGTCTTATCGAAACGAGTCCGAGAAAGCCAACCTTCTTTACTGGCAGGTCACTTGTGAAGCTTTTTGTACTCCGAAAGAATGGGAATGGTGGTTCAAGCAGACTGGATATACCGGCGACTATTCTTTTATCTATTTCGAGTGACCAAAAATGCAATTCCCTAAAAGCATGAATGCGGCCATCCTTGTTGAACAAAATAAACCCCTGGTTATTGATCGGGTGGAGCTTCCTCAAAAAATTGAGGTGGGCCAGGTTCTGGTTAAAATTGATTGTAGCGGAATTTGCGGTTCTCAACTTGGCGAAATTGATGGAGTCAAAGGAGAGGATAAATACCTTCCTCATTTACTTGGTCACGAAGCGTCTGGTGTTGTTCAATCTGTAGGTGCAGGCGTAAAGCATGTAAAATCTGGAGATAAAGTTGTTCTTCATTGGCGTAAGAGCCAGGGAATAGAATCTATGCCACCACATTATACGTGGAATGGCAAACCGTTGAATGCAGGGTTGATCGCAACATTTAATGAGTATGCAGTTGTTTCGGAAAATAGGCTGACCCGAGTTTCAGCTTCCATTAATATGGAAATTGCTTCACTTTTTGGTTGTGCTGTAACCACAGGTTTTGGCGTGGTTGAAAACAATGCTGAAATAAAATTAGGGGAATCCGTTGTAGTATTTGGTGCCGGTGGCGTAGGGCTAAATATTGTTCAGGCTGCTAACTTACTTTCAGCTTATCCTATTATCGCAGTAGACCTACATGATGACCGGCTTAAATTGGCTAAAATATTTGGTGCAACTCACACGATTAACTCCAATAAAACGGATGTAAAGGAAAAAATTGTAGAAATTTTAGAGACACAAAACGTTGATGCTTTCATTGATAACACAGGACAACCTGCTATTATTGAGATGGGCTATGACTTGACAGGTCCTCAAGGGCGAGTTGTTCTTGTGGGTGTTCCTCGAAAAGGTAACCTTATAAATATTTATTCTTTACCACTCCACTTCGGAAAAACAATAAGCGGCTCTCATGGTGGTGAAACTATTCCTCACCAAGATATACCGCGTTATCAAAAATTGTTGGATGCGAATCGCATTCAACTCCGGCCTCTTATCACTGACCGTTTTTCACTTAATGAAATTAATACGGCAATTCAAAAAATGCGTGTTGGTGAAATTACAGGTCGTTGTTTAATTAAAATGAATAATTAAATTTAAGAAACCTAAAAAATAGGAATACCTGAAAAATGGCTCATTCTATAGTTATTGGTGGAACTCGAGGCTTAGGCCGAGTAACTTCGAGGCAGTTAGCGGCACGTGGTGATATTGTTTCAGTTATAGGAAGAACTGAAGTATCAGCAGAAGACTTGAAGGCAGGTAATATTCATAGTTACCAAGCAGATATTGATGACAACGAATCTATCCGTTCTACTATGAATGAAGTTGTGAAGACAAATGGCAAGGTAAACTATTGTGTGTTTCTTCAGCGCTATCGTGGTAAGGGCGATAATTGGATAGGTGAATTTCAAACGACTCTTACTGCCACCAAAAATATTGTGGAACAGTTGGTGCCCCAGTTCTCAGAAACCGAAGATAACGGGTTAGTAATGGTCAGCTCTGTTTTTTCCCAATATGTTGGAGAAGGCCAAGCTATCAGTTACCATGTAGCTAAGGCAGGATTAGACCAGATGATGCGATATTATGCATTAAACCTTGGTTCTAAAAATATTCGGGTTAACGGCATCTCTACTTTTACCTTCCTGAAAGATGAGTCAAAGGAATTCTATTTAAAAAACAAACCGCTAATCGAGTTGTACAAAAGTATTGTACCTTTGAAACGCATGGGAACCACTGAAGACTCGGCAAATGTTATTTCCTTTTTGTGTAGCAGTCAAGCATCCTTTGTGACCGGGCAAAGTATTTTAATTGATGGTGGTCTATCGTTACATTGGCCGGAATCACTTTCTCGCCGTTTGAAAGAAATTTAATTTAAATAATTTAAGAGCTTGGTTATGAATAGTTATTTTTCCAGACGGGATTACTGTCGCTTATGCGATAGTGAGGAACTGGGACTCGTAATGCCAATTTTGCCTTCTCCTATAGCCGATGACTTTGTCGAACTCGATAAAAAAGAGCAAACCCAGCCTCTCATTCCTCTAGACCTCTATCAATGTCATAACTGTGGGCATGTACAAAACCGGGATATCGTTAGCCCTGATTTACTGTTCAGGGATTATACCTTTCGCACTTCCAATTCAAGAGGACTTGTGGAACATTTTCGGCAATACGCTGAAGGGATAATTAACGATTTCAATTTACCTCCAAAATCACTGGTTATTGAAATAGGTAGTAACGATGGAACGCTGTTGCGATTTTTTAAAGAAAAGAATATGCGAATCCAAGGTATTGACCCCGCTTTGCATATTGCACGCCAGGCTTCCGATTCGGGTATTCCAACTACGCCAGAATTTTTTTCCATGGCTCTTGCAGAAAAATTTTTTCTAGATCAAGGGCCCGCAAAACTGGTCTTAGCTAATAATGTTTTCGCACATACCGACCAACTGGCAGATGTCACACAGGGAATCGCTACCCTCCTTGACCAAGACGGTATATTCGTCTTTGAGGTCTCATATTTGCTAGACATTATTGATAACTTTGTCTTCGATACTGTTTACCACGAGCACCTGTCTTATCACTCTATTAATCCATTGACTCGCTTTTTATCAAAACATGGGCTACATTTGTTTGATATACAGAGAAACTTGTCAAAGGGCGGATCCTTTCGAGGTTTTGTTCAAAAATCAGGAGGACCATATAATGAAAAACCAATTGTCCAAGGGATGATCAAAGAAGAAAAAAAACGAGGTCTTCACAGCCCTAAAATATTCCAAGATTACGAAAAAAAAATTTTGGCCTGCAAAGACGCAGTTCTGGATTTTTTAGGTAAAGTACATAAGCAGGGTAAATCGGTAGTTGGATATGGTGCTTCCACTACGGTAACCACATTGATGTATCATTACGAGCTGTTCGACAAATTGGAATACTTGATTGATGACAACTCAATGAAACACGGCTTATATAGCCCTGGATGCCATCTTGAAGTGAAACCCTCCTCTGTACTTTATGATGAAAAACCTGATGTAGTTATAGTCCTTGCTTGGCAATACGCGAAGCCAATTATTAGCAAACATAAACGCTACATCGCAAATGGAGGTCAGTTTGTAGTTCCCTTACCAGAGCTTAATAATATAAATGATCAGTTTGAACTATGAGAACACATTGTAAGAGGGGATCGCTTAGTGGTTTTTTAAATATACTGTGAAATTAACATTAAGTTAAACATTTTTCATGTTAGATATATTGCCTTAATAGGTCAAAAGGAAACACATATATGATTGTTGCATCTAAATATCCTAAAAAAATAAATTTTGGACTACATGAAAATGCGTGCAATCTCGCTTGTCCAAAATGTCTAGTTCATAGTGAAAACTATCCCAAAGGCATACAACTTAGGAAAAGCTTGGGATCAATGCAAATCGAGTCGATAATAAAGGTATTTGATGAAGTAAAAGACAGCAGGCCAACAGTTTCTCCTAGCTTCTGGTCCGAACCTCTTATGAATAACAAATTGTTCCGGAATTTTGTTTTAGAAGCAAGAGCAAGAAACATACCGGTTACAGTCAATACTAATGCCTTGTTGATAACAGAAAATATGGCTGAATTTCTTGTGGAACATCTCGATCAAGTTTCAATAAGTATTGATGCCATGACAAAGGAAACATTACTTAAAACACGGGCTACAGACCAGCTTGAAAAAATTAAGGCCGCAGTATTTTTGTTGTTGGAGAAAAGGGGCGCCCGGCGAAGCCCTCGAATTGTAGTTAGTTATTCGGCTGAAGAATGCAATGTCTGCGAGAGAAAAGATTTTGTAGATTTTTGGATACAGCATGTGGATGCTGTCAGGGTTAACGAAGTCTACTCGGACAAAAGAAAAATCAAAAAGGAAATCTCTGCTTCTGAGCGATATGCATGTAGAGAAATATATGACAGCATGACTATTGATTATGATGGTATCGCAAGAATATGCTGTTTGGATGGCTACCGTGAAACAAACTTGGGTAATGTGTTTGAAGATGGAGTACATAATGTCTGGCATGGTAAAGAATTAAAGAAAATTAGAGAAGTTCATGAAACAAATGATTATGAAAAATATAAATTCTGCCAAACATGTGAACAATGGGCAGGGTTCAAAATAACAAAAGAAAAAAAAGATAAAGACTTATTAGTCCGAGGCAATGATTTTACAGTCTATTACAACAGGGTAGATCGTTTAGATACTTGGAGTAACGAGTCGAAAAGAGATGATTCTTCGACACCGGCTTAAATTATTTTTTTGAGGTTGTATAGAAATTGTAGGTTGGGAGAAATCTCAGAAATTTTATAATACGACTAAGCTTTTTCAAGAACTATCGATTTCTCTAATCCTTCTAACACTTAAGAACTCCCACTACTTTAATGAAAAAATGTAAAATATACTTTGCCGATCTAACGCATACTGCGCGCGGAATCAGTGTCCCCACTTTTCCCTTGGGCACTAGTTTGACTGCCAGCTACACCAAAAAGGAGTTGGGTTCGGAAGTCGATGTAACCTTATTCAAGTTTCCTGAAGCATTGCATGAAGCTATACTCGATAGCCCTCCTGATATTCTGTGCTTGTCTTCTTACAGTTGGTGTTTCGAATTAGGTTATAAATTAGGTTCGCTGGCTAAAAACCGTAATCCTGGTATGATTCTTGTTTTTGGTGGGCCTAATTTCCCTATTGAAGAGACAGAAAAAACAAGTTTTTTACAACGGTACAATGCGATAGATTTTTTTATTGAACTGGAAGGAGAATTAGGATTGGTAGGCTTGATCAATCATTTGTTGGATCACTCCTTAGATTCTGGTTGTCTTCGGGCATCTGGAAAAATTTTAAATAATTTGAATTATGTTTGGGAAGGGAAATTGTTTAACGGTCCTCCTGTCAGGGTTTCAGATCCTAATATTATTCCGTCCCCATATTTGGAAGGATTGATGGATGAATTTTTCGAATATCCTATATCTCCAATGATTGAAACGGTTAGAGGGTGCCCATTTCAGTGCACCTTTTGTGCAGATGGTATTGACATCAAGAGTAGCATAAGAAAGTTTGATTTGGCTAGGATTGAAGAGGAAATGGTTTATATAGCCAAAAGATGCAAGAAGTCAGACGAACTAATTATCACTGATTTGAATTTTGGCATGTATCAACAAGATGTGGAAACGGCCAAATCATTGGCCAATACCATGCAAAAATATAATTGGCCTATCCATTTAAGCGCAGCTGCGGGTAAAAACAAGCCAGATCGTTTAATAGAAATTGCTTCGATTTTAGATGGTGCATGGATTATTGGTTCTGCTATGGAGTCTTCTGACACAGATGTTTTGAAAGCCATAAAGAGAGGAAATATTTCTAAAAAAGCGTTTAATAAAGTTTTAGAACATGGAAATAATTCCAGCCCTTATGCCCAGACTTATACGGAAATTATTTTAGCAATTCCAAAAGACTCTAAAGAAACTCATTTCAACTCTATTCGCTATGGGATGAAACATGAGGCTAAAATTATTCGAATGTTTCAGGCGATTTTGCTTTTGGGGACGGAAATGGCAACACAAAAGACTCGAGACGAACACGAGCTGGAAACGCAGTACAGGGTTATTCCCGGAAGTGCCGGCTTGTATAAGTTTTTTGATGAAAAAATCCCGATCACAGAAATCGAAGAAATCATTGTCGGTAATAGCACTATGTCATTTGAAGATTATCTTGATTGCAGATTAATGAACCTTATTGTTGAATCTTTTTACAATAACGCTATGTTCGAGGAGATTTATGCGTTTCTCTATGAAATGGATATTTTACCTCTAGATATTTTTGTTTATTTAAAAGATCATCCCAAAATTTATCCGCCAAAAATCAAACAGATAATGGATGATTTTATCGTTTCCAACAAAAAGAATCTCTTCAAAACACGCAAAGAATTAGAAGATTTTGCCTTAAACGAAAAAACAATTAAGAAATTCATTGATGCCGAAATTGGGATCAACGAAATCCTGGTGGGAAAATCTAGTTTGTATTCTCAATTCGAGTCCATGGTAGAGCTATTAATTACATCGGTTTCCGGTTATTTAAGAGAAAACGATAAAATGAGTGCCTGCACTCAACATTACCTTAATGAGCTAGGACGTTTTACAGTTTTTCGGAAAAAAGAATTTTTTAATACCGATGATGAAACAAAAGAAACATTTGATTTTGATTTCAAGGCTATTGGCCAATTAGGTTTTAAAGTAAGCCCTTCTCAGCTTGATATGTTTTCCAAAAAGGTGGTAATAAGATTTTACAACGACGAATGGCAGAAACATCATATTAAACAAGTTATGGGTGTTTATTCTATGACACCATCTGGGTTGGGCCGTGCGATTCAAAGAAGTAACTTGAAAAAATTTTGGCGTCAGTTTGATCAGTTTGATAAATAAGTTGATACCATTGAGAAAAGCTATGTTATGAATTGCACTTGCAATCAAAATGAAAGACGGCTGGCAATACATGAGGGTTTCATTTCTGAAATTTTAAGACAAAAAAAATTATAATCATGAGTCCTCATTCCAATCCATTAGTTACAGTTTTAATGCCTACATACAAACGCCCATTACTTTTGCCAAGAGCAATCCAATGTGTGTTAAATCAGACCTACCCTCATTTCAAACTTTGTATTTATGACGATGCTTCAGGCGATAATACCCGTGAAGTGGTAAACAAATTTATTAAGAACGATTCACGAATTATTTATAGTTGTAATGAGAAAAATTTAGGAGCTATGAATTTCTTTGAAGCCATGGCGAAAGTCGATACTCCCTTTTTCACTTTTTGTGCTGATGATGATGTGCTATTACCTCAACACCTTGAGCTTGCAATGGAAGGGTTCATTAAATATCCGCATGCTGGTATGGCATATAATCAAGTGGTTAGTATGAATGAACAAGGGAAAATTATCTTTGTTAGCCATTTAGATAGTCCTGCGGGTCTATATAGCCCAGCAGAAAGCATGAGGCTTCTCCTAAAAGATCCTGGCCTTATTACGGGTATGGTAATACGCAAATCAGTTTTAGAAAGTGGGATAACGGTAGATAAAGATATGGGAATGCTTTGGGATTGGGATTTTTGCTTTAAAGCCTTGGCAAAATTTCCTCTGGTAGTTACACAAAAGCCGGGCTGCATATTTAATGCCCATTCCGGTAGCTATGTTGTAGCCTCTATGGGAAAATTTCAATGGCCCGAGTGGTTAAAAATGTACCAAAATATAGCAAATCATCCAGACTTGGATTTAGAAACAAGGAAGGAAATCAAGCTACGCCTTAATAAACGCCTTAGAAGCTTAGCTGTGAAACAAGGGAAGGAGGCTATCTTAAGCAAAAATCATATATTAGTTGGTTTGGTCACAAATGTTCTAAAAGATTATTTTGGCTCCTATCGCCTTTATTTCAAGTTGAAAATAATAGCTTTATTGTGCACGTTGTTTCCTCCTAATCGATGGTTCTTGATACTCATAAAAAAAGCACGATTTAACAAAAAGGTTCGCAAGGGGAATATTCGCTATAAAAATTATCAGATACTTGAAAAATATTTGAAAATTTAGAAAAGGAAAAACAATGAGTTGCAAAGGTACAACTCATTAAGAGTCAGTTGCCCTGCCAATTGAGCTAACGGCTCACTCTTGTTTTTCAATGATTTATAAAAATCCCTGTGGTCAGCAGCTATATTAGAACTATGTTATAAGAACTATGTTATAAAACCATTTTTTACACTCTGCAATCCAGCAGTGGAGTTACAATCCCAGTATCCAGGAAAGAGCATGGTATTGCATCGCGCTGATTGTTGCGGAAAGCC
>CEUY01198934.1_pt1 | contig 20293 bp, 15 predicted proteins | sample 361481 | NCBI WGS metagenome assembly CEUY01 (sample SAMEA2622737, study PRJEB7988) | marine metagenome | isolation source: saline water (ENVO:00002010), including
GTTGATGTATGCACCTACGGTGCAATTCAGTCGAGTTCCTTTACCTCAAGACCCGAAGAGCGGTTCGCAACCCTGCTGATTATCTCGTTTCTCATGCCTCCAGGGACTTCAATCACACAAGCCCAGGAGCCGTCCTCTAGCCATTGCTCTCTTTGCACAGAGTCTCTGAGTAATTGCAATACCCCTCCGTAGTCCTTGCCGGGAATCTTGAATGCGAGTTTGACAGTGATAAACTGGAGTGGGATAACAGGCTTCAGTATGTCCACAGCATCCTGAACTTGTCGCTCAATCGAAAGGAAAGGATCGGGTTTGAACCTAGCCTCTGCTAGTGCGTTCTCTATTCTTGTCTGTGGGTGAGGAAGGCGAGTCTTCGGATCCGTAGCCGTCAGTGAAATCTCATTCACGATTTGTTTCATCTTGTCCTCGACCATCTGTTTTCTCTGCGCTGTAGTAAGCTGAATCGAGCCTTGATTCAGGATTCGCTCGACACATGCTGCTAGATCTGTAGTACCGAAGGCTCCCTCAAGAGCCTCGGTAGTGGGCCTGTCGCCGGCCTTGGCGTCGGACCAAATCTCTTCGGTCGCAAGAAGATCGCTCAAATCGACTGATTCCGAGTCATCCTTCCAAGCCTGAACGAGTTCGGGGTCGACTAGAATCTCATATCTGGAGCCGCCTCTCTCGAGTCGGGCCGTAACCGCATCGTCTAGGCTCACCATAGCATCGCCAGAGCGAGAGTCCGACTTAGAGGCATGGATGCTAGGAAATCTTCTCTAGGTGCTTGAGAGCATCCCCATGGGCCATCTTATGATAGCCATTCGAGTCTACAATGGCAATTTCGACTGTATCCGAATTCAAATCATCGTCCATCGACTCCCTGAGGGCCTCTAGACCCAACTTGATAGCTGCGTTTTGGGTCATGTTGTTCTTCCACTTGGCCTCAAAGTAATCCATCACAGTTGACTTTCCCCTACCTATTGCTCCAGCTTGGTACGATTGATAGGCACCAGATGGATCAGTCTCGAACAGATGAATCCCATCATTATCGAGGCCAGCAATAAGCAACGCAGTACCGAACGGTCTAGCGCCCCCATACTGTGTGAATGACTGGAGATGATCGCACATCTTCTTGACGAGTGAAGTGACTCCAATCGGGTCACCGTAGGTCATCTTGTTAATCTGACACTGAACTCTGGCCCTATCAACCAATTGTCTTGCATCAGCAACAAGCCCAGAAGTCGTAATTCCGATGTGGTCATCTATCTGATACATCTTCTCTATAGAGTCAGCAATCACTAGTTTGCTGGAGATTCTTTTGTCAACTATCAGAACCACCCCGTCCTTGTACTTCAGACCGACAGTAGTCGTTCCACGCTTTACAGATTCACGTGCATACTCCACCTGATACAGTCTGCCATCAGGTGAAAAGGTCGATACTCCATGGTCATATCCTCGTCCGCTTGGCTGCATGATATCATGTCGTTGCCTATACGGACTCTTATCAATCTTGGTCGAAACTAGTCTAGTGAATCGCGTCATTCATTGATGTGTCCCTACTCGCAGATGCATGAAAGTAGCCGTGCTGGCATCTTCAGGCAAGGATTCCTCCTACTGTTCTTGGTGGGCTACTATGCGGGGTTGGGATGTTCGATGCATAGTATCGGTTGGTATCAAGTCTGATGACTCGATGATGTTTCAGACTAATGGCGTGGCCATAGCGGGACTGCAGAGTGCTGCGATGGGAGTTCCATGGTTACCAGTTTTGAGTGAAGGTGAAGAGGAATCAGAAATTAATGATCTAGAAGATGCTCTGTCAGGCAATTCTCACCCGTCGTCCAACTTCTTAGAAATGTGGCCTGAAGGTTGGGTACGTCCTGATGAATTGGTTCTACATGAGGGAAATTTGGATGTCGATGCACTCGTGGTTGGAGCCTTGCGCTCTGACTACCAAAAGACGAGGATAGATATGATGTGTGAAAGACTTGGTATTATCTCATACAGCCCTCTCTGGCATCATGACTCTGTTTCACATATGCATTCACTCTTGGAACATGGTTTCGAAGTGATGTTTGTCTCAGTATCGGCTGATGGGCTGGGAGAAGAGTGGTTAGGTAGAATGCTGGGCGAGGAGTCTTTGGAGAAACTGGAATCGCTTTCGCGACAGTACAGATTCAATATCGACGGAGAAGGTGGGGAGTTTGAGACCGTGGTACTATCTTCACCATGCATGAACGGGCGTATAGAATGTAATACTGAGAGCCTATGGGAAGGCATTAGGGGTACGCTGGCTATACGAGATGCTAGACTAGCGAACATGCGCTAGACTCAAACAGGAGTCTAGGGTCCGCAGACCACGGGGAAGGCCGTGACGATATCGCCTCTGGATTACAGATACGGGCGTAATGAGGCTAAGTTCATCTGGTCCAGAGAGGGCCGACATAGCCGTCAGTTGGAAGTAGAAAGAGCTCTTGTATGGGCCCATTGCCAACTCGGTAGAGTTAGCGCTGAGGATTACGATGTCATTGCCGATATCGCAGACCCAGGAATAGTCACTGCCGATAGGGTCGACGAGATTGAAGCTGAGACTAAGCACGATATCATGGCCCTCACGAAAGCGATGGCTGAGGCTGCCGGAGAAGCTGGATGGTGTGTCCATTTAGGAGCAACCAGCAATGACATAGTGGATTCTGCTGTAGCGCTACAAATTAAGGATAGTATCAAATTGCAGACAGAAGTTTTGACACAGCTAATATCCACTCTTTGTGATATCGCAAGCAGAGAACGCGATACCGTAATGCTAGGACGAACACACGGCCAGGCAGCCGTACCAATCACTTTCGGCTTGAAGGTAGCTGTTTGGGTGGATGAGTTCGTCCGACACTATGAGAGGTTGTCAGAACTCAAGAATCGTGCTATTACTGGCAAGTTCATGGGGGCTGTCGGGACAGGGGCTGCTCAGGGAAAGGATGCATTCGAGTTACAAAATCTAATCATGAAAGAACTGGGCCTAGGAGTCCCTGTGGCCACTACTCAGGTTGTCGGGCGCGATCGATACATCGAATGGGTCGGTTGGATGGCTAACGTGGCTACTACTGTTGAGAAGGTTCTACAGGAGGTTCGAAACCTACAGAGAAGCGAGATTGCCGAAGTGGCAGAGGCCTTCGACACCAAGAAACAGGTCGGATCATCGACTATGGCCCACAAACGCAATCCGATTACTGCGGAAAATGCATGCGGGTTGGCAAGAATCGTACGCTCTATGATTGTACCATCATATGAGAACGCACTACTGTGGCACGAGAGAGATTTGGCAAACTCATCTGCAGAGCGATTCACACTATCGCATTCTATGATTCTACTCGATGATATCCTGATGAAGACAGATCGAGTGATGCGAAATCTTTCAGTGGATGCCAAAAGAATGCGTGAGAACATCGAATCCCAGAATGGGATGGTTATGGCAGAGAAGGTAATGCTAGCACTAGTAGACAGAGGGGTTACTAGAGATAATGCCCATGAGATACTTCGTGCAGCATCAATGCAAGCGATATCGGATGGACAAGGTTTGCATGCAGCATGCTCCAATGACGAAGTCATCTCTTCGCTATTTGGCGAGGATGAATTGGCAAATTTATTCGTTCCTGATGGACATATAGGGCACAGTGGTAGAATCGTTGACGAAGCCGTTGCCAGAGCAAAATCAGTAATCAGCTAGTCAGTGCCATCAACAAAAGCAGAACAAAACCTGTAACAGATGCGAAGATTCCTAGCAGCATAATCATCGCATGTGGCCCGTACTGATTTGAGTCATTCAATGCGACATTTAGGAACCCGTCTTCGGATATAGCACCCATCATTCCGGACTCTGATTCTTCGAAGTCAGGGGCATCCCTCCTCGGTATTCTCTCTGTAGAGGTCACGGTGCTGCGAGGTGGGCTAATTGTATAGCATTCTCCGTCATATCGCCATCAATCTATTCTTCTTCAATGAAGGTGTTGTCTAGCAATATGTCGAATTCGCGCATCGATTCCTCATCTACTCTTGCCAAGGCATGAGGGTCCAGAGCTTCACCTGTGTAGTCTGCCTCGAGCGATTTTTCCGATTTACGCCTTGACATTAACAATAACTGCCTAATAAGAATCAATGCAGTGATGGAAAGTACTATTGTGACTATGTCAGAGAAATCCATTGAATCATCCTCACGGAATACCCATCTTGAGAGGTTTAGCAAGGTGTCTTCTGTTTGATGGAGTGGGTTCGACCCAATCTTCGATAGTATCGAAAGACTCTCCATCATGTGACTGGCTGAGCCAGATTCTATCCGAAGTGTTGCCGCATTCTGAACATCTAATGGGCAAACCTGAACCAGAACTGCGCATTGTTTTGCCGCAGCAGACTGGTCGGGATGTAATTCTGGGCACTGAATCTAGGATAGATAGTCTCTCCAAATGGATTGAGTTGTCTGGTGCTGTTAGACCGACCCATGAAATCATATCACCTGGATGCAGGGTTCTCAACAATCTGTTGACTGGGCCACCTTCGCTGAAAGCAACCAGCTTAGCTGCATTACCGCCGACTGATACCATGACATTAGAGTGCGCACCCTTGGTATGTTCGGGATGAGATATCACAGTACCCGAACAAGAGCCAAGCACGTGATCATCTGAAAGTTGGTTCGTTACGTGGACCGCATATCTGTTTGATTTCTCTACATCACTTCTAGACTGTAACCAGTGATGTGCCCGCTCGACTGACTCGGAAGAGTCGCCACGAATCCCATACAGTACAGGGCAAGGAGTTCTAGGTGCAATCAACCCTTTACCCTTAGTAGGATCCCGATTTACGAAAGTACGTGGATGGTAGCTTTCCATCTCACGTACTGCTTTCGATGTGATTGCACGCTCACTACCAATATTCTCGTCCTCCCTCCAAGCAATCAACTCCCACGTTGAATTGTTATCAGGAGGCCATGCTACTGCTGCACTGGCTCCAACAGCACCCCACTTCCTATCTCCGCTAAACATAGTCAAATTCTGTTTCTCAATCTCATCAAGCCGAGAATCTAATTCTACAAATCCCATTACTGCGTCCCTGTACCAATTGAGAGGGGGGTCTGAGTCAGTGATAATCAGAACTGGCGAAGACTGAGTTGATTCAAGATCTAAAGGAGCTGATCTATCCAGTAGTTCTCCGAACCAACTTTCGCATTCCTCTAGTAGTACTCGATGAGAGTCTGAATCTAATTCAATAACAGCAGATAGGGCACCGTTACCTCTGGTCCTCCTAGGGGCGAAGGGCCACAATCGAACCAATCGTCTGCTTACAACTGTGAATCCGTGCCTACTATTTGACAGTCGATTCAACAGGTCGTCGAAGCAATCTGTAGTGCATCCGGCAGTAGGGTGATCGGTGTCGTCTAAGCCGATTATCACCGTGTTTCGGGACATCAGATTATCTCCTCCATTACTCCGCTAAGTCCCACCTCGGGATTACAAAGATAGCTCTTGATTCCGTATCTGTTTGCTGCCATAATGTCCACCTGCCTGTCACCGACCATGAATGAAGATGGGTCTAATGGCCTATCTGTCCAATCGTCGCCATAGAACAATTCCAAATCAGAAAGGTTGGGGTCGACTGAGGCCTTGTCAATCAATTGTCTACCGGCCTCGAGCATTCCTGGGAATGGTTTGCGTGCCCAAGCTCCTTCCCAGGGGGCATAGGGGCTATGTAGAATGAGATCGAAGTGAGCGTCTGGGTCCTCTTCCAATATCATCTCCTGCATACGCTTGTGGATATTTGCTAGGTTCTGACTGGTCCAAAGCCCTCTCCCAATAGGTGATTGGTTGGTCACAACGCAAACACGGTAACCTAGTCTGCGAAGGGTTCCGATTGATTTCGGCGAGTCTGGCAATAGTACGACTTCGTCGGGGTTGTTGATGTAATTCTCTGAACCAATATTGATTACTCCATCTCGGTCTAGAAAAGCAATGCTTCCGTTCCACGACACGCCCTCAGGCATGTGCGGTAGTGAAAGTGGGGCTTCGAGATCGACCTCGTCTCTACAGGGGGCAAGCAGGCTATCACAACCCTTTGTGAGCCTTGATGGCCTCCTTAACGATATGGTTGATGATTAATTGAATATCTTCTATTCTCTCCATCGACCCTGTGGGGGCGACGATTGACACATCGGCAATTTCTGTGATTTTACCACCTTCCGAGTCATCGATGTTACCAGTAACAGCAACGGTTGAGCAACCGTTCTGGCTAGCGAATTCTAAACCGTTGATGACGTTGGGTGATGTGCCTGAGCCACTGTATGCAACCACTAGGTCACCTTTGGAAATGAAAGTTGAGAGTTGGCCAACGAATACGTTGCTGTAATCCGTATCGTTAGCCCATGCAGTCATCGAAGCAACATTGTCTGTATGCGAGATGGTCCTGATTGAGAGTTCCTTAGACCAATCACCTGCACTGTGGGAAGGTGTAGCTGCACTACCGCCGTTGCCGATGAAGTGGATGCATGCGCCTGATTCATACGCATGTTCTACCATTTTCCAGAATTTCTCTAGAGGGTCTCGAGGCAATGAATCGAGCGCTCCCTTAAGATCCGAAATGTAGGAATCTGCGAACTCTTTGAAGTTGAATCCCATATCACTCACAGATGCCCCGGGGAGGGCATCATATTTACGGGTTAATGACCCGAAACAGGTCATGGAGGAGCCAATAGGGCTGTTAATCAGATATCTAGCAGGGATTCTAGGTATTACTGATTCTGCTCTAAAACTGTTGATTTGCGGTTTAGGTGCAATCTCTCTGGCAGTGGGATTTCATCGCCAGGAATTTCGCCAAGCCCCCTACTTCTCGGCAGTGGGGTGGTTCTCAATAGGCTTGTTTCTGTACTTACATTCATCACACTACGTGGAAATTCAAGATCCTGTATTGGTCATTATGACTGCTGCTGCCCTGCCTTTAGGAATAGCACTGGGAATCTGGGAGATTAGGAATTGGAATGATGCGCCCGAGGCTTTGATTTGGTTCAGGGGTTGCGTGGTTTGGGCAGTTATACCCTACTTCGTAGCTTACAGCGTCCCTAATTTGAACATGGCAATAGTATACGCCACTGCTTGGAACACAGAAGTAATGTTAGAGTTCGCTGGTCTTGGGAGTTACCAGATGGGTCCGATGATGGTGGACCTGCATAGTGGAGGTGAAATTCCGCTCTCTGAATGGAATGGTAATCGATGGATTCTAACGGAGCCTCTAGGGGAAAATGGATTTTTCGTCCCGCTGGAGCACTCCGATGGGACTTTAGTCAGTGTGAGTTTCATTCTAGCTTGCTCCGGGTTACAATCGATGATTGTCTTCGTGGGAGCTATTGTTGCTCTTCGTACAGTAGATTGGAATCGTAGGATTCGGGCCCTTCTTATTGCTGTACCAACAATACATGTTCTGAATACATTCCGAAACGCAGGGATAGTCTGGCTCACAGACACCTACCCTGATTGGAGATTCATGGGAGTCGAGATGTTCGATTTTTCTCACAGTTATGCTGCCAAAGCAGCCAGCCTGTTCGCTATGTTCCTGATGGCTCTGGCTCTGTTTGATTTGCTGCCTGAGTTACACCGACATATTATGCGATTGATTCCAAAGAGGTTAGTCCCTAGCAAATCTACTGGTTAACTAACGGGTACGCAGTTTCTCGTACAGTTTACCCGTCAATCTAGTATCATGCTCCCAGGCGAACTCTTTCATCACTCTGAGAGCTTCCTTTTCAAGGTCTGAATCGCCTACGAAGTCAGTAATCTCAATTGTGCCATCCCTAGTGTTAGCCTTGAAGGCCGCAATAGGTTCTTCGTTATGGAATACCATGTATGCTGAGCCGAAAGCGAATCTCTCCCTCAGAATGCCTCCAAAGTAGTGAATCAGATTGTCTGATGGAGGTACAACCAAGTCGCGAGTCTTACGAAGAGAAGTGGAGTCTTCGAGCATCTCCTGTCTGCCCCAGCAAATGTCTTGTAGGTCATCCACTAGGAATCCTTTGATTAAGGTCCCATCCTCTTCAAACTCGTGCAACACATCGCTAATCTCCTCAGCAGAGAAAGGAGAACCTGCAAGCCTCTCGACCTGTTTCAGTGAGACTACAGGATACTGGCTGACTAATTCTCTGAGATAATCCCGTTTAACCTCCCACAAGTCGGATTTAGGAAGAGGTGTGACGGTCTTGAATCCGCCTCTGTAATCCTGAACTAGATGACCGCTTCGAACTAGGGGTGAAATCAGTTTTCTGAACTCCGATCTCTTCATTGCATGCCTATCCATGTATACTGTAGGGTCATTGTGCTCACTGAAAAACTGCAGAATATCATCATCTTCCTCGGATGCTACTACATTGCGGATAGTCAGAAGACGCTGGAAGTGTGCTAACTTGGCCCAGACTTGATGTCCTCTGAGGCTGGTTCCCTGATGCAATTGATGGGCTGCTGCCATGGAATGTAGATCAACACGGAACATCTCGCAGCGACCTCGTAGAGCGAAGTCGTCTCTGACTTCACTCATGTGCTCAAGGGCCATGGTCTCATTCTCAAATCTGCTATCCTGATGTATTCTATGCTGATTGAAGAGCATTCTGTAGACTTCCCTTCTGGAGCGTGGTTCGACCACTCCTCCTCTGATGTAACGCTCTCCGTCGCCCATCGAAGAGAATCCAAGTTCGGCGAGTATGCCCTGTATGTTCTCATCGCAATCATGCACTGGAACGCCGTTGAATGCGTGAAGGACAGATACGTCTACCAACCGGTCTCTATAGTTATCAAGCAACTCGGAAAATGCATCTTTGAACTCGTCTAAGTATGAATGTGGTATGTTGACGTCTTTAATCTCAAGATAGTCATTGACTACGAACATCAGGATTCTGCCAATCGGATCGACTCCTTTGAAGACAGGATGGTACCAACCCTGTTTGAGAATCAATCGAATCTCATTGATGAATCGACTGCAGAAGGGATCGGACTGAGATAGGATTCTCATCTTCCTATCTTCCGGGAGGGGTGAAATCAGCGCCTCAGAGTCCTCCTTAGAAGAATAGTAGTCTGTTGGATCTGGCTGTAGGGCGACGACTCGTTGAATCCTGTCTGAGTCCTCTAGGAATCTCAATGTGTCTGCTAATTCTTCTACTGGACGGCTGACAAAGAATCTCAGAGTATGCAGTCTGATTGGACCAATTCTGTTAATCAATTCAACTAATGCATCTTCGAATGATAGTGGATCGATGATTCCATGGACCTTGTGGAAGGTAGCTAGGGAGCGTTTTCTGTTTGGAACCTCGTGATACTGCTTGTACACAATTAACTGCCTCTCGAGATTGCTAATTGCTCCCTTAAGACTACGTTGTAGGTGGGCATGTTCCTTGCCCTTAGGGTAATCTGCTAGAAGTTCTGCCCTAGTCATCCCTCCCTCTGGAATCTTTTCCAGGAGCTCCTGCTCTAGGTCGCCTAGCCATGGCTCGCTGCGCAGTCCAGTGAGTATTGGAATCATGCTCTTTAGAGTATATCCGACCCTATTGTGCAATAGTCTTCCATTGACCACATCAGAATCATGTTTGATATCTTTCCAGTCTCTGAATCTGTAGTTTCTGACTCTATGGAACAACTCATCCCTTCTCTGAATAAGGATAGATGAGCGTATGGCATCGGCCGGCTCATCGTGCGTCGTGAACGACTTGTTGAGCAGAAGTGTCTGTAGGGTCCTATAGTCGACTACGTCAATGCTTCCACCAGTGATTCTGTACTCGTCCATCCTCAGGATGTACTCGCCCTCATCGGTCTGTTTGAAGAAGCCGATAGAGACAAGATTTCGCATCTCTAATTCCTGAAGGACCGATTCTACTTGTGATTGCGGGAATGGTAAGCGTGCACAAATTGTATCTGATGTCTGAGGGCCCTCTGAGCCTAGCATGTCAAGTAATTTCAATCGTAGGCAATCGAGAGGGTCTGAAAGGCTGGTTTGCTTCCACTTAGACGGCTTACCTCCAGTGAAATCAACTCCTTTCTCAAAATTTAGCCCTCCTGTATACAGATCTTTGAGGTCATCCATATCAGCGGCGCCCGCGACGGCAAGGCAGCCCAGAGTCCCGTGAACATCCGCCATACGACTTGAGAACCACTTTCCATCAATCTGTTCGTGGCCAGTGTTACGAATCTTGGTGATTAATCCTCGTTCAGCCAGCTCGTATACCCAAGAGCGGATATCCTCTACGCCTATCCCGCTTAGTTTCTCGTTGTATAACGGGTTAGTCAGACCCGGCTCGAGGCCACCGCCCATGTCCATCAGCCTTAGCAAGCCATTAGCATTCGTGGGAACTGATACCTTCGACTGGTAATACTCGGCAAGCTTCTCCTCATCCAATTCTGTAGCAAGTGATCTAGCGCCGAGTAAGCGACGGAGGATCTCAGGGTCGACGTCCTTGATGAGATAGGCTCGTGTCCTCAGTGAGAGTAAGTCCTCGAAGGAGGACATGAACAGAGTCATTCCTAGTGGAGAAGGCATCTTTACCCTGCGATGTACGATGCGGACATCCTCGGAGTCCATTCTGGAGATGAAATCGTCTAATTGCCTCATGTCCAAGTCGTTGTGGAGAATCTCATTTACGACTTCTCGAACTATCACAGAGTCCTCCATCTTGCGATGCTTCTGCATGATTCGTTCTGCCTTCTGCTGAAATTGCTTGGGACTGACCTCATCGCCGCCCACACGACGAGGGTTCAGCATGCTTCTTGACGAGACCTCTCTGAATCTCTTAGCAAACAACTGAGAGTCAAGCAAATATCTTTTCAGTGTCTCAATGCTGTCTCCTGCTCTGAAAACCTGAGGAATTCGTGAAATCTCTACCTCATGGCTAAGTTTGATCATGAATCCATTCTCATCGAATGAAATTTCGTGTACTAGTACATTGTCTTCTGCTGCGATACCTGCGAACAGGTATCCTAAGGCCATATTGAAGGCGCGGCCTCTGCATGTTGTGACTATGTATGTGGGAAGGGGGCCTTCGATTTGCTCGACCATTATTCTGTCGAGAGAAGGTACTTGAAATGTCATAGCAGTCTGTTCTTCGAAGAAATCGGAGAGGGCACTTGCAACGGGTTTACTGAGACCAATGGCATCAGTGAGTAGTTTTCTTGAGTCGTCCTCCAGGCGCTGTCTAACAGATACATGTCCTAGAAGCGATAAGACGTCTTGGCTGAGTTCGAAGGTTCTACTATTAGCCTCACCAGTCCAAGAAGGAATTGTTGGCCTATATCCTGTCGCTGATGAGACATTTACTCTAGTACCAATTACGCTGGAGACCCTGTATGTGGACCCACCAAGCAGAAACACGTCTCCGTTCCTAAGACTAGAAACGAATGATGATGATAGTTGTCCGACTAGGGTTCCGTCTGAAGTGAAAACAAGGTAGTTGTTGTCGGGTGCGATAGTACCGATGTTGGTGTAGTAGATCATCTGAGCGAAACCACGCTTACCGAACCGATTCTCTTCCCAGTCGACCCATATTCTACGCTCTTCGTCGAGTAAGTCGAGAACTTCGATGTAATCGTCGTAGGGAAGTGATCTGTAAGGCCACGATGATGTTACTAATTCGTATCCATCATCGATATCCCACTCACGGATAATTGACAGGCCAATAGTGAACTGGGCTAGGACATCAAGACAGTTCTCAGGGAACTTCAACATGTCCATCGAGCCTTGCAAAATAGCATTCTGCAGAGAAACGAGTTCCAGCAGATCATGAGGAGATGTGGGGAGGAAACGAGCCCGAGGAACTCCTCCTACATGGTGCCCGGCTCTTCCTACCCTCTGCACTGCTGTGGATATTGAGCCAGGAGACCCGACTTGTATTACTAGGTCTACTGAACCTATGTCTATTCCCATCTCGAGACTGGATGAGGAAACAACAGCCCTCAGAAGACCGTTCTTGAGGCGATTTTCTACATCGAGTCTAATCGCCTTGTCCATGGATCCGTGATGGCCCTCGACACCTTCTAGACCGGCAATCTTCAGTCTCTGGACTACCGTCTCGGTCATGTTTCTAGTATTAACGAAGACGAGTGTGGTCGTATGCGCCTCAACCAACTCTTTGATGCGATCAATATTGTGATCAAGAACCTCCTTTACTGGAGTTGATGAGAATCTAGCATTTGGTAGAATGATATCCATATCAAGTTCGCGTGAGCCTGAAATCTTCGCAATAGAAACGCTTTGAGGTTCTAATTCGCTTTCTCGGGAATCGCTAGCTACAAGGTATTCTGCTACAGACTCAAGTGGTTCCATTGTGGCGCTAATACCTATTCTCTGGACATCTGTTTCTACTACTGTGTCCATCAAAGCCATCGATAATGAAAGATGTGTGCCTCTCTTGGTTGGTACCAGAGAATGCATCTCATCGATAATTATCCATCGCAACTCCTGCAGCAGCGGTCTAAATCGCTTGGAGGCTAGTGCAAGACCCAGTGACTCAGGGGTAGTAATTAGGATGTGAGGGGGTTTCCTCAGCATCCTCTCTCTTTCTTTCTGCGGAGTATCTCCAGTCCGCAATCCGACCTTTATGTCCTTGGCCCTACTAGGGAGAAATCTCTCCTTGATCTCTGTCAGAGGGCCGATGAGGTTCTTCTGGATGTCGTTTGCAAGTGCTTTGATTGGAGAGATATAGATGCATTGGACTGAGTCACTTAGTGTTCCGTCCAATGATTTTCTCACTAGGTCATCTATAATCGATAAGAAAGCGGTCAGAGTCTTTCCGGAACCTGTGGGTGAACAGAGTAGAAGGTGCTCTCCATTCATTATTCGAGGGATAGCTATCTTCTGTGGATCAGTGAAATCAGGAAATTTCTCTTTGAACCAGTTCCTAACAGGAGGAGATAGGCTTTCGAGGATTTCCTCGGTGTCCATACTATCCTGTATGTACTGAATTTCTGGCATTTCACTCACCTACGGCCGTCAGGGCTTCGATTGGATAAATGAATGCTTCTGAATAACATACACTGACTGAGCCAGAACCGTGTCGATTGATACTATTGTCGCAATTAGGGTATTATTGTACAATCATCCCTACGGACTACTCACTTAGGATGGCTTGAAAGTCTCCAGTCGGACTCGAAGACCATGAGCGAGAGGAGAATAGACAGGCTGACCTCTCTGCTCAGAAGGAGAGGCGTAGTGCTGCCTTCATTCGAGATTTATGGGGGCGTGTCTGGACTGGTGGACTACGGGCCCGTTGGTGCTAGAATCAAGAGAAAGTTAGTTGATTCATGGATTGACCATTGGACTAGTCAAGGTGACATTGTCGAAGTGGACTCTCCCACGTTGACTCCTGAGTCTGTTCTGGTAGCGAGTGGTCACGTCGGTGAATTCAATGATTTGATGGTTTCTTGCGATGGTTGCGAGTCTGCTTTCAGGGCTGATCACTTACTCGAAGGTATTCATGAGAATCCTGATTCCTTGACTGCTGATGAGGCATCTGCATTACTCTCACAGGGAATTTCCTGTCCTGCCTGCTCAGAATCCAGATGGTCAGATGTCCGGCCCATGAATCTGATGTTCTCGACTAGGATTGGAGCCATGAGCAGAGGTAGAGCTGCCTACATGAGGCCTGAAACTGCTCAGGGTATGTTCATGCTGTATCCTGCCTTATTCCGTCACTTCAAGCAAAGGCTGCCTTTTGGGGCTGTACAGGCTGGTAAGGGATATCGAAACGAGATTAGTCCACGTCAGGGAATGATTAGATTGCGTGAGTTCGATATGGCCGAGCTTGAGTACTTCATCGACCCTGAATATCCACCATGTCCTGACTTATCTCGATGGACATACCCTGTGATGATGGTTCCGGACCCAGAAGGCAAGCAAGCCGGGGAATGTGAAATGACTTACTCAGAGGCACTTTCTAAGGGCATTATTCGGCACCCTACTGTAGCTTGGTTCCTGGCTAGGACGATGGATTTCCTAGTGAATGTAGGTGTGGACCAGTCAAAGATTCGTTTTCGCCAACATTCGAGCACAGAAATGGCCCACTACGCAGAGGACTGCTGGGATTGTGAGTTGCACGGAGAACATGGTTGGGTGGAGTGCGTAGGTATTGCCAATCGTACCTGTCATGATTTGGATTCACATGCACAAGCTAGTGGATCCAAACTGTTGCGTGCTTGGAGGCAATACACTGAACCTCGAAATGAGGTCAGGGATGTTCTTATCCCTGTCTCAGCAGTAATCGGTCCGGCATTCAAAGGACAAGCTGGGGAAGTTGTTGAGGCTTTATCAGAATTAACTGATTTGCCTGATGATTTACCATTTGATTTGCATCTGTCAGATGGCTCATCGGTTCAGATTACTCCTGAGATGGTCACTAGGAGAACAGAAGAGATTACCGTTCACGGAGAATGGTTCACACCCCATGTAATTGAGCCTGCATTTGGAATTGATAGGATTGTATGGCATATTCTAGACCACGCCTTCACAGAGACAGAAAAGGAAGGTGAGCCTTATTCGGTAATGCGGCTCAACTCCAAAGTAGCACCCTATGATGTGGCTGTACTCCCTCTATTCGATAAGCCTGGAATGATGGAGATTGCAAGAGATGTCATAGCTCGAGTTAATTCAGTACCCGGTTGTAAGGGCGAGATGGACTCCTCTAGGTCGATAGGTAGGAGATACGCCCGAGTGGATGAGATAGGAGTTCCGTGGGCAGTGACAATTGATCATGATTCAATAGAAGATGGGACTGTGACAATCAGACGCAGAGATGATCAGAAGCAGATTAGGTGCTCAGTAGACGACCTTATTGATACTCTCTCCAAGGGAGATATCAGCATACTGTTCTGACGTGAATCTTATGGGGCCCCGTTTCCACAATGCCGCGTGGTGGCGCGGACTGTGGATGACTGGACCGAGAGGTACCGGCCCGAATCACTGGATTTAATGGAAGGTAACGAGACCCAAATGAGGAAGATTCGGCAATGGCTGGATCGTTGGGAAAAAGACGCTCCTCCTAAGCGAGGGTTGTTACTTTCCGGCCCGCCTGGTGTTGGTAAAACCACACTGGCTCGTGCTGTAGCCAGTGAACGAGATTGGACAGTTATTGAGCTCAATGCCTCTGTTGACCGTAATGCAGCATCAATCAGAAGTGCAGCGACTCAAGGCTCCCAACATATCTCGCTAGATAGTTTCGCTAATGGTGGCGGTTCGAATTCGAGGACCTTGATTCTCCTAGATGAGGTTGATCACTTAAGTGGAGGTTTTGCCAAAATCTCGGATGACAGGATAGAGTCCACTTTGGAAGCTTCTGAAGAAGCAGTCGTACTTAGGGGAGATACAGGTGGTAAGGCTGAGTTACTCAACCTGCTGGAAAATACTCAGCAGCCTGTTATCATGACATGTAACGAACCGATGCGGTTATGGGGGAAGAATCGTGGATGGAAGAGAAATCGGGACAGGTTACTTTCCAAGGCTGATATGGTAGCATTCAGCAGAGTTGGCAAGGTTCACCTAAGGAGGGTGGCCCATAGGGTTCTTGACTCCGAGAAAAGGAGTATTGACCCAGGTGCGTTAGAGTCTCTAATCGAAGACAATCCTGGAGATTTCAGAGCATTGGTCAGGGATTTGCAAGCGATATGCGTAATAGAAGAAGGACACATCAATCTAGAAGCGGTCACGTCGCTAACCGAAGTTTCTGTCAGGGATTCTCAGATTGATATTTTCAAAGCTATGCGTGAGGTATACAAATCCGGTACTGGAAAGGAAGCTGGATTGGTTCTGATGTCTTCTGACAAGGACCCTGATGATATGCTGGCTTGGTTCGCCTGGAATAATCAGAGTGTCTTCGATTCAGATGCCCTCGCTAGAATCAGCAATGCAATGTGCATGGCAGATAGGGCCCTGGCGACTAAATTCGTCAATAGGGCATTCCGCTCCTGGTACTGGGGTTCAGTTCTGACATCACAAGCTGCGGTTTCTTTCCGGGCTAGGGATCCCGATTCAAACCCATACATAGGTTATCCAGACTTCCTTCGTAGAGGATCGGAGTCTTGGCGCACCAGCACGGTTGTGAGTCAGATGTCCGAAGAACTAGGTGCTAGCAAAGCGTCCGTTCGTGAAGACCTCTGGCCAAGTCTTCTAGCCATCCATGATGATGCCCTAGGCGCGGAACCTGAAGACTTCACAGTCTCCAAACATCTAGGGCTGGAGGCTGCTGGGCATCTCGCACTACATGGAATACCAAGAAACCGTAAGAAAGCTGCCAAACTGGTTGAGATGTATAATTCAGACATGGAAAAGAAGGTGGATGAAGAAATTCAGATTATGGAAGAGCCAGTATCTACTCCGGATGATGATGGAGAGAGTAAGCAGTTCTCGCTGGACTCATTCTAATTAGTCGGTACCCGACCAGGTTCTGGGATGAAGGAGGACTAGGACTGTCAGCAGTTCCAATCTGCCCAGCCACATCAGTAAAGTGGCAATTAGCATCGAAGGTTCACTAAGCGCGGCCCAAGTTGCAGTTGGCCCAAATGCTCCTAATGCAGGGCCAGTGTTGCCTAGAAGTGATACGGAAATCGAGAGAACGTCTGTCATAGTTAGAGATGGTTCAAGCATAGAAATTGCCAACATAGAAGCTGTAACCAAAACCATCCATGAACTTATCATCCCGAGGACAATCCATACCTTCCTCTCTTCGATTACCTGGTCGTTGAACCTGATCGCTACCACTTGTCGAGGTTGGATAATTCTCACAATCTCTCTCTTAGCCAACTCAAATGCGATTCTTATTCTCAATACTTTCAGACCTCCGCCTGTAGAACCTGCAGAAGCACCAATGACCATCAGAAGTAGCAGGACGAACTGGCTGAAAACTGGCCACGCAGCGAAGTCGGCGGACGAATATCCGGTGCTGGAAATCGATATGGCTTGGAACAGGGAGTGCCTCAATGACTCTAATGCATCAAATTGCCCGTCTGCTGAGCGCCAGAGATTCAATGCCATGGCCAACCAAGCAACTACTAGGATTAGGAGGTAGCTTCGAAGTTCCTCATCTTTCCAAGCCTCTCCAGATCGCCCGGCTAGGACTAAGTGCAATAGGCTGAAATTAATACATGTTAAGAGCATGAAAATCATGATGATACTCTCAACCCTAGCGGACTCAAAGGCCATGATTCCACTATCCGATGTAGCGAAACCACCCGATGGTAGTGTTGTCAGAGAGTAATTTGCGGCATCGAACATTCCGATGCCTCCTAGGAAATATAGCATTCCGAATTCTAGGAAAGTCAGTACGACGTAAATCAGCCAAAGGCGCCTTGCAGTTCCCTGAAGAGTTGGTCCGAGTCTAGACATGGTAGGGCCGGTTAACTCGGCCCGTGCGAGCGACATACCTCCACCAAGGACTCTCGATAGTATCAACAGACCTAGCATTATCACTCCCATACCGCCGAGCCACTGAGATACAGAACGCCAAACCAGAATACTTCTGTTCTGGCTCCCAATACAGTCTTCATCTACAGTCATATCTGCACAGACAGGGCTAGTCGGGATGTCAATCACAGTCGCCCCGGTAGTAGTGAAGCCTGACATAGACTCGAACCAAGAGTGTAGTAGGCCACCCATCATCCCCCATACATCAGTATCGCCAGCAGCGAATTCGTTGGGCCCGTAGAACACACCGCCTATCCAGAATGGCAGTGAACCTACAGCAACAACAGGAATCCAACCAAGGGCGACTGAAGCGAATGCCTCTCTATCTCTGACTCTGGATGATGCATCGGAATTTTCGGCTAGTGAAACTAATGATTGTCCAATTATTAGTGAAAGGATAAATGATGGTAGATATGTCATCGCTGCATACTCAAGACCTTCATTCTCAACAAATGCACTGTATAGGAACACTAGAAGCAGTGGAATGGCTATCAGTCGGATTGTCCAACCCAGTACGAGACCTACGACATCCCAACGCATCTTTAGTTCTCCAATGCCCTCTCGACCTTCTGCAGATCGTTCTTTGATAGGAATAAGTAGATCCTATCGTCGACATCGATTGTCTCGACCGTGTGAGGCTTGAGGACTCCTACATCGCCGTTCTCGTCTTGCCTGTCGACCAGAACTATCCTCGCACCTATCGCCTTCTCAACTTCTTTCACAGATTTCCCTGCGAAAGAGTGGTTCGGGCTGACTTCGGCTGATATTGAGATAATCGAAGGCATTGGTGGAATGACCTGATATGCACCTGGAACATTCATGTGAATAGACTTCAGAAGGGATGTGACGGTCACCAATCTACGACTTACTGGGCGAGTCAGGCCGATTCTGTGGACTGCTTCCACAAGGGCCCTGTCTTTTAGCAGTAAACCGGTTCTTGGAACTCCCTTGTCTTTTGCACGCATTGAAATCGCGATGTTTAGATTGTCGTCATCCAACGCAGCCACTGCGATGTCGTGACTATCTATTCCTAATTCGCTAAGCAGTTCCTCGTCCTGTGGGTCTCCATGAATAACGTCCAGTCGCTTGCTGTTACCGACTGGAGATCCGACTAACTCGTTAGCCAAGTCTAGCTCAGGTTCGATAACGATAACGCTGGAGCCTTTTGACAAGTAGTGTTTAGCCAGTCTTGAGCCAAAATTGCTGGCTCCGAATATGGCTACTTGGGCATCCTCAGGGAAGTCCTCGTCTTTTCTCCCCACAGCTCTAGTAATTTGAGGAAATTGATCGGTCGAACGAGAAACAAACGCCAGAATCTGGCCTTCCTGTATAATCTCATCACCAGTGGAGATAACGCCCTTCTCTCCAAGATTCCTAATCGCATAGATTGAAGGTATTCCGACAAAAATCTCACCAACTTGGCCCGTCTTAGTTCCGATCAGAGGTGAATTGGCCATTACCTCAGAAACGGCAATCCAAGAAGTTCCGCCCATTGGCAGAATTTCATCAATTGAGGGGGCAAGTAAGCCTGCAGCGAGTTGTTCTACTATTTCACCGGAAGCACATACCACATGATCAGCTCGAGACCAGTTCTCCAGCGGGCCTGCGCCCTTGGAGGGGTCAAGAAGAGTGGGATCTCGAATCTTCGCAATTGTGGTCAGACCACTACTTCTCTTATCTCCCACCTGCTCTCCAAATACCTTCTTAGCGAATGCGCACCCCAAAAGATTAGTCTCATCGTCATTAGTCGCTAGAACAACAATCTCAGCATCACTGATGCCCGCTCTGAGCAATGATTCACGAGATAATGCACTACCGGTAATCAGTAGGCAGTCGAGACTCTGTGATTCAATGATTGCAGTGGGATTCGGGTCAATCAGAGCCACGCTCCTGCTCTCTTGCCTTAGGGCAGCGGCGACACCCCTGCCAATCTCTCCAGCCCCTGCGATGATTACTCGCATGAGGTGAAACCCTCGGCGGGGCGAATATAATACTGCGCCATTCGCATGCATGAAACCGACTTAAAGGCCGCATTGGAGGATTATTCGTCCGAATCGACGTACTCCCCTCTGATTCTACTTGCTGAGGCCTCTTTGTGCCTCTCAGACTGTCTAGTTGTGCGTCTGTAAGCCTGTTTTGCAGCAGGAGTCATGCCCGAGGGGAGCCAATTTGTCTGAGCTCGACCCCATGCTAGGGCAAGCGCTGGTAAGACGGCAATGAGAGTAAACGGGGAAAATAGTGAAAGAACTAGGCAAATAGTCAGCGCAGCCCTATAGAGCGTGGACATCAAATATGGGCGCAGTCTATTGGATTCAAGCAGTTCTGCCCCCTGCCAACATGCCAGAAGAGCGTGTCCCAAACATGAGCATAGGGCGATAACTATGGCAAGTGAAAGGCTAATCGCATTGACGCCAGAATAGTCTGAATACGCCAAATCCTTGTCAAACAGGCGAAAAATCAGCACACAGGCCTGCATTGAACCGATCCCTAGCCCTAATGCCCATCCAAATGGAGGAGAGGCTCGCAGTGAAGCGGTTCTAGAGCGAGAAAGTAAGAATATTACGAATGCTGATTCAGCTGCAGCAATCAGTATAGCGACTGTGAAAGCCCCGAATATGTTGAGATATGACAGGATGACTGAAGATAGTATCATTCTGTCTACGAAGACTGCTAGAAGCATGCCTACGACTATTCCGTAGATTAGGTGCTTCACAGCTCCGGCTAAGTCGTAGAAACCTGTCATCTTCGAGATTGTACCCTTCCAGCCCCCGTAAATGCCCAGTAGGCCGATTGCGAAGGCAACTTGCGTCTGCCACAACTCGACTGCCACGATTGGCCATAGCAC
>CEUY01052398.1_pt1 | contig 20275 bp, 17 predicted proteins | sample 361481 | NCBI WGS metagenome assembly CEUY01 (sample SAMEA2622737, study PRJEB7988) | marine metagenome | isolation source: saline water (ENVO:00002010), including
CCCCGCCATCTGCTTTACTCACTCTCCTGATTCATTCGTGTGAGCAACCTTGCTATGCTCCTTCTAGTCTGCTTGTACGCTCCTGAATTTGAGGACGACCCACCTAGTGCCTGCTGGGAGCGTAGTTGGAGCATTTCCTCTCTGAGTTCCTCCAACATCTCCTGCCGCTGCTCGGGGCTCATCGAGTCGATGTCCCTAGATCTAATGTGAGACATTTATTCCTCCTCCTGTGATTCGATGTCGGACAACTTCTCAACCACAGAGTCTACTACATCGTCGGCCTCTGGAGCTGGGCTCTCTTCGGACTCTGAGTCCTCGGAGATGTCCTCGTCACTTGATTCAAAGATTGCAACCTCGGAGAGAGGTGGTAGGCCCGAGTCGGCTCGCTCAGTGATGATTATCTCATGCGGGAGTCTAACTCCCGGCCTCATGATTTTGACAGTACAGCCGATAGTTCCAAGCTTCTTGACTGCGGTTGAAAATCCAGAGTCCATGAACTCAAGTGCAGTCTCACCACAGAACTTGATGTGTCCCTGCTGGAACTTCTCGACGCGGTGGCGGGCACCTGTGATCTTTCCGCTAAGGACAACTAGGCAGCCACGAGCGCCCGCATCCATAATCTGCTGAGCTGTGCCGTGACCAGCCCTGCGGAAGAACCAACCTCGCTCTAGAGAGCTTGCCAGCTTGCTGGCCATAATTTGAGCGCTCAGACGAGGCTCTTCGACCTCATCGACATCGAGATGAGGCCGGTCGAGATCGAAGTCGTTCTTGAGTCGGTTACCGAGCTCGTGGATGACCTTCCCTCTGCGACCGATTACCCTTCCGACTTGTTCGGCCCTAAGGCTAATCTTGGTCCCTTCTGGAGTGCGTGTGAAGGTTAGACCAGAGAATCCAGCACGCTCGGTCTCGCGGAGTAGGAACTCACGGACGAGCTGCCGCTTTACGTTGCGGTCAACGAGAGCTCTGATTGTAGTCTGCTGCTTCATTCATTCACCTCAGAAGAGTTCCTCGTCCTCGTCCTCACCATAGTGCTCAAGGAAAATTTCGAGATTGACCTGATAGTGGTTGCTTGGGGTGGCGCGTCCGCGCGCGCGAGGGCGCCAATTGGTCGCAACCTGCCCTCGGTGGGCGGCTACGTGAGTGATTGTCATGTCCTCGGCATCGAGTGTGTCGAAGCGCTGGCGAGCGTTGTCCATGGCGCTGTTGATTAGCTTGATGAATTCCTTGGATGCCTTGTTAGGGTACTTGCCAGGACCCATCTTGCCCTTACGGTGACCAGCCATCGTGTTGCCTCCTCTGCCTCTGCGGGTTCGGCGGGTGTAGGGTATTGCTCTCTTCTTTGCGACCACATCCTCGAGATACTGGACGGCTGCTGCTGCATTCATCCCTCGGATTGCCTTGGCGATGTGGTAGCAGTGCTTGTGGTGGCAATCGATATTGACTGCGCGAGCCGACACTAGGTTCGAGCCTTCTAGCAACTGGGTGTATCCAGACTGTGGCTTTCCTGATCTCCTGCTCATCTATTTCACCTCACTTCAGTGCCACGTGCTGTGACGAACGGGTAGCTCCCACACCAGGTCCGGTGTGTGTGACCGACTTGCGCGTATGGGCGAACTCGCCCAATGCATGGCCAATCATCTCAGGGGCTATCTCGACATTGACGAAGTCCTTGCCGTTGTGGATTCCAACTGTAGTCCCGACCATCTCAGGCAGGATGTACATGCCACGGCAATGAGTCTTGACGATCTTGCCGTTGTTTGAGCGGACTCTGTCTAGGAACTTCTGGCACTCTGGACTCAGGCCACGCGACAGTGAGCGTTTTGCCCTTGAAGGCATCAATGTGGCGATGCATGGGGCCTCCATATCGTCCTCAGGAGGATACAGTGGCATCTCCACCAGTTGCTCCATTGTGTAACCGCGCCACAGGAACTCCTTCTTCCTGCGTTCGCTGATTCTTGAGCGTCGCTTGCGAGCTTGGCGTCTTGCGAGTTTAGGTGAGCGGAACACCTTCTTAGATCTCCTTCGGGCCATCCTATGCACTCTCCTGCTCTCTCACTCTGCCACGTCCGGTTCGACGCGGAGCAATATTTCCGACCTTCTTACCTGGTGGAGCATTTCTGCTGACTGAGCTCGGGCCGTGGACGGCCTGATGATTGCCTCCACCGTGAGGGTGGTCAACTGGGTTCATCGCTACACCGCTCACTGTCGGGTACAATTTACCTCGTGCCTTAGCACGGTAATGTGCTGCACCGGCCTTCATCAGAGGCTTCTCGGATCGTCCGTGGCCAGATAGGACGCCGATAGTAGCCCTACAATCTGCTGGCAGATCCTTAACACGTCCACTGGGTAGTCTGACGCGAACTCTATCATCGATTCTAGCCTCTAGAACTGCAGAGTTGCCGCCAGAACGAGCGAACTTTCCTCCGTCGCCGGGCCTTGCCTCGATGTTGGAGATTGGAGTTCCCTCGGGAATCTGTGAGAGCTTGGTAACGTTACCAGGACGCAGGGTGACCTTGTCTCCGAATGATAGTCTCTGTCCTACCGAAATACCCTCAGGGGCTGCTATGTGGGCTATGGTACCATCGTCGAACTTAATCTTGGCCAGAGGTGCGGTGTGTGCCGGGCTGTGAATCAACTCGACGACTTCGCCTATCTGGTCGTTGACGCGCGGGATCCTGTTGGAAGCAGGGAAGCGGTGGCTTGAGACCTTGTTCTTTGGACTAGAACCTCTGCGTTGTGAACGTGTGCGCTTACCCATCTCATCTACCTCCTTAGAAAGCTCCCAACTTGAGAGCTGCCTCCTCAGCGTCGTATCCTTCGGCTAGTCGCACGCTTGCGTGCTTGCCGGTGATGGTGAATCTAGTGTTGACCTTTGCAACCTTGACATCGAACATCTGCTCGACTGCATCTCGAATCTCTGACTTCGTCGCATCCTTGTGAACGATGAACTCGATTCTATTGTTGTTCTCTCGATAGCCACTTTCCTCATCAGCAACACGCCTAGCCTCAAGCGTCTTCTCGGTAATCCAAGGCATGATGATTACTTCATACGGATCAACCATCGAAATCACTCCAGTGCTCCTATTGCTTGCTTGGTCCAGACGGTCAGACGGCCAGCATCTCCGCCGGGTGCAAGGTCCTCTGCACACAGGTCCTTGGTGGCGACTACATCGACCCCCGGGACATTAGCTGCAGCCTTGTGCAGCCCTTCCTTTGAAGCCACCACCAGCAAGATGCTCTTGGGAGTGCGGAATCTGCGGCCCCTCATCTTGCCCTTGCCGGCCCTTATTCCTCTGCCGTTCTTTGCTCTCTCGAGGTCGGCTCCGAGGCCCAAGCCCTCCATCATGGCTACGAACTTGCGAGTAGAATACAGCAGAGGTAGGGCCTCGATGTCGTATTTCTCGTCGGAACCATCTCTGGACTCAACATAGTTGTCGATAACGATTGGAAAGCGGACCGAGTCATCAAAGCGGTGGCCGCGTTCTGCGACCATGTCGCGGTCCGCGGTAGCTGCGATGGCTGAGTTTCGAGCGTTACGGCGCTGCTTTGAGTTGAGTTTTTGTGACCAGTCCTTGGCCACTAGTGGTCCATGAGCTCTCCTACCTCCACGAGTGTGAGGGTTCTGAGCACCGGTTCTTTGGCCGGTCTTACGCATGATTCTTGAAACGCCTCGTCCCTTGCCCCACCACTCGACTGAGTGCTTCATTCCGGGCTGAGGTGCGCGCTTGCCGTCGTGCTCACGGTGACCGTAGGGCTGCCTACGGTTAGCGCGTGAAGCCAAAACTGCTGAGCGGATGATGTCCTCTCGAACTTCGGAAGAGAAAGCCGCTGGCAGAGTCGTGCCCTTACCGTCGCTTACCTCTACGCTGTAGTGCTCAGCGAGCAGTCCTGCATCAAGCTCGTCCTGCTCGACATGATTGACCAGATTGTACATCTTTGCCTTCATTGAATCACGCTCCCTGCTTGCTCGATGTGCTGACATAGGTAATCTCCACATCACCCTTGGATGGTCTTGATCTGATTGCATCTCGGAATCTCAGCATCCTCTTGGATGGCCCTGGAAGGCTTCCTTGAATCAGCATGTATGGGTTAGATACCTCTCCATAGTTGAGGAATCCGCCTGCTGGAGTTATCTCGGAGTCCTCCGGCTGAGAGATTCTCAGAATCTTCTTGTTGAGCTCGGTCCTCTGGTGGTAGCCCACCTGGCCGGCTTGGCGGATGGTCTTGCGGACATACCTAGTTCCGAAGTCACCCATGTTTCCTCCCTGTCTCCTGCGCTTGCTGTTCTTGTGAGAGAGCAACTTGATTCCCCATCTCTTAATCGAACCTTGCCAGCCCTTGCCCTTCGTGACGCCAACTACATCGACCTCTTGGCCGGCCTCGTAGACATCCTCTAGAGAGATGGAACCACCGAGTCTACCCTCTGCCCAGTCGAGTTTTGCTGCGTTGTCGCCACCTACTAGAGAGACCTCCATTATCTCAGGAGTTTTGCTGGTGACGCTCTTGACCAGAGCTGGTTGGGTACAGACTATTAGGCGAACTTCGCAGAGGTCGGAGTTCCTCAGATTCTCCAATGCCTCCATGTTTGAGCCTCCGCGCTTGGGAATGCGTCCACCGCGCTTGGCGGGCTTGCGGCCCTCTTCCTTGTCACGCTCACCGCGAGTCTGGTTGGCGAAACGAGGAGTCAGTCCATCTGGGTCTGAGTCGGAGTCGGCCCATACCTCCCCTACAGTCTGCATACCGTAGGGAGTCATGGAATAGCCACGAATTGCCAATACGGACATCGGAGGGGCCTCGACTACAGTCACTGCCTTCCTCACTTCCTGCCTTGCCGAAGGGGAGTTTTGATTGTTATCTCGGACTAGGACATGGGTCATTCCTGCCTTCCATCCAGCGAAACCCTGGACGCGGATCTCGGAGGCATCGGACTCTGGCCAAGCTCCTATCCTACCAAACTGGCGGGTGGCTCGCTTCCTAGGGCTATAGCCCATGCTACCACGGCGGGGCTTGCTTCGGTCGGCCATATTTGTACCTCCAGTTTCTCCGTCGTAGGGCCGCGAACGGCCTTCAGGCGGGCCCACTGCGCAAAGGAAGTACCGTGACACCGAACCCTTGCCGCGAATGCGGTAGGGGTCCATAGGGTGCTTTTGCAGAGCCTTATGGTGTCTGGTACCTCACGTAGTGAGCGGCCTTGCGACAAACATACCCTATATGAACGAATCGGGGCATGTTTGCACTCACCCCTACGGGGTGTTCGAGTGATGTCAGTCAACTGCAACTATTTTGAACCCTGACCTCAAAGTTACCCATCCGTGCAACCTCAGATATGTCATCCAATGCTCTCCCCGGGCATTATCGAAGCTAGAGCGTACCAGCTCGAGGCTGCAGACGAGGCCCTGACCGGCTCGACAATGCTGGTCCTACCCACCGCTGCTGGAAAGACTGTTGTGGCTTGGATGGTAATCGCTGAGCGTCTCATTAGCACGTCCGGTTGGGTCCTTGTTGTGGCTCCGACTGTAGCCCTAGTGGAACAGCATCTACGTGGTCTTTCTCTGGCTCTGGAAGGCGTCGAGCCACTCTCCATTACAGGTCAGAATCCAGTCGCTAAGAGGTCTAATCTCTGGGGCTCATCGAAAGTAATCGTCGCTACTCCGCAAGTGGTTCGAAATGATGTTTTGAGAGGAGCATTAGACCTCTCTGACTGCTCGCTTCTAGTCGTGGACGAAGCTCACCATTCTACTGGCGAACACGCAATGGCTCAGGTGGGAGAAATGTATCATTCGCAGTCTTCAGACCCGTTGGTATTCGCAACAACAGCGAGCCCTGGCTCGAGGAAAGATCTAGTCAGAGAAGTCTGCACAAGACTTGGCATCGAGAGAATCCATCTCAGGCCGTCGAATGAGCCGATGCTCGCTGAGCATCTCGCTGGATTGGAGTTGCAGGAAATCAGGGTGACTGTGCCAGACGAGATTAGGGAATTGGCCGAGCCGCTGATTCTTTGGCAGCGAGGCATAGTCGATAGGCAGAGAAGATTGGGTAGGTATGTAATGCCAGGAGCAATCAGTCATGCCGGGCTCTCCAACGCAATGGACAGGGCTCAGACGTCGATTTCGAGAGGCGAGTCGAATGCTTACCAATCGGTATCTCAGATTGCCACGGCTATGCGACTACATCACCTCATCAACCACCTCCTTAGCCAGGGATGTGCGGCTTCGAGGGAGTTTCTACACCGACTGTCTTCGGGAGAACGTTCCACTACCAAATCAACTAGAGGATTCCTCAGAGACCCGAGAATCTCAGGTTTGATTAGTAGCCTTGAGGGAATGGGTGAGGCACATAGTAAGATTGGTGCTGTTCGCAGGTTGGTCAGAGAGCGTTTGAGACGAGATCCTAGTTCTAGGGTAATTGTCTTCGCCACATTCAGGGATACGGTGTCTGCGCTGGAGTTAGCCCTGTCGGAACTCAAGGGAACTAAGCCTGTGAGATTCGTAGGTCAGTCGAATCGAGATGGCAGCGAGGGGCTTACCGCGAAGCAGCAGGTCGAGAGACTGGACGAGTTTAGAGACGGTTCTGCGAACGTGTTAGTGGCAACATCTGTTGGAGAAGAGGGATTAGATATCCCAAGCGCAGACCTAGTAATCTTCTACGAGCCTGTGACAAGCGAAATCAGGACTATTCAGAGACGAGGTAGGACAGGTAGGCATCGAGAGGGCGAGGTTGTCGTCCTGATTGCCGAGGAAACCAGAGACGAAGGCGCTTGGGCTGCCGCAGAGAGAAGAGAGGAGTACATGCGACGAGCAGTTCACCGAGTCAGGAGGGAAATAGTCCGGGGGCCTGTGGCCAATCTCTCAAAACTCTCTAAGTTTGAAGTCGAGTCTGAAGAAGGTAAAATTGCTGCTATCGAATTCGTCGCCTTTCAACGCGAGTTGCACAGAGTTGAGATCTCGGAAACAGACGCCGCCAATATTGAGCAGAGAGATTCGAGTAATCTGCCACCTGGTACCTTCAGAGCATCCGGACAGACTGGGCTCGAGCAATTTGTTGACGACTAATCAGTCACCGATGACTGCAACTCTGGTTCGAAGTTGAGCAAGTCTGTCATTGTGGTGGCCCAAAGCGAAAGCCAGCATCTCTGTGAGGTGAATGACTGGGATGTTAGTGGAAAGACCTGTTGCTTGGGAGGCTTTTCCTTGATAGATGTCGAGTACGGCGTGGGACAGATTGCAGGCGCTGACGATTATGTCGGCACCCTCGTGCTTGGCCTCGGACAGAACTGCAGCCGCCTGACGAAGTACGGTCGGCTCTTCTGAGAATAATCCTGGAACCCCTACACTCTGAGTGCGTGACTCCCAATTTATTGGATTGCCGCCAATTGCATTGATGAACTGTTCGAGGTAACTCGGATCATGTACGTCGTCGTTGCCGCAAGCGCCCTCCTGCTGGATGTTGGGCCCGTAGAAACCTGCAGCATTGAGTTCAAACGGGTTCAAGACGGCTGACTCTAGTTTGTCCAGACCGATTTCGTCAACGATAACATGCAGAAGATGGTGGACATTTGTATTTCCATTGAATCGGCGTCCACAGGTCCTATCAAGAACGTCGTTAATCTCACCTAGAAGATTAGGGTCCGACTTGAGAGTGTGGAGGTCTTCGTGCAGATTACCTGCTGTTGCCGCGCAAGGAGTGATGATGTCTAGGCCCGCCTCTTCAGCCATAGCGAAAGTACGCGCATTGAGTGTCAATTGCAGCCTCCTGCTAGCCTGTCGGATGATTCCCGCACCACAGCTTGTTGCACCCTGTAGAGGTACCAGCTCAATTCCGAGTGATTTCGCTGCTGGCTCCATGGTCTGAGCCACCTCAGTCGCGCTGCTGTGGGCAACATTTCCGGGATGGTAAGCGTACTTCAGTGGCATCAGAATCTACCATCCACTTCATTGAAAATAGCCACCACCTCATGGTGGTTCTCTACTGAGGAGTTGAACTGCTTGGGCATCTTCCCGATTCCAGCAGGAGGGGCAACCATTCCAAGCATGCCGTTGAATACGTTTCCACCGGTCCTGGTAAACCCAAGGACCATTCTAGCGGTCACTCCTGAGAATAGGTTGCCAAACAGGCCCAGCGGGCCTAGAACCTGTCTGTAGAGAACCGTGTCATTGACCCTGCCACTGCTCTTGACTGACCAACTGTACCACCAAACGTGCTTGCCGTGACGTCCATTGAAGGCATCTCTGCCCAGAGTCGTTGTGCGGGCATCCAGCAGTGCGTCTGAGATGATTCTTGATGAGGAATTCTGCCTCCTGATAGAAGCGAAGTCTGTCTCAGCTTTGATTCCGCCTTGTGAGTCCATAATTTCCTGTAGAGTGGAGATACTTCTAGCGGAGGAACGAGGATCGTTCATCCTAGCCCATGTTCTAGCCAAGACTGCAGGCCCCATATAGTCGTCAGAATGAGGAGTGGCATCGGAAGAAGAGTGCAATAGGGGTGCGCTACAGAAGTCGGTGATTGAGTGCAGGTGATCGGCTACGGCTGGGTCCATGGTGCCGATTACTCCCTGAGATGTATTTGCACCCTCTCTAGTAGCAGCAATCATCCAGGGCTCGGATGATTCTCGAGACCTCTCCAGAGGCCATAGGTCAACAACTAGGTCACGGATTACATCGAAAGCTGGAAGTGGCTCAATTCTCAATTGCAACGAATCTCCTCTGAACGAGGCGGTCGAATCGATACTGGCGCAACCAGGTAGAATCAGTCTGCCATTGACAGAAATTGCAGTGGTTGGGTCGTCATCTGGGCCGTCCCTGAATGTCAGGCTTCCATCATGAGTTTCTTTGAGGGCCCTGAGGGCTCCCATGACAGAGAGGTTTCCTGGAAGAGCGCAAACCCAAGTATCTCTACCGGTTGTAGCGCTCTCAGGGTCGTAGCGGAAGATTGAGATCTCGACTTGCACGGCCTCTGAATCAAGGCTCGGTACGGTGAAGCCATCCTCTCCGGATGCGATTGTTGTCGTTCCTCCGACATGGTCGCTGATTGCCTCGACTTGGTCCTCAAGGAATGTTCCATTGCCATCTACAGCTGCCATTGCCGCTAGAGCATCAAGAGCCCAGGCCTCAGCCATGGCATCATAGTCGACATCGCAGTCGACCCTATCCACCAGTCTGGTTGCTCCTAACTGCTCCAGTCTCTGATCCCAGTCCTTTCCTGACTCGCAGAAGAACTCGTAACTGGTATCTCCTAGAGCGAGGACTGAGAAGAAAGTACCATCGAGTTTGGGTGCGGAATCCGAGTTTGCCTCCTGCCAGAGATCCTCGGCATTGTCTGGCATATCTCCCTCGCCCCAAGTCGAGCAGATAATCAGCACCCTCTTCATGCTGGAGAAGGAAGATAAGTCGAACCCATCCATATCATGTACAGTCGCCTCAAGGCCGTAATCCGAGGCTCTCTTGGCGAACTTAGCTGCCAGCTCCTCTGAGTTTCCGGATTGAGAGCCAAATAGGATACTCAGGGACCTATCTCCCGATGTAAGTAGGCCCTCAAGTCCTACACCCAAATCATATTCTCCCTCTGCGGAGGATTCTTCCTCAGAAACTAGTTCCTCGTTCACTTCTGGTTCTGCAGGAGAGCTCCCTGTCAAAGATGCGAATATCGATATTGCCTTGGAGGTGAACTCGGCTGCTGGATCCTCATATTCAACATCACAATCTACTCGGTCCAGAATCCTCGTTGCACCCTGCTTCTCGAACCAACCATCCCAGTCCTTGCCTGATTGGCAGAAGAACTCGTAACTAGTGTCTCCCAGAGAACAAACAGCGAAGTTGCACCCTTCTAAGGAAGGAAGTGAATCTCCATTTGCTTCTTCCCAAAGGTCGACTGCATTGTCAGGCATGTCTCCTTCGCCCCAAGTGCTACAGTAGATTATGACATTCTTGGCTCCAGCGAGGTCTCCAATTTTAATCTCGTCCATACCCTTGACCGAAGGCGAAAGACCTTGGGATTTAGCCTGCTTTTCTGCTTCGACTGCCAAGTACTCGGAGTTGCCTGACTCTGATCCGAACAGTATCAGCAGAGAGGAATCTGTCAAGACATCACCTACCCAGCCATAGGCTGGGTGTTCAACAGGACCATAATCCGATTATTGAATCTATGCGAGTGTAGTCTACGGCCGTAGGCCGTATCCGACTCACATCCCCATTCCGTCGAACTCGCCGCCCTCAGGCATGGCCGGACTGGCGCGGCTGGAGATTACATCATCAATTCTCAGAATCATGGTAGCCGTCTCTGATGCACTTTGGATTGCTTGCTCGACCACACGGCTGGGCTCGTAGACTCTGCTCTCGCTCATGTCAACGACACCTCCTTCGTACACATTGACTCCAAAGTTTGAGTTGCCTTCCGAGTGTGCCTTCCTCAGATCGATGATGGTGTTGACAGGATCGAGTCCGGCATTCTCAGCCAGAGTTCGAGGGATTACCTCTAGGGCCCCTGAAAAGGCCTCAATGGCCATCTGCTCACGGCCTCCGATTCCCTCGGCGTATGAGCGCAAATCTCTGCTTATTGCGGCTAGAACAGAGCCGCCTCCTGTAAGCACCTCGCCGTCCTCATGTGCTACTGCGACCACTCCGACAGAGTCGTCGAATGCGCGTCGAATTTCGTCGACTACATGCTCTGTTCCTCCGCGGAGAAGGACTGAGACGCTCTTGGCGTCCTGGCAACCGGTTACGAAGACCATGTCAGACTCGCCGATCTTTCTCTCCTCAACCTTAGACGCACTTCCTAGGTCTTCGGAAGATAGGTCATCGATGTTGGTGACTATGCGTCCGCCGGTAGCCTTCGACAAGGCCTCCATGTCGCTCTTCTTGGCTCTGCGAATCGCAAACAATCCGGCCTTGGACATGTAATGTTGTGCCATGTCGTCTATGCCCTTCTGGCAGATGACTACATCGGCTCCTGCTGACTGAATCTTGTCGACTAGCGACTTCAGATAATGCTCCTCCTCATCTAGGAACTGCGACAGCATGTTAGGGTCGGTAATCTGTATCTTGGCATCGACTTCGGTCTTCTTGACTTCGATAGCCGAATTTATCAGGGCTATTTTCGCATTCGAGACATTGCGTGGCATGCCGCTGTGGACTCTTTCCTTGTCTAGGATGATGCCATCCACCAAGGAACTGTCTTTGATTGAACCGCCTTGCTTCTTCTGTACCTTGATATCGTCGAGGTCCACAACTATCTCTCCATCGACATCTTGGGCAACTGCCAGAACTGCTCGAACCGAGATATCGGCAAGGAACTCCTTGACTGCCCCGGCACTCTTTCCAGTGAGGGCGGTCTTTGCTACCTCCTCCAGCATCTCCTTATCGACCTCTACGGAGTGGGCCTCGATTAGTTCGGAGGCTTTGTCTGAAGCGAGTCTGAAGCCTTCGCAAATCACAGTAGGGTGAACGTTCTGATCGACTAGGTCCTCGCTACGCTTGAGTAGTTCTCCTGCGATTACGACAGCGCTTGTAGTGCCGTCGAAGCAGTGCTGCTCCTGAGTCTTTGCAATCTCGATAATCATCTTGGCTGCTGGGTGTTCGATGTCCATCTCCTTGAGTATGGTTGCTCCATCGTTGGTGATGACGACATCACCCATTCCGTCGACTAACATCTTGTCCATACCCTTGGGGCCCAATGTAGATCGCACAGAGTCAGCCACAGCCTTTGCTGCAGCGATATTGTTGCTCTGAGCTGACTTTCCACTAGTCCTCTCTGTACCTTCCTTTAGAATGAATATTGGCTGTTGACCGCTGTACATAGGAAATCACGCTCCGGAATCCGGCGACTCAAGGGGGGGTCATAAGGCCTCGCACATGATATGTGAATGGCTTGGAACGTCAATCTCGGTTCTGTTGGTCGAGCCAACGCTGGCCGTAGTGTATCCACTGCTCGACTGACCAGCCCTCGGGCAGACCCTCATCTGGAATCGGTGGTACTCCGGGTGGTAACTCTGACTCAGGCTCTGGCTCAGGCTCTGGCTCGGGCATTGGGGGAGTTGGCATCTCAGGCTCAGGCATTGGGGGAGTTGGCATCTCAGGAGGCTGCTCAAAGATCTCCTTGGCCCCGCCGTACATGGAATTAGCTACCTCATCATCAGAGGGGAGAGATGGGGCTTGGGGTATCTCAGACGAATCATCCCATCCGCTGCCATCTACAGTCATCTCGTAATCGGCTAGAGATGAGACCTCTTCCATCGGGGCTGATGCGCTCGCGAAGATACGTGCTGATGCGAGAAGAACTGCTCCTACGACCGCTAATCCAATCAATAGGAAGATGATGTTGCCAGCCCACCAAGCCGTCTCCTCCACATCGGGCCCAGTTTCTTCCGGTACCGGCTTGACCAGAGTCACAGTTCCAGCCATCGAAACCTTGTCCCTATCTCCATCTACTTCCAGAACTAGATCGAAGGACATCTGATTCTCCATTAAGTTGTCCAGATTAGCGTCCGAAACCTCTAGCAAAACTGTGATGACTCTGGATTGATTTGCAAGTAGGACAAAGTCCCTGTCGCCGGCATCTACTCTCGCATCGATGATGTTGAAAAACAACTCAGAATTACGATTCACATCAGCACTAAGCAATTGATCCTCGGGGAATAGATTGACCACTGTAAATAGGAGAGCATAGTCATCGCCTCCCTCTGTAATTACCAGTTCAGCAGGAGGTAGAATCTGGAAGAAGCCCTGGGCTCCGACTTGGAACTCAGCAATTCCGCTTCCACTGGCAGTATTTCCTAACTTATCTGCCTCCACACTGGTGGCAATCAACTCGATTTCGCGTTCACCGTTGGCTGAGTAATCAAACGAGTATCTGATGGTCAGGTTAACTGAAGCTCCGGGCTCAACGTAGACTGTCCTTCCTCCTGTCAATCCTGTGGCTTGGACGAAGACGTCTGGGTGACTTGTTTCGAAACTTATGTAGAAAGCATCGTTGATGTTTCCATTGTTGAAAATCTCCCAGTTTACAGTTCGAGCATCCTCTCCTCCGCGGAACACTTCTGCGGTCAAATCGAGATCCTCGACATCTACTATATTGGTTACTGGAATCGTGAGAAGGATTCTGACGCTGGTCTGATATCCATCCGACTCATCCACTTCTGTTTCAGGGTCGTCTTGGCTGGATGCAATCACGAAAATCTCGTATGTCTCGTTGGCTATGCCGTAAGGCATTGGGAAGAGTAGCATGACAGTAGAATCTCCTCCGAACGGATCGATGCCGAGAGTCTGGTCTGCATTTAGAGAGACTCCTAGTTTCCAATCAGATAGAACTGCGAGATCGAATGCCTCCTCGGAGTTGCCATTGTTGACCAGTCTGATTTCTATCAGCCTAAGGATTCCATCGGCTGGAGCCATGATGACGTTCACCTCAGGCTCAAGAACTAGGTCGTGCAGCACTGGTACCTCGATGTAGATAGTCCAGTCCGCTACGAAGTTGGCAGGGGCTCGCCCGCTAGCCAACAGTGTGATTGGGTAGGTCCCAGGTGCTATCTCATCCGGGACAGTGACACGAGCAGTGAGGTGGAACTCATCGGTTATGTTCATGGATAGGCTAGTGATAACCTCACCATTGGCATCCAGCCACTGTAGATTCTCAGCGCTCCATCTGTTGTCTCCAAAGGTCGCACCGAGGTTCCATGTTGCAATCTGGTTTCCGGTGTTCTTCAAAGTCATCGCCACGTCCCCAGAAGATCCAGGGTACAGGGTAGCAGCAGGGTTCGCCAGAACGTCCTGGTCTAGTGTCGCAGAATAGGCGGCGATAACGGAGACTGGCAACTCGATGTAAACCTTCGACAGATTGGTTGTGCCATCGTTAATCCAGACAAACCAGTCGAGCTCTTGTACGCTGGCACCCTCTGGGATGCTAAGATTGAACCAGGTGTTCATTGTCTCAAGAGCTCCAATCACCTCTGTGACCACGTAGTTGTCGTGATCGAACATGTTGTTCGAGTCAATCCTAAGGGGATAGCCATTCATCCAGGTCTTGTTGTCGACCTCGGTGTATAAGCGGAGCGTGATGTCAACGTAACCGTTGTTCTTAACCTTGCAATACAGCGATGGTGGGAAGGGGTCATCCGGTACAGTCAGGTAGGCGTTGGGTAGCGGATCGTTGCAATCCACGTCTAGAGTGTATTCAGGGACCTTCTCAAATCCGAAGAGTAGGAAGTTGTCAAGATGGATGCCTTGGTTAGCAAGCGAGCTGTTAGAGTCGAACTTGAACGACAGTGAGTAGTCCGCATTAGGGTGAATCTCGGTCATGTTCCAGACCAACTGGGTCCACTCGCCCTGATTCTTCGATATGTTGTGGGCTGAATAGTCGAAGTAGGCCATCGAGCCGCCCGAATCCGTCTCTATCCTGATTTGGTCACCTGCCGCCATCTCACCCCATGCGTGAGTCACCAGATGCATCGATATGAAGTCGAAAGATCTGAGTCGAATCTTGCAGAAATTGTTACCGTACATACCTGAGACCGCGGAGTCTAGAGTCCCGTACTTCAGGCCGTGACCGGGATCATCACAGTTGTCAAAGGGAGTAAACCAGCCCCACCAAAGTCGGTCGTGCCTATTGCTGCCGTAGTCGGAACCTGGTCTGGATACTCGCCAATGGTATTCTCCAACGCTGCTTGAGTCATTTTGCATTCTCCAATGTCCGTAGCTGTCGGGGTCGGATGACAGGGAGCCTGTGGCATCGTATCCTGCTCCGACCCATGTCGGCTCGTTAGCGCTGAGGGTGTTGGTGCAGTCGATTACGTTGTCACCGTCCACATCGCCGCAGAAGCCATTCTCCATTGCGTCGCTCCAAGCGGCTACAGGAACATGCCTGTCGAGCTCGTTGTTGACCTCGTTGTCATCGGCCAAGCCGCCATCAATAGTGCCCTTGAGAATCATCCCTCCGTAGAGGTACCCATAGTCGTCGATAGCACTATGCGCGGATCCAGGAGTCCAATAGAAGGTCTCAACTGTCGATTGCTGTCCCGACAGTGTCATGTTGACGTAATGCTCCTCCACTAGAAAGCCAATCGGGTGCCAGACCTGCATCCAGCCCTCAGCATAAGCAGGTTGGCTGGATGTGCCAGCCTGAGTGAACGTCATTGTTACAGCGATTGATTCGCCACGGAGAACATACTCCATGTTGGTCGAATCAGGCTGTTCCCATGTCTGGGCCTGAGCGAGGCTATCGCCAACCTCGATTGAGGTTACCTCAAAGTCAATCAGTGCCTTGGGAGTGACAGCACGACTATCCTCATTGGTTGGACTTAGGGAGTTGGTTGCCATAGGGGCGACTATCATAGCCAGCATAAGTGAAACGAGTAGCAAGGGTGCTAGACTGCGCATGCTAAACTCTTCGTCCCTTGAACCGTGTATGAAGGTTCTCTAACTGCGTTCGCCGCCCGTAGGGCGAATTCGGTGAGCCGTGCTTGGAATCCTAATCGGTCTTGCACGCTCCTTGACTGCTGAAGGACTTATGCCGAGAATTAGTTGCGTTGGTTTGTGAAGGCGGCCGAGGTGTATCAGAAAGCGGTACTCTACACAGTAGTGGTTCTACAGGTTACGCTGGTACCGATAGTGGGTTTCTCGCTCACCTATTTGCTCGATGTTGATCGAGAGAATTTCACCGTTACAGTTAGGACTGAGCTGGTTTACTGGATAGTGGTCGCAGGGCTAATCTATGGTCTGGTCTCACTGGTCTTGGCGATGTTCTTTGGTGGTTTCAAGCCTCTGCGAGTAGTAGAGAGAGGAGGATGGGGGCCGGTACTCGGACTTAGCCGCAGAAAAGGTGATCCTGAACTAATCGATAGGACTAGAATGGCTCTGCAAGGCAGCCCCTATGGCAGGATGGTAGGCCTAGTGAACAGGAAGGTTGCCGTAGATGGATTCGACCTTATCTCAGTCCATGGTGGGCTTCAGTTACTCGCTGTTCCTATGCAGGTTATCCTGATTGCCACTCCTCTACTGATAATGGAAGGAATCCCGGACAACGTTGTCAAGTCGGATAGGTCGTTTGAGTTGGGGATGGCAGGGTACATGATTGCGCTTTGGATGGCGGTTCGGATTCAGCCTACAATCTCGGCATGGCTTGTTGGATATGCGGCTATGTTCAGGAGTGTGCTTTGGAGGATTTCGCGATTCTCATGGGTACTCCCGATTCTGCTGTTCTGGTTCCTTGCTAGGACTTTTCTTGCTGCCTCGCTAAACTGGCTTGATGTCGATATCGAACAGTGGAACGAGGTTCAATTGGAAGCAGTAGTACTCAATGTGATATTCCCCAACGCTACTGTGCCAGACACGGCGGTGATTGATTTCCTAGTGGCAATCTCAGTTCTTCCCATGGCCACATTCACCACACTATCCGTTTTGGGGGGTTCCAACGACATGCCAATTTGGATGAAGGGGCATGACAGTTCCCTTGAGAACCTACAAATGGATCTGATTGAAGCTCCAGGGACAGATGAAGAAGATGTTGAAGGCATGCCGGAGGGGAGATTAGTCGACGAATATAGCGAAGAAGATTCTGAGGAAGGTAGTAGGATGATTGACCTTCCATATTTGTTCGATGACTGATTATTGAGGGAACATTCGGAAAGCTGCTCGGTTGAGAAGGGTCCATCCTGAGCCTATGCACAAACCGAATCCCAGTGACGATGGCCCGTATAGGCTAAGATACGCTAGTGAGGTTAGGAGTATAGCACCAGCGATAGTGTTCGGGTCCTTCTTGGATACCTCAATCGACCCTGCTAAAGATAGAATAAAGACTGCAAGAGACAGGAATGGAGACACCTGCTAATCGCCTCTCAGATCTCTAAGGACTGCTTCGACTCTGTCCATCCCTAGGTCTATGTCTTCCCTGCCGATTGTATATGCAAACCGGAGGTGCCCTTCTCCCATCTCACCGAACGCAGTTCCTGGAGAACACAGAACGCCCCCCTCTAGAAGGGCGATAGCGATATCCTCGCTGTTCATTCCTGGGACCTCGACCTTGGGGAAGACATAGAATGCCCCAGTGGGAACATGACACGAGACTCCGGGAATCGCATTGAGACGTCGGCAGATTAAGTCCCTTCTGGACTTGAATTCCTCACACATCTCTTCGGGATAATTGGGGGAACTCTCCAAGGCCTCGAGGACAGCATGCTGCATCGCATCGTTACTGCAGGCTGTGACATAGTACTGCATTTTGGTCAACTGCTTCATGGCCTCATCATCTGGAGATAACAGATACCCAATTCTCCAACCTGTCATTGCAAAGGTCTTGGAGAATGACTGGACCATTATGACCTTATCATAACCAGCCCCAAGGAATGATACATGCGGTCCGTCGTACACGATTCTGTCGTATACCTCGTCGGTAATTAGCCACAAATCATGCTTTATTGCGAATTGGACGAGTTGGTCTCTCTGAGCCTCTGTGACATTGCCACCGGTGGGGTTGCTAGGGAAGTTGTACAGAATGGCCACAGTATTTTCATTGACTCTAGATTCTAGATCTTCGATAGTAGGGACGAAGCCGTTCTCGAATGTACATGGGTAGAGATTGGGTTCGCCCCCGCAGATTACCACATCAGGAGGGTAAAGGGGGAAGTAAGGTTCGGGTAGCATAACGTTGTCTCCGGGCTGGACTATTGCAAGGAAGATATCGAGCAGACCGTTGGTGCCGCTCATCGTGATGCAGACGTTACTCTCATCCAAGTTTGGTTCGAGATGGTGCCACATCTCAGCTATCTTGCTCCTGAGCGAAGGCAGTCCTGCAGTAGTGGTGTACTTGTTCTTGCCCTCCCTCATTGCACTAGTGAAGGCTTCAATAGCGACAGGTGGCGGCTGAAAGTCAGGCTCTCCTAATCCGAACTGAATGGAGTCGTCTCCGGCCATGTCGAACATGCGCCGAACACCAGTAGGTCTGATGCTGTTCGCCCTGTCTGAGAACCTCACCATGGCCTGCGGACAAGTCCACAAGGATTTGAACAAAACGCACTCAATCTCTTGAATTCGCTAATTCTGAACGTCTTCTTCCAGAAGTTCCGCATCTATTACTCCGCCTGGCATAAATTCCACCGGCCTACTTCCTCTAAGGCGTGAGATGATGTCTTCTATCTCGCCGTCGGAGCGCAGGCGGACCAAGGCCACTGACGCCATCCAAATGGCGAATACTGATGCCACTAGAACAATCACCAGAGGAGGGACGGAGAAATCTGAGGATGCCTCGGCTGTCCCGTGAACTGTGACAATAATCGGAAGCGAGATCGAATCTCCTGATACGGCCCTGACTTCGATTACATGCGGACCCTCTCCTATCTTTGATGGGTCGAGAATTACGTGCCAAGAGAATGGTGTCAGGGGGCCTATTTCTTCCAACTCGGTTGAGTAAGTGGTTTCCCTCCACTCTCCGCCGTCTATCCTGAATTCGACCCGTTCAATACTGCTCATTTGTCCCCAAGAGTGGCCGGTGACATTGATTGTCCCGTTGGAATCGATCAGATTCAGGAGATGGTTCTGGATGGATGGATCGATTGAGTCCTCGTTGCCCATCTCCGCAAGATGGAATGCAAGGTTGACTGCAGCTAGAGCATCGACCATGCCCCATCCAAAGTCGCGGTTCCAGTAGGGATCGAGCTCGGGTGCGCTAGGCTCGCCTCTCCTCTCTGCAGTTTGCTTCAGTACCTCCTTGATTTGGAGAGGAGTCAGGTTCTCATTGGCTTCTATTAACAGGGCGATGACACCTGTTACCGCGGGCGTGGCATACGAAGTGCCGCTACCACGTCCAGTGTAGGTATTGTCGGAGGCATCACCACCGAGGAAATTGTTGCAGCTTCCACTTGAGACGCATCCCTCGGCTTGGATGATATTGGTGCCAGGTGCACTGATCTCCGGGACCAGTTCGTCGAGAGGGTTGGAGTCGCCGTTGTCCCGCCTAGGCCCCCTCGAAGAGTAAGACGCAATGGTGTCGTCCGACCTGTCGACTGTGTTTAGGTCATCTGTAGCAGCCACCGTGATTGACAACGACGAGGCGCTCATTCCTGATAGTCCGTCATTGTCAGGGCCGGAGTTGCCTGCAGCATTGGAAACCGTAACGCCAGCAACCATGGCCTCGTCGAGGATTCTGCTGTGCATGTCGCTTCCGTCGGATCCTCCGTCCTCATGACTGGTTATGCCCCAAGAAAGAGAGATTATATCGATGCCGAAATTGTCTTCGTTTACTCCCGGCCAAGCATCATCCTTGTGGTCGATAATCCATTGAAGTCCGTTCATAGCAGACTCATAGAACTGCTGCTCCAACAGATAGTTCTCAAATGGGCCTGCCCCGACATCTGTTCCTATTCGCACATCAACTAGAGATGCATTCGGTGCTGATCCATAGTACCCGGATTGCGAGCCATCAGACTCTATGCCTGTGGCACTTGCCATCCCCATGCAAGCCGTTCCATGCTGATTGCCGTCATCGGGGTCGAATGAGCCGTCTTCCTCTCGCCCACCGGCGAGAATACACTGTGGGTCAGAATGTAAGTAGCAAACCGCATCATATCCGGCCACAAACTTCCCAGAAAGCCCTGGGTGCTCGTTATCAACACCGGTGTCAGTGAGAGCGATGTTGACACCAAAGCCGCTCACTCCCAAATCCCAAGCTCCGACTGGGTACTCTGTCGAGTTCTTCGCCTTCACAGCCGGAGTCTGAACATCCCCATAGAATACCAGCGAGCCATATCGCTCGACCATCACTACTCCATCGAATTGTGCAAGGGCGTACACTTCGGTGGCATCTACGGCGCCGATTAGTACTGCATCCACTACTGGTAGTTCAACGTGAATCTCGTAGCCCGCAAGGGCAAGTCTGGCCCTGTCTTGGTCCGTCACTTCCCTTGAGTACGAGATTCCGACATTCACAGAGCCCTTGGCAAATTGCAGCGAGTCGTGAATGCCGTTCCTATCTGAATCCAAAGTAGTAGTCTCCCACCAGGGCACCTGCTCCAACCAGGTCACAGGAGCCTGAATTGGTGCGGTTTCTACTTGCCCCTCTTCGATTAACTGGACTCCGTCTTGATGTAGAGAGTAGTGGTTTGGAAGGGCTAAGCTTCCTGTGCATGAAACAAGCATGATGACGCAGAGCAGTGCCTTGACCGGCCTAGGTTGCATCGTTGTGCTCACATAGACTTGGTCTTTCAACCCAACCTCATTCAGCGTACACAAAGCGTACGCAAGAGCAGTTTGGTGGGGGCACTGGGATTTGAACCCAGATCAGCGGGTATCTTCCG
>CEUY01045867.1_pt1 | contig 20274 bp, 23 predicted proteins | sample 361481 | NCBI WGS metagenome assembly CEUY01 (sample SAMEA2622737, study PRJEB7988) | marine metagenome | isolation source: saline water (ENVO:00002010), including
CACGAAACCCCAAGTAGAACCAAAAGAAGGTACAAAAGATTCATATGGGAAAATATTCGGAAATACTTCTTGAATTGTTTTAGCAATTCGATTAAAACATTGGTCTGAAAGAACAGGACCAGTAGGACCTGCTTGAGTAACAATCATCCCTTCAGGATTAAGTCTATTCTTTAATAATTCATAAAACTCTTTGGTATACAACATCAAAGCAGGTCCATCTTCCAAAGGATCAGGCAAATCAACAATAATTACATCGTATCTAGTTTCATCTTTTTGCAAATAAATCAATGCATCTGAAAAATGTAAATCCAGCCTTTCATCATCAAAAGCACCTGCACTATGATTTGGTAAATATTTCTTACATACTTTTACTACTTCCTCATCGATATCTACCATAGTTACATTATCAATGTTTTTGTCACGTAAAACTTCTCTAATAGTTGCACCTTCTCCACCACCAGCTACAAATACTGATTTCGGATTTGAATGAAAAACTAAACTGGGATGGACTAAAGATTCATGATATATAAATTCATCTAATTCAGTCGATTGAGTTTTATTATCTAATAAAAGTCTGATTCCAAAACTAGGAGTTTTCTGAATCAAAACGTTTTGAAATTTTGTTTGACATGAAAAAATTTCATCCTCAACCTTCACTAATTGCTTTAAATCATCATTGATAATTTCTGAATGCCATTTCTGATTATTTTTCATAGTTTTTTACTGGCCTATCCTCTTTTAATCTCTGTAATTGATGGATCATTACAAGATAAGGAATCAATAAGAATATTCGCCGCATCTTTAGGATAAAATGATTCCCCAGCTGTAAATATATCAACAGCTGCATATCCTAGTTCTGGCCAAGTATGAATTGACAAATGAGACTTGGGAATTGAAACGATACCAGTAACACCTAAAGGAGAAAATTTGTAGAAACTTTCAGCCAATATCTCTTGACCTGAAATTTTAGCTGCAGAAATCATAGAACTCTTAACATGATCAAAATTATCTAGTAATTTCTTGTCACAAACCTTAAGTTCCAAAAACAATTGAATACCAATTTGATTCAACTAATTACCTCAATTTACCAATGAATTAATTAACTTGAAATCCCAATTTGTTGGCAAATCAAATCCAAATCAATATTTTCACTGAAAAATGTTTTTGAAAAATCTAATTTTTCATTTGTGTCAAACTTGGAAATTTCAGAAACGTTAGATAAAGTCTCCATAATTTCAATTGTAGATTTCTCCACGCCAATAATTGGAACATTTTGATTTTCAGCTTCGTAGTAAACATATTCGATGATATTGAGTCCATCAGTAACCAAAAGGCAAGATATTTCATTTCTTAAAGCTGCCATTTGGATATCAGGACGATCGCTTCGGATAACTATTGCCTGATTGCTTCTTTTTGAAAAAGTAACTTCACCAGAATCTAAACCAGTACCTCCGATTACTATACTTTCAATTGGGCTTTTATCAAAATCTTCGCCAATTATATATTTTCCACCGATGTGAGAAACTAATTGATCAAGAGATATTCCAACAAGTTTTCTATTTTCAGGGACTACACCTATACAATTAATGCCTATTGATTCAAAACTAGGTACGATTGAATCGCCAGCAGTAGATACTTGATATCTGGGTAATTTGTTGATTAATACACCAATCAAATTTTCCCCAACGTTTTTGTATTCTTTAGAATAATTCTCTATTTTATAATCCAGTTCATATCCATGAATCAAAATTATTTTAGCAGAAAGATTATTCCACAACTGGGTAGCATCTTTAATATCTAGATGATAAGAACCCTCTACAATAACTACATCATAATCTTTTTCCAGTTTTTTGATTGCAGAAGATAATTCTTTAATATAATCTTTGGAATTATTCAGATCTGGTAATTTAATAGTTTTTTGACCCAGCAATAAATTAAAACTGGATGTGTCTATGTCAAATTCATCAGCATCTGAATTGACTTTAACAACAATAGATTTCTTGGATTGATCATTTAATAATTTTGCCAAACTGGTACAAAAAGCTGTTTTACCAGAACCTTTTTGAGTCGATTGAACATAGAGAACTGACATCTAAATACTCCCTTAATAGGTCTATCGTTTTGATTATAACAAACGTTATCAATTAATGTGATAATCTATAGTGAATATATACTTATGTTAGAAATACTGAATTAAATTTTTTAAAAAACTACTAAACAAGCATATGAAACCTAACAAAAGCAGAACAATGCTAACGGATAAAAATTATAACTACAAAGAAAAAAATAATTTGATCCGTCTTAAAATTCCAACAATTTTCATCTTAATTTGTTACTTATTTATTTTATCTTGCTATCAAATGTCCGGAGTAACAAACCAAGAAATCAAAATCCAAAACGTTAACCGTTCATTAATGTGTCCCGTTTGTCCGGGGGAATCTATAGACCAATCTCAACATCCTCTTGCAGTTCAAATGAGAAATGTAGTAGAAACAAAAATTAATGAAGGATGGACGGAAAATCAAGTAAGAGATTTTTTTGAAGAAAGATATGGTACTGCGGTACTTCTTGAACCATCAAAAGAGGGAGTACATTTAGTTATTTGGATCATACCAATAATTATTTTTATTATTTCTTTTGGAGCTTTGATTTTTGTAATAAAATCTATGCTAAGAAAAAACCAACTATTAAAAAAGAAGACTTGAATTAATGATCGTTGACACAGGTGCAATTGCACTACTTACAGCACTAATAATATCAATTTATTCATCATTCGCATCCTTATTAGGTGGAGCTTGGAAAATAAATGAATTAGTCACTAGTGGTAAATATGGTTTGTTCACTATTCCTCCTTTGCTAGGCATAGCAACTGGAGCTTTAATTTATGCTTTCATAACGCATGATTTTTCAGTCAAATACGTTGCCAATAACAGTAGCTTAGATATGCCAGATATATATACTTGGGTAGCAATATATGCTGGAAATTCTGGATCATTATTATTTATAGCATTTGTACTATCTATTCTAATTGTAATTTTAATTCTAAATACAAGCAAAAAACTTCCCGTTTCATCTCCTTATATTAACTTCATCGTATCGATTCAATTAATATTTTTACTTTTAGTTATGGTAGCTCTCGATAATCCTTTAGATAGACTCCCAGTAACACCTGAAGATGGAAAAGGAATTAACCCTCTCTTAATACACTTCGGAATGTTCATACACCCACCAACACAAATGACAGGATTAGTTGCTATTTCAATACCTTTTAGTATCGCAATGGGTACCTTAATTGCAAACAGAGGTCAATTTGATGATTGGATAGATATTGGTAGAACTTGGGGCATAATTTCATGGATAATACTCACTTTCGGTTTAATATTAGGATCATGGTGGGCATACACTATATTAGGATGGGGTGGGTACTGGGCTTGGGATCCTGTAGAAAATTCTGCACTAATGCCATGGCTTATCATGACAGCTTTTATACATTCAATAATGGTTCAAAAAAATCGCCGCATGTTCAGAACCTGGAACATGATATTAATCATCTTGGCTATTTCTCTTTCTCAAATGGGAATGTTTATTAACCGTGGCGGACCAGTCCCTTCAGTACATTCTTTTGCCCAGTCAACAATGGGATGGCTATTTTTAATATTTATGGCATTCACTCTGTTGTCTTCAATAACTGTTTTATTTTTTAAATCTAACACCATAAAAAGCAAAAACACAATTGAATCTATTTACTCAAGAGAAACAATTTTCTTGGTACAAAATATCCTGTTCATAGTTATCGCAGCAATTACATTATGGGGGACGATATATCCAGTAATTTCTGATTTATTCTTTGGTCAAATAGTCACTGTAGGAGAACCATTTTACGATAAAATGAATGGTCCACTCATGCTTCTCCTGATTGCAATAATGGGTATAGCACCTTTGTTTCCTTGGAAAAAAGGATCCAATATTAAAATAGCAAAAAATTTAATCACGCCTGCAATTATTGGTTTGCTCCCAATGGCAATAATGTTAGCTATAGGATTTTCTAAAATCATCACTTTATTCGGAGTTTGGATTTTTGGAATTGCTGCAACTATTATTATTAGAGAACTAATAAATGGAACTATTTCTATTAATAAAAAATATCAATCAAAATATAAAACATCTATAAAATCATTTTTTAGTTTATTACTATCGAACCGTCCGAGATACGGAGGGTACATTGTTCATTTGGCTGTACTTTTATTTGCGGCAGGAGTTATTCATTCAACATTTTATGCAATTCAAAAAGATATACCTTTATCCATCGGAGATACAGCACAAGTTGGAAAATATTCCTTTTTATACGTAGACTTCAGAACAAACGAATTAGAAAACAGAAGTGAAACTACTGCGATTTTTAACGTATCAAAAGATTCACAATACATAGGATCTCTTGAATCAAATAGAACTTTTTTCTACAAATTCAAAATTGCTGCAACTAGAGCTGGAATCAGAAGCGTACCTATGGAAGATTTTTATATAGTACCATCAACATTTTCTAAAAATGGTGACGCAGTCTTTAGAGTTTACATAAATCCAATGGTATGGATTATGTGGGCATCAGGCCCACTATTATTCATAGGAGCAATATTATCTATATGGCCAAGAAAACAAAATAGAAGAAAAAAATCATGAAATTATTTTTAATATCTCTTTTAATCTCAATAATCCCAGGAATTGTAATTATATGGCCATTTATATTTAAAACTAACTCTTTAGAATTGTTAGAAAAGCAAATTTCTTCTGACAAAAAAATGTCTGTAAAATGGGAAGCAGCAATTTCAAAATTAACTACCGCAAAATTAGATTTTCACATCGGAAAATTATCAAATTACAACTATGAAAAAATTATTGCAGAACAAAATGATGAAATGTTAAAAATAATTGAAAAATTAGATGCTTCAAATACAGATAAAAAAATGTTCCTAGAAAAACTCCAGGAAAAAATTGACTCAAAAATCTAAAAATAAATGATTAAGCTAATTAAAAAATTTACAAACTATTTAAAATTATTTTCAATATTTTTCATAATATCCATTCTTTTTGTGCAATTAGTTGATGTAAACACCTTACAGGCTGAAGAATACAGATTAGTCAAAGGCACATTAATTATTGATTCTGGTAAAAACCCAAAAGATATTGAAGTTCTATTATCTAGAGCAATTCTTGGGGAAGGAGTAATTGATAAATTTACAGCTGTAGCAAATCAAAAAGGGGAATTTGAATTCCAAGAAATTGTATACACAAATAATTCAATTTATACCCTAGTAGTTATGTATAATGGATTGATACATATGAAAACATTAGATTTGTCTGAAGTAAACCAGATACAAACTACTTTGAGAATTCCCCAAACTACTTCAGATGATTCGATCCTAACTATTCCATTAATTTCAATTCTAATTTTAGGAAATAACGATAGGAAAACAGAACTGAAATTCTTGGAAATAATCAAAATAAAAAACGATTCAAATTACACTTATGTACCTGGTTCAAAACCAATGGAAAGACTTAGGTTTAGCTTACCCAAGAAATACCAAAAATTAAATGTAGACTCCAGCCTAATTGATGCACAAGTGATTAAAGTAGATTCAGGCTTTGCTCTTAATGCCTATTTGCATCCAGGAGAACACGACATAATGTACGGCTATACTTTAAATTATGAAAATCAAACAATCGATTTGAAAAAAAACTTTTGGTATAACACAACAAAAATCAGAATATTAGTTCCGGAAAATTTATCGATTAATTTAAATAACAATGTTTACATCACAGAAACAGCTGAAATTGGACAAAAAAAATATCAAGTACTTACTTTAGAAGATTTTAAGAAAGCCTCTTCATTAGAAATAAATTTAAGTGGATTACCTACACCATCAATATATGAAAATCTTGAAAACAAATTCAATCAAATAAACTTCCAATATATACCAGTTTCTATACTAATAGTCTTAATGTTTATAATATTTTTTGCTTCTTATACAAGAAAAAAATTGATGGATTCTAAATAAACAAATAAAATTAATTAACTCAAAAAAAATTATTCTCAAATTTATTGGGGTCCTCAACCACAATGGCAAATATTGAAACAGACAATTGTTTACAAAAAAAAGCTTCAGAATATGTGATAGAAAAAGACTTAATTATTGCTGCACCAAAATCTAAAATTATCACCTATCTACCTGCAGTAAAAAATCAAGTTGTCTATAATCAAAAATACCCTAAAATCAATATAGATATTCAAGACTTGTTAGATATAAATTTATCAGATAACCAAAGTATAGTTTCCTTCTATAACAAATATGGTGACTTAGGATTGTTATCTGAATTCATTTCCAAATTCGTTAATCCACCAATTTGGTTAAAAACATTAAACACAGGAAGAAATGAAAACTTCTTAGGTATATATCAACCTACAGAGCAAATACGTAACTCTATTTGGATTCAATCTTTAGAACCATTAACTATAATTCCAGTTAAATTTCCAAAATCAACTTTTAATTCCAAAATCAATTCAATTGCAACAGATGAAGAGATAATAAAATATGCTCAAGTAAAACCTCAAAATGCATCAACCACATATAATTCAAATCTTATTGATTTCATTGAAAAAATAGAAACCAATGATTCTGAAATGCAAAAATTTTTCCCTAATCTTAAAAAGAACTCTTCAGAAATTCAAAATAAAACTGTATATCCAACCCCTTACACTAAACTTTATTTTAAATACTATGCTGAAGATTTAAATACAATAAAATTTGTTTTGGAAGAAATTAAAAATTTGATCAGAAATTATGCAAAATTTGGTGAAAATATAAATGAAAATTATCAGGAATCTGACGATCCAAATAGTTCTCAAAGAATAAAATTAAGACAAGTTGTTTTAAACTCTCAACCAAAAGAAAAAATTATACAAATCAATGATTCCAATACGAACGAAAAAAAATGGGAGAAATTACTCCTCTTCAATAGTTTGATTTCAATGTTTACTTATGAAGCAAAAACACAGGCTTTAATTAAAAACTGGAAATTATGCGTTAAATTCAGATGTCAAAAACCCTTTATCCCAAAAACTAAAACTCAAAGTTTCTGTTCAAATTCTTGTAGAAGAAATAAAACTAAATAAATTTTCCTAAGAAAAATTTAAGGTCTTGTTTAAAATATTTTTAAAAAGGCAATTTTATTTTTTTACCACTTTGAGCACTAAGTTGAACGGCATCAATAAATTCCATATATCTAACACCATCTTCAAAGCTAGTATGAGTAATAATTTCATCCCCTCTAATTGCATTAATAAACTCTTCTTCCACCCTCCAGACGCCCACTTCGTTTTTAGGAATACTCACGGGCTCTAATTTTGAATCTCCACGCTTACCCAAAAAAACATTTAGATTTTCTAGATCTATAAATAGAGTACCTTCTGTTCCAAAAAGCCATGCACTATCTGAAGAAGCTAGTCCTGTCACATTACTCATCTTAATATGAGCTAAAGGTCCAGAATACATTTCACTTAAAATTTCAAGATGATCAGGTATGGTAAGAACATTATTTTTGCCATCCTCACTTTTACGAGATTTAACATGTACTCTGCTGAGTGCTATAACACTTGAAGCTTCGCCAATCCATCTCATCAAAGTTTCGTACCATATCCCAAGAGCCATCACATTATTACCACTAAAATCTCTAATCTGTCTCCAATGTACAGGCGATTCAGTTTCAACAAAACCATTAAGGCTAATATTCAAGTCTACAGATAAAATCTCTCCAATGGCATTTTCAGACAATAATCTTTTGACTGTTTTATCAATCTTAAAAGTATGAGGCGCAGGAACAATCTGGGTGACTAGGTCTTGATTAATTTTTGAAGCTGTGAGCATCTCATTCGCTTCAACTGAATTCATTGCCATGCGAGCTTCAGTTAATACATGTTTATTACATTCAAGAGCCATTAAAACCATAGGATGATGCATGTAAGGCCAAGTACCTATACATATCGCATCATTATCTGGAGATTCAACTACATCTATCCAGTTATCAATAACATTCGGAATTTCATATTCATCAGCAACAGCTTGACTAGAGGCAATACTACGATTTGTCACACTTACAATTTCTACACCATCTATTTTTTTGAAACCTGGAATGTGTTGCAGTTTAGTATTAGCACCTGCACCAATTAATCCTACTCTAATATTGTCTGACATTTTTACCTCCAAGATAAAATTTCTATTTTAATTCCTGTTATATTCAACACCAATTCGATCTGTTTCAGCTTTAAGTAAATGACCATCAATAGTTGTAACAAATAAAGTATTCATGTCATCTCCTCCAAAAACACAATTTGTAGGTCTATCATATATCAATGGATGTCTCTCTATAACTTCACCAGAAGGAGAAAAAACATAAATGGAAGGACCCGGACCTCCAGCAAACCATCCTGCTGTGGCAATGATACATCCCGTTTTATCAATAGCCATTCCATCCACTCCTCTATTTGCACCAAAATCATGTAATACTTTATAACTGCCTAAAGTATTATCCTCGTTAACATCATAAGCTCTTAATTCTCTTTTTTCGTCATCTCTTCTCCCGCTCTGAGCTACATATAAAGTTTTGTAATCTAATGAAAATAATATTCCATTCGGTCTAGTTGTATCATATGTGACCCTTTTCACAACCCATTCTGATTTTTCTTTATCATTAGAAAGAAAATAAACTGAATCATGATCCAATTCTTTATGAGTCAAATTCTCACTCCATGTTCCAGCAGCGCCTTCATAAAAAGGATCGGTAAACCAAATATTACCATTACGATCTATTGCTAAATCGTTAGGAATATTAAAAGATTTGCCTTCAAACGAATCAATCAAAACTTCTGTAGGAGCATCACTTCCTTTATATGAAACAACTCGACGAGCATCTCCTTCACAAGCAAATATCACTCCCTCTTTAGTTCTAGCTAATCCATTTGCCTGATTAGTATCTTCACGAAAAACAGTTGAACTTCCTTTTTGGGGGTCATATCTAAGAAGCTTTGATTTAGGAATATGTGTAAAAATAACACCTGAACCATCCCAAACAGGACCCTCTGTTACCCCACCATAAGGTCCATCAATTAATTCAAAATCCCAACTCAATGATCAATCTCCTTTTATTAGATTTTTACTTCAATATCTTCTATGAATTTTTCATCATCTGAAAATCCACCAACTTCTCTTAAAATGTTGAATTCATTTCTCATGGTACTATTCAATGCTTTTTCATCAGTAGTATACAATACAAATTTAACGCCTTTTTTAATCCATTTTTTTTGCAATTCTACTGTCTGATGATGAACCATTAAAGGCACAGATTTTTCTTCGCATAAAGAGAGTATTTTTTCTAACATTTGATCATATTTGGGATTACTAAAATCTCTAGGTATTCCCATTGATATACTCAAGTCATTGGGGCCAACAAAAATAGCATCTATTCCTTGAATTTCTAAAATTTTTGGTAAATTTTCTACAGCAAATACACTTTCAATCCCAACAATACAAATAACATCTTTATTTTCATTTTCCAAATATTTTTTTGTTTCCAAACTCGGAAAATCATTATTATCCATTACTTTTTCTAAGGCAATTCCCTTCAATGGATTCCATTTAGCTGCACCTACAACTGATTTTACTTGTTCCACAGTCTCGCAATATGGAATTATTACTCCAGCAGCACCCAAATCTATCGCCTGGGTTACATGATGAGAAGAAACGCCAGGTACTCTTACAATAGGAACTGTGTTTGTATTCCTAAAAGCAGACACCAAATCTGAAATCTCTCCACGATCTCTAGGAGCATGCTCTGAATCTATAACTACAAAATCAAAATTTAAATTGGAAATACTTGAAACCCATTTGGGATTACGAAAGAAAGCAAGCATTGTACCTAGTAATAATTCCCGCGCACGAAGCCTTTTTTTAAATTCAGACCCACTTACCATAATAATATCTATTCTCCTAAAAAATAATTGCCCTTTAATTTAAATACTTTCAAAAATTTTACACAAATTCATTTAAGCAGAGCTATAATACATATATATTCAATCGATTGTATTGTCTTATTTAAATATAAGCAATAACACCTAGACATGTAAGAAGTATTTTATCTAAACGTAAACAATTTTGAATCACTTCTAAAAGGAGTTGAGCTTGATAATAGATGGACACATGTATTGTTTTCCAAAATTAGATTCATTAGCTGGCTACGAAACTATTGAAGAAAAATTTCATTACATTCAACAAGAACTTGGTGGTCATCACCAACCAGTCTGGAAAGTCTCAGACAAATCTAAAAGTGATAATTCCACTTTAATTGATCCAAAAACTCATAAATTTCAAAAAGTTAAATGGCAAACAAATATTAGTAGATTGGGCTGGGAATACAAGGATAAGTTATATACAAAACAATATCTACCTCCAATGTTAAGTAATTTAGAATCTACACCTGAATATATGATCTCCGAAATGGATTATGCTGGAGTAGATATGGGTATAATTCACACTTCTCCCCATTTAGGACTATTAAATACATACCTTAGAAATATTGTCCAAAAATATCCCGATAGATTTATCAGATTAACTAGCCTAGAAGAAAAAAAAATACCCTTTCAAATTGAAAAATCAATTGATGAAATTGAAACAGAAAAACAACACACAAAAACAATGGGGTATCATTTTCATTCAAAAAACTATTACGAATCAGGTCTATCTGAAAACTGGACTGAAGGTAAAATGAAAGATTTCTGGAGTGCAATATCTTCATTAAAAATACCAGTATTTTTTTCACTAGGATTAAGGTCAAAATCTAATTTTGAAAATATTCAATTTGAAGATTACATTCAAGAGCAAAAAGTTTTATTGAAATGGATGGAATTATATTCAAACACTGATGTAATCATTACCCATGGATTACCATGGAGAAAATTTTTTCTTGAAAATCATAAAAAGTTCCCAGAAGAAATTTGGAATATATTCAAACAACCCAAATGTAATTTACAATTAATGTTACCAATACAAATAGGAAACATATTTGAGTACCCATGGGTTGAAACTGAAGAAATTATTTCTATCTGCACAGAAAAAATTGGATCTGATAGGTTAATATGGGGAACAGACATGCCATTAGTTGGCAGGTTCTGCACCTACAAACAAGCATTAAATCAATTCAAAATACACTGCAATTTCTTGTCAGATTTTGATAAATTAAACATATTAGGCCAAAATATGTTAAGAATAATGAAATTAAATATATAGGATTAAAAATTTGAAAGTTTTAGGTATAGAAACATCATGTGATGAAACAGCTGTAGCTGTTGTAGAAGACGGAACTAATTTACTTTCTAATGTTGTTGCATCCCAAGCAGAAATGCATGCAAAATTTGGAGGAATAGTGCCTGAAGTAGCTTCAAGGCAACATCTACTAACAATTATACCTACCATTGAAGAGTCATTAAACCAATCTAAATGTGATCTGGGAGATCTAGATCTAATAGCTGTTACCAATGGCCCCGGATTAGCTGGTTCATTACTGGTAGGCGTAAATTCTGCCAAAGGATTAGCTATGGCTGGAGGAGATATCCCTTTGATTGGAATAAATCATTTATCAGGACATATATATGCTTCATGGATTAATGAAAACCCTGAGGAATTTGGTGAATTCCCATTTTTATGTTTAGTTGCATCTGGAGGACATACTGATTTAATTCTAATGAAAGAACATCGAGAATTTGAATTGATTGCAAGAACAAGAGATGATGCTGCAGGAGAAGCTTTTGATAAGGCTGCTAGAATACTAGGTTTGAAATTCCCAGGTGGACCTGAAATAGAAAAATTTTCAAAACTAAACAACAAAAGCTTTCCTAAACTTCCAAGACCTCTAATTAAAGGTAGCTTAGATTTCTCATTCAGTGGTTTAAAATCTTCTTTAATTAGATATGCTGAAGAAAAGAAATGGTATCCAAAAAATAATAATAAAATTGATCCAGAAGATATTTCTGAAGTTGCTTCTGCCTTTCAAGAAGCTGTCGTTGACACTCTACTTAGAAACACAATCAAAGCAATAGAGAAATATGACGTAAAAGCACTAATCCTTGGTGGAGGGGTTACTGCAAATTCTTTACTTCGAGAGAAGGCAAAAACAGAATCTCCCATTCCTGTAATAGTTCCTTCACCTAAATTATGTACTGATAATGGAGCAATGATAGCAACAGCAGGTTACTTTGAATCGAAAGGTTTGGAGAAAAACGAATTGCATCAATGGGCAATGGACGCAATACCAAACTTGAAATTAGGATAACAATTGATAAGTCTTTTCAGAGACAATAAATGTTAGAATTTTTACAAATTTTTCATCCAGTACTTCATTACAGCTTACATCTCCTTTTCCCAGGATTAATTGCTCGGGTATTTTTCAAAAAAAAATGGAAATCTGCCTGGGTAATAATGATAGCAACAATGTTAGTTGATTTAGACCATTTACTTGCTAACCCTGTATTCGACCCAAACAGATGTGGGATTGGATTTCACCCATTACATTCTTACTATGCTATTAGTTTTTATTTTTTGATGCTTTTTATTAGAAATATTTATATAAGAATTATTGCCATAGGACTACTATTGCACATGTTTACAGATATACAGGATTGTATTTGGATTATGTTTTTGGGGTAAAACCATTTCCTCCACAACAACGGGCTGGCTATATTCATACATCACAGCTGCTTTAATTTGATTCATTAATTCATCCTTTTCAGTAAAGATAAATCCATCAGTTATTGTGATTATTTATCTTCTATTTTTGAATCAATTTTTTTAAATATTTTACTAGTAAGGATCCACATAACTACCACCAATAAACCAGTCCAAAAAAGAAAGATTAAATCTTGATCACTAGGCAAAAACCATAAACTAATATACCAAACAATAAACCCAACAAAACCTATTAGTAATGATATTAATATTTTTTGAGCCATAACTAACCTCGTCAATAACCAGAGATTATACACTCTTTGTTAAATAATTTTCCTCTTTAATACCATTTTTCTTTATCTACAATGTTGTGTAATTCTTTGCCTTCATTAAAAAGAATGATATTTTTTTGAATTATTTCATATCTTCTATTGTTAATGATTCCATCTGCATCTAAAAGAGCTACATGAGGAGTAATTATCACACCAGGAAGATTCCATAACTTATGATTCTTGGGTAATGGTTCTTCTTCAAACACATCAAGGCCTGCTCCAGAAATTATATTGTTTTCCAAAGCATTAACTAAGTCATCCAAGCTGGTTGTTTTTCCTCTTCCAATGTTAATAAAAATTGATGTAGGTTTCATTTTTTTAAACAATTTTAAATTAAATAGATTTTGTGTTTCAGGTGTATGCATGACCGTTGAAACTAATACATCTATGTTGCCGAGAAAATCATATAACTGCTCTGGCTTAATTACTTCATCAAAATTTTCTAATCGATCAAACTTTGGATCAACACCAATCACTTCCATATTAAATGCTTTGCATAATCGTCCGACCTCTTGCCCTATCCCTCCAGCACCTACAATCATTACAGTAGCTTGATTAAGATGAATCACTTCGTGTCGATTAGCATTTTGATTCCATTCTTTTCTTCTTTGAGCTTCAAAAAAATCTGGAAATCTTTTTGATAAAGCTAACAAATATGTCATGATGTGATTACCAATATGATCGGAATAAATTCCTCTTGGATTTGTCACAACTACAGGATGTTCCACCAATTCTTTATAAAACCATCCATCTCTACCTGACTCATTAACAAAACTTCCTGTATCAGGATTAGCTAACCACTTCAAATTGTTAGCATGCTTTAAAGCATCTGGACTAACCCAACCGTATCCAGCTTGTACTAAATGAATTTTTGACAATACTTCACTTTCGTTTTTAAATGCAAAAATTTTAATGCCTGGATAATCTCTTTGGATTCTGTTAATAAAATCTTTTTTTACTTCATCCAATGGAGGGAAAAACGCAAAATTAGATAACTTCATTTAAATGATCTTTATTAATAAAAATTAAAAGTATGAGTATAAATAATGATGCGAGGTAGAGTACAACCAGCAAAGCTGATCAAGCATAGTACCTACTATTAATATATACATAGTTGCTTTTAGGGCTGTATATAATCCAACGCATCATTAGTATGATATCATTTCTGAAATTTACCAGCAAAAAAATGTTCCACATTACTAATTGTCAAACTCGACAGCTTTTGACCAAGTCCAACCTTCTTCACCAGTTTCTACAATACGAATTCGCATAATTCCAGTTGAGTAATTCTTAGGTGCTCCTTCAACAGAATTCAATCTAACATACAAACATGTAGCTTCTTCAAGAACTTCTATCTTTGTCCCTACCTGTAATTGAGAGCCTTCAGATTCTTGAAGTACACAATGTTCAGATTTACCACCACCGGTAAAATGTGAATAAATGTTAATCATTTTAGAGTCAAAAGATGTCCATAAAAATAAAGGTAACTCAACTGTAGGATTATTCCCACCAGTTTCGTAAACTTTTACTTCAATAGACGGTTGTTTTAACAGACCTGATTTAGAACTTTGCGCTTGTTCACTTGAACAGCCAGTGATAGTAAAAAGCAATGTGAAAGTAAGTAAATAGAAAATTGCTTTACGCATTTTTTAATCCTTTTACTATAATTTATATAATTATATTAACAATTTTTTCAGATTATACACTCTTTTGATGAAAATTAAACTGTCACTCTTTTAAATCTACTGCTGAAGTCCAAGTCCAGCCTTCCTCTCCAGTTTCTGGAATTCTGATCTTAATTAACCCAATCATATATTTATGTGGAACACCATCAAGTGATGTGAAATGTGTAAAAAAACATTCAGCATCCTTAATAAATTGCACATCTGCTCCTTCTTGAACTGGGATTCCTTCCGTTTCTTTGATTACACAAAAATTTTCTTTTGTATGACCGCTGTTTGCTGGCCTACTGATATCTTTGTATTCAAAAGATTTCCAAAACATCAAAGGTACTTCAGCTGGAGGCAAAGACCTACCAGTATCACCTTTACTATTTACTTTTGGAATCTGAGCTATGGGTTGCTTAAACACACCAGATTTTGAATTTTGTACTTGTTCACTTGAGCAACCAATAATTGAAAAAAGAAATGTAAAAATAAGTAAATAGAAAATTGCTTTACGCATTTTTTAATCCTTTTACTATAATTTATATCATTGTATTAACAATTTTTTTCAAATTATACACTCTTTTGAGAAACTTAATTAGTTCTCTCCGAAAATAGCTTTATATGAAAAATTGCTTAATTCTATAAAAAACAATTCATGTTTGATAACATAGAATTGGTGTGTCGGTAGATAGTTGCGAACAACTTTAGCTTTCACGAGTTAAAGAACTAACTACCTTCGCATCATAATCATGTCCCTAGACATAAGCATGTACCTCAAAGTTACTCATCTAACCCATCCAATTCAATTTGAGTTTTTTGCCATTGATAATTAATTTCACCAGAATAAAATTTATCAGGGTGTTCTATTGCCCAAACTTGCTTTCTAATAATATAGTTTTTGGGATCAACTTTAATTCCCTCTTTCCAATAACATAATGCTTCTTGGATTTTTCCAGACTGAAAAGAATCCATTCCTTTTTGGAAAAACTGATTTGATTCTTTAGTATTATTTGTAAATTTTGTCATATCGGTTTTATTGCTAAACTCTTGATCATTAATTATCCATTTTTTTAATTTATTTCTAGTTTGTATATTTCTAATATCAAAATTACCCAATTGTTTCGCAACAATATATCCTTTTTCATTAATTAATATCCCATTTGGAATTGCCTTAAAACCGTATAAATTTCCCGTAATATTTTTTTGATCAATTAAAGTTGGAAAATTTAGATTTAATCCTGAGATATAGCGGTCGACCTTATCGTGTCCTTGTAAATCTATAGCTATAGAAATTATAGAAACTTTTTCAGAATATTTATTATTAAAATCTTGCCAAACTGGCAATTGAGCTCTACATCCTCACCAAGAAGCCCACATGAACAAAATTATTTTTTTACCTATAAAATCTGAAATATTAACAATCTGATTATTCGTAGTAGGCAATGTGAAACTTGGATTTTTTACGAGCATAAAAATCATACCTTTTTTGTAGACACTAAACTGTCATGAGTATATACCAAGAAAATGGTATAAGTTAAGACATCTTTATTTATGTAAAGGATGTTCTAGTAAATTATTGACTACCAAACAGAAATTCAAGAACACCTGTAAACTTGACGATAATAAACAACAACCACAACAAAACAAATGGCCAATATTTAATAAGAAACTTTATTAAAACATCTAACATACTCTGAAATTAAAAACCTTTCAAAATTAAACTGTTATTATATATTTTCAAATTAGTCTCTTTTAACAGCTCCAGTCCATGTCCAACCCTCTAAATCTTTATCTTTCCCATCTAAAACTCTTATTTTAATTAAAGAAGTTGGCAGTTTCAAAGGGGTACTCCCTGGTTTCATTAAAACTACTCTTTGACAATCGTTTTCAGAAGCACCAATAATCTCTACTCTTGCTCCAGATTCAAAAGGAACACCAGGTTCAAATTTAAATTCATTTATAGAACAAAAATGTTCCTTTGGGGATGTTCCATCTAATCCTCCCACAGAATAATTCGACATTATCTCTTCCATAGAAGTCCATATACTAAGTGGTACTTTTCTTTCAATACATGCATCAGAAACAATTCTTTTTACATAACACGAATCTCTATCATTTTGAGGAATTGTTCCGTACTGTAATTCATCTTTTTGAATCATTACTGTAGTATCTTGTAAAACACCTTGATTTGATATTTGTGTTGTCTCTTCATTTGTCGATGAAGTACAATTAATTGCAAATAACATGACAATTAAAGATACGAATAAAAAAAATCTAAAATTCATAATTTGGTTCTTTCTATAATTTTTTATTTAGCAATGTCATAACACAGAATTTGCAATATACATAGGATGTTCTGACATGATGTTGAGAAATTTCAGGCTTTACATCTCGCAAATTTAGAGAACAAAAAATACTAATATTGCTCCTAAAACAAAACCGCTAAATCCTGCATGCCATAGCATTTGGTAATCAGAGATTCCAGTTTTATTTTGCCAATGATGTATTATTTGTTTATGCCATTTTATTAGATTCATAATAAAAAATTATACCCTTTTATAATACTTGAAATAAGTATAAACCCATTAATTAAAATACATAATTATTGATATCACAAACCATTCAAACTCTACAACAGTTAATGGTATAGCTAATTTTGGAATCTATGAATTTTCTTATGATTAGACGTCTTTGCCACTTTCAAAGTGAAACTGTACGCCTTTTCGAATCCCAGAAGGCCATCTTGATGTGACTGTTTTTAGCTGAGTGTAAAAATGCACACCTTCCATACCATATATTGAAGAACCGCCAAACAGTGAACGCTTCCAACCACCAAAACTGTGCATAGCAACCGGAACAGGGATAGGTATATTCACACCTACCATCCCTACTTTAACGTTTGAGGAAAAGTGACGAGCCGTGTCACCATCTCGTGTGAAAATAGCTGTGCCATTGCCATATTCATGATCATTAACAAGTGTCAATGCTTCATCATAATTAGACACTCTCACAATCGATAAAACCGGTCCAAAAATTTCATCGGTATAAATTGGCATACTCGGAGTCACTTTGTCAAACAAACAACCACCAATATAGAATCCATCCTTTTTAACCTCTGATCTTCCGTCAACTTTAAGCTCAGCACCTTCATTAATCCCTGATTCAATGTAGGACAAAATCTTTTCTTGACTTTGCCTTGAAATAACAGGTCCCATTTCAACACCGGGTTCATCATAAGCGCCGATTTTAAGAGATTCTACTTTTGGTTTAAGCGATTCAATCAATTTGTCGGCTGTTTCATCACCAACAACAACCACCACGGAAATAGCCATACAACGCTCACCAGCCGAACCATAGGCTGCACCAATAATAGCATCTGCGCTTTGTTGTAAATCCGCATCAGGCATCACAACCATATGATTTTTAGCACCACAAAGAGCCTGAACACGCTTATTATTGCGTGAACCTTCTTGATAGATGTACTCACCTACTGTAGTTGAACCTACAAAACTGATGGCCCTAACTAGAGGATTTGTAAGTATTTCATCCACAGCTTCTTTATCTCCCACAATAGTGTTTAACACACCCGCAGGAAGACCTGCTTCATGAATGAGCTCTGTTAGCCTTAATCCACACGATGGAACTTTCTCAGATAATTTTAGAACGAAAGTATTTCCACAAGAAATTGCAACAGGATACATCCACATCGGCACCATTCCTGGAAAGTTAAAAGGAACAATACCAGCACAAACTCCAATCGGTTGGCGCAAGTTATAACTATCAATGCCTGTTGAAACATCAGCACTAAAGTCAGATTTAAGGTGATTATTAATTGCTGTGCAATACTCAACAACTTCTAAACCTCTTCCAACTTCACCTTTTGCATCATCAAATGTCTTACCATGCTCCTGGGATATTAACTCTGCTAATTCGTCAGTATGTTCGATTATTAATTCACGATATGAAAACATTATTTGTGCACGTTTTGATGGTGTTACCTGACTCCAACTTTCAAGTGCATTATTTGCTACTTGAATTGCATTTTCTGTATCTTTTGCACTTACACCTTCTATCTGTCTAATAATTTCACCTTTAGCAGGATTATAGACGTCAAATATACGTCCAGAGTTACCTGCAACTTTATTGCCACCAATGATATGTTGTAAGCGATTAATAGACATCGGAATTAATATTTTTCATAAGGGTTAAAATTATACATGTCCTTTAATACAAATTAAACTGTCATAGCAAATAACATAACAAACAAGTGCAAAATGCTAAATAGACGTCCTGCGTTAGTTCCTCAGTAGTAGTTTTGCAACTGTAAACAGCGTCAGAGACTTAGATTCGTATCTATAAACAGCATCAGGACAAGAATATGTTATTTATATATAGATTTTTGTTGCACCAAATTAACCAAAAGAGTATCTTTGAAATACGATTTAAGAGGTATATAGTTTTATGAAGTTTTCTGTATTAATTCTTTTAATTATAAATTTATTATTCATTTTTGGGTGTGGTAATACTACATCTACGCAAACTGGTTATTTAAAACAACCAACTGCAAATATTGACCCTAATGCTTCAGATAAATATACTGGCGGTAACCAGACAGATAAACAAAGAGCGATCAAGTCAGATTTGCCTTTAGAGTTGTGGGACTCATTTGAGTATCGAAAAATGGCAGGCATGTCAAATTCAGGTTGGAATAACACCAAAATTGAATTCTGTGTTTTTGAAGGCTCTGGTTCTAAATTATCTGTTGGAGAAAAAGTAGAAATCATTGAAGAAGCTAGATGTTTAAATTCATATTATTCAGCAGATAATGAGAGTCCTAATAGAAAATATCCTGTAGGAATCGTGAAAATTCGAGTATTATCTACTGGTGAAATAGGTTGGACTTGGACAAGTTCTGTAAATTTTGACTAGAAATTTAATATAAAATGGAAAACTATCCTATATCAAAAGTTTGTTTGGCACATGTATCTTCAGAATTTTTTGACGTTTGTAAAACTGTTGATAAAATTGTTTCGTTGATTCAAGAAGCTTCAAAAAATGGAGCAAATATTGTGGTTTTTCCAGAAGCATTTTTACCTGGTTTTCCTGTTTGGGCTGCACTCAAACCACCTACTCAAAATAATCATTTTTTTAAAACTTTGGCCCAGAACTCTATTTATTTAGATGGTCCTGAAATTTCTCAATTATGTAAAGTTGCTTCTGAATTTCAAATAATGGTTTCATTAGGGTTTAATGAGTTAAGTAAACAAAGTCTTGGATGCATATGGAATAGCAATATTATTATAAGTGATAAAGGCGAGATATTGTCACATCATCGTAAGATTGCTCCAACATTTTTTGAGAAATTAGTTTGGGCACCTGGAGATGGAGCAGGATTACAAGTTCATGAAACTTCAATTGGAAAATTAGGCGTTTTAATTTGTGGTGAAAATACAAATCCATTAGCTAGGTATTCATTACTAGCTCAAGGTGAACAAATTCATATTTCTA
>CEUY01042121.1_pt1 | contig 20232 bp, 15 predicted proteins | sample 361481 | NCBI WGS metagenome assembly CEUY01 (sample SAMEA2622737, study PRJEB7988) | marine metagenome | isolation source: saline water (ENVO:00002010), including
CAATTCTAGTCTATTGGAATAAATCCATTTATGATGGGAAAAACGCCGTAGTTTTAGGGGGCCAGGGGTGGCAGTAAACAAGCGCAATCAAAATAAACGCTCAAATATACTAGTAATAACAGAAGCGTTGCTCATTGCTTACATGGGTTATATTTCTCACTTTATCCTTACACAGATTGGCATGTCACCAAATGTAGCGGTGGAAAAGCTGATTATAAATGTGGGGATGCTTACCGTTTCAATTTTACTATGCTCGCTATCAGTTGGCTTATATGAAGCGAAATTACGAGAAACCTTTCGGGGTATAATTCGTCGTATATTTGTAAGTGTTGGCCTGAGCTATTTTTTAGTCGAATTGCTAAGTCGTGCATTTTTTGACGACTTGGTTATGGATTCTTACTTTCTGCCAGCATCTGTTAGCTCAATAATAATTACCTTAGTCGTTTTCAGGTATTTTACAAACCGCCTAGGATTATTAGGTTTAGGGAAAGTGCGTATATTGGTTTTAGGAGCCGGAGAGAGAGCTTCAATTATTGAAAAGCGTATGCGTAGAGATGTTGACCGAATAGGGTTTGAATTAGTTGGTTTTATTCCTATTCCGGGTGACAACCGCGAAGACGGTATAAAGAAAGAGAAGATAATCCACTTAAAAGTGGATGAGAGCTTTCAGCAGTTTATTGCAGACAATGAAATTGAAGAGATAGTTATTGCCTGCGACCAACGTCGAGGAACACTTCCGGTAGAAGTGCTTTTCGATTGTAGGCTTAGAGGTATTGAAGTTACTGAACTTTTGGATTTCATGGAAAGAGAAACAGGGCAAATTGTAGTAAATCTCATGTACCCGAGTTGGGTCATCTATTCCAACGGTTTCCAAAGCCAAAACTACTTGCGAGATGCGCTGGATTACACTCTCAACGCATTTCTAGCATTCATCATATTTCTTTTCGTTTGGCCAATCATGTTGGTCACTGCATTTATTATCTATTGCGATGATGGAAGGCGTACAGGTGTGTCCGTTTTTTATAAGCAAGAGCGAGTAGGTTTAAATGGAAAGCTTTTTAAAATAATCAAATTTAGAAGTATGCGACCTGACGCCGAAAAAGATGGGGCTAAATGGGCTAGCAAGAATGATGACCGCGTTACCCGTATTGGCCACTTCATTAGAAAGTACCGCGTAGACGAATTACCACAGCTTTTAAATGTATTTAAAGGCGAAATGGCATTTATCGGACCTCGCCCAGAGCGCCCGCAATTTGTAGAGCAGCTTGTACGCGAAGTGCCTTATTACAATCAACGCCACAATGTTAAACCTGGTTTGGCCGGATGGGCGCAGCTCAATTATCCCTACGGCGCTAGCGTAGAGGACTCTATGGAAAAATTGAAGTTCGACTTATATTACGTAAAGCACCAAAGTTTACTGTTAGATATTTTAATTTTAATTCGTACTGTTGAAATTGTGCTTTTTGGGAAAGGGCGATAACTATGAAGCTAGACAATCGTCTAAATGCGATGACAGTGGATGTTGAAGATTACTTTCAGGTTTCTGCTTTTGAAGGGGTGGTCGATAAGAAAGATTGGGATAGCATTAGCCTTCGCGTGGGTAACAATACCCATAGGCTGTTAGATTTATTTGCAGCGAACAATGTTAAATCTACCTTTTTCACACTTGGCTGGGTAGCAGAGCGCTGCCCAGACGTCATTAAACGAATAGTAAGTGAAGGTCACGAACTGGCAAGTCATGGGTTAGCGCATCAACGGGCCACAACGATGACCGAGCGAGAGCTTTACAACGATATCAAGCAGAGTAAGGATATCCTCGAGGGTATTGCTGGAATTGCCTTAAAGGGATACAGGGCGCCGAGCTTTTCAATTAACGACACAAATACTTGGGCTTACGATATCCTCAAAGAGTTGGGGTTTGTCTACTCATCAAGTACATATCCAATCCATCACGACCTCTATGGAGTACCTGAATGGCCTCGCTTTAGGTATGAACGTGATAACGGGCTAATTGAAATACCTATCCCTACAGTTCGTAAAAAAGGAAGCAATGTAGGAATTGGCGGTGGAGGTTATTTTCGTTTGTATCCTTATTGGCTGTCGAAACGCCGAATTACAGAGTTTATGCAAACTGAAAGTGCACCTTATAGTTTTTATTTTCACCCGTGGGAAATAGACCCAGAGCAACCGAAACTTTCATCGGCTCCATGGAAATCTAAAGTTCGTCACTATATCAACTTGTCAAAAATGGAAGGCAAAGTAGAAAAGCTGCTTAACGACTTTAACTGGGTAACAATGCAAGAAGCTTACGATATTGATTGAATAGACGGTGCATTTGAACTAGCTAAAAGGCAAGGACGTACACATGAACAAAAACGCAGTTCCCATCATTAAAAATGAAGTTGGGGGTTTCTCTTTTAATAAAAACAAAGCGTTTTATTTTTCTTGTTTCTCTTTGTTATTCGTGTGGGCGGTGTTTTGCTGGCAAGGCATAGTGACCGCGATACAGATCTGGTACGGAAACGAGATATTTAATCATGGTTTCTTCATCCTACCAGGCGCTTTTTACCTAATATACCTTAAGCGAAAAACGTTATTGGTTCAGCCAATAAAAACCACACCACTTGCCTTGATTGTTGTTATCCCAGCTTTGTTACTATATGTTACGGGCATAGCGGGTCACGTGCAGTTGTTTCTTCACGTTGCAACCTTCACTCTGCTACCTGCTTTGATATGGCTAATGCTGGGAACAACGGCTGCTAGAACCATAATGTTCCCCCTCGTATTCATGCTCTTTAGTGTGCCCGTTGGAGAGCAGTTAATCCCCTATTTGCAAGAAATTGCGGCAGATGGTTCTGTTGCACTTCTCAGGCTAACTGGTGTTCCACTTTTTCGAAGTGGTTTATATATCGAGATACCTCAGGGACGTTTTTTAGTTGCAGAAGCTTGTTCCGGCGTTAGCTTCTTTATAGCTAGCTTCGTAATAGGCAGTCTTTACGCATATCTGAATTTGGTGTCGTCAAAGCGCAGAATAGTCTTCGTTCTTATATCTCTCATTTTCCCAATCCTGGCAAACATAGTTCGTGTCTACGGTATTATACTCATTGCCTATTGGACAGATATGGAGCATGCAGCAGGTGCAGACCACCTTATTTATGGATGGTTTTTCTTTGCATTCGTCATTATTTGTTTGTTGGGTATTGGTGAGTTAATCAGGGAAGCAGGTTTTGAGAAAGTGCCTCTGATACTAAACCCATCAAAATGTTATGTCGGCAAAACGACCTTTGGGGTCACCCTTTTCTTGTTTATAGTTTCGGGAATCTGGCTATGGAATATCGCAAATACAAGCACTTCAAAAAGAGAGGTTCCTCCAGTATTTCTTAGTAATTTGGATGGTACGAACTGCAATGATTTAACGTGGCAGCCGGTGGTAATAAATGCCGATTCAGAGCGCGTGGCGTTTTTAAACGAGTGCAGTATAAAGCTATACACGGCTTGGTTTAGTGAGGAAGACAACGAGCTGGTGAGTGATCTGCATCGTCTATTTGATCCAGAAAGTTTCTCATTGTCTGGTACGACACAAATTGAAGTAAAAGGGCATGCCTTTACGGTCAATGAAGTTGTGTCCGTAAAAGGTGAAAAACTGAGTATCGTACGGTGGTACGAATTTGAGGGAAGCGTAATGCCTGATAACGTGTCGGCGAAGCTTACTCAACTAACTAGTGCATTAATAGGGGAGCCCAGTGGTGGTAGACTTTGGATACTCACCACCAATGGCACAGACATTAACATTACTCAAAAAGCCATCGAAAACATCATAAGTAAGATTGAAAAATGAAAAAAACATTACTCTTAACCGAGAACTTTCCTCCCAAAGAAGGCGGAAGTGGTAGATGGTTTTGGGAGCTATATTCGCGTCTACCAAAAGATGAAGTGTTTATTATTGCTAATGATACCGACGAGGGACGGCTCTTCGACAAAACACACACTCTGAATATACATAGAATTAGTCTGTCTTGTCCTGAGTGGGGCGTGGCAAGTATAGATGGGTTGAAGTTTTATTGGTCAACAATTCGAAGAGTGTTGCAGCTCATAAAAGAAAACAAAATAGAAGAGGTGCATTGCGGAAGGGTGATACCCGAAGGTGTCATTGCCCGAGCGATTAAATTATTGGCGGGAAAAGAGTATCGCTGTTTTGTTCATGGTGAAGACGTTGAAACTGCCGCAACCAGTCGTGAACATAGTTTGCTCGTAAAAAACGTTTGTAAAAATGCGTCAATGTTAATCTGCAACAGTGAGAATTCCTTAAATTTGGTTACACAACTTGATTTTGACAATGGCGATAAATGCGAAGTTTTACACCCTGGTGTAGATGCGGAGCGCTTTAAAGTAGCTCCATCAAATGAAGCGTTTAGAAAGAAATTAGGGTGGTCAGGAAAAAGAGTATTACTCACTGTGGGGCGGCTTCAAAGAAGAAAAGGCCAAGACTTCCTTGTAGAAATAATGCCTGAACTTTTGAAGCAATTCCCAGATCTCTTCTATGCGATTGTAGGGAGAGGTGAGTGTAAAGAAGAGTTAGTCTCAATGATTGAGCAAAATGATCTTCAAAACAATGTTGCCGTCTATTCAGATATGGGCGACGAAGAACTTATCCAATGTTATCAGCAATGCGATATTTTTATTCTACCTAATAGAACCATAAACAATGATATAGAAGGTTTTGGAATGGTGCTTGTAGAAGCTCAGGTTTGCGGAAAGCCCGTTATTGCTGGCGATTCAGGTGGAACTCGAGAAACAATGAGTATTGGCAAAACAGGTCAAATCATTGACTGTAGCGCTCCAAATGCAATGTTGAAAGATCTCAAGGTTATTCTGGGTAACGAGATCATAGTTGATGGTAGTGTCGATATTGCAGAATATGCTCGCGCCCGTTTCAACTGGGATGAACATGTGATTAAAGCAACAATGCTTTTTGAAAAGTGACAAAACTTTCCGAGCTTTCCAAAGGAGCATTTTTCTCTGCAAGTGCCAAGTTGCTAAGCAAGCTCATAGGGCTTGTTAGTACGCTTCTTCTTGCTCGACTTCTCACGCCTTCTGACTTCGGCATTATAGCAGCGATAAGTATTGCCTTATATTTCTTTGACGTTTTCGGAAATGCAGCCACCGAACAATACATAATGCAAAAAAGCCGACTCAGAGCTAGTGAGTTAAATACGGCTTGGAGCATTAATTTTATTCTAAAATGTTTGATTTGCGTTATTTTGATTTGCTTATCATCTGTTGTCGCGAATTCGCTTAATAAGCCCGAAATAGCTACTGGGTTGATGTTAGTGTCACTCGTATTACCACTAAACGCCCTAAAATCCCCTTCGCTTCTGCAACAAAAAAGAATGGTTCGTTACCAAGGAATATTCGCTCTTAGTATGGTTGAGAAGATAGTTGCATTCGTAACCGTCTTGACCGCCGCCCTTTTGATTGAGAGTTACTGGGCGTTTATCATAGCAGACTTAGTTTCGGTGAGTGTCTCTGCGCTCTTGAGTTACTTTTTGTTTAAGAAATACCCTCAATTCGATTTAACTAGTTGGCGGGAGCAGTTCAGTTTCTCTGGGTGGATGCTTGGGAAAAACATGATAGGTTATCTTCGCTCGCAAGCCGATACTATTTTTATATCTCGATTTTTTTCAGCCAATAGCTTAGGCCAATACCATCTATCAAGAGAGCTGGCGATGATGCCCGGTCATTATCTATTAGCCCCCGCTCTAGAGCCAATGTTATCGGCTTTGCGCGAAACAGCAAAAGTGCGGGATTACTTTTTTCAGCAGGTATCTTCAGCACTTGTTGTTACTTTTATAATTTCCATACCTATTGCCACATTCTTGTCTTTTTTTGCCAACCCAATATCAATGTTACTTTTAGGAAAACAGTGGGATATGGCTGGCTTGGTTTTAGGTGTTTTGGCGTGGTTAGTCGTTTATTGGGGAGCCGTGAATGTATTGGAAATTGCGCTAATAGCACAGGGTAAAGTGAAAGCGTTGTTCTTATTTGATTTGTTCTCACTTCTGTGTATTTTAGGTGCGCTAGTAGCAGCGTTTCTTTCTTCAGCAAGCATAAGTGAGGTTGGTGTTTATCGCGTGTCGTTAGGCTTCTTAACAACGTCCATGCTTTTTTCTGCAATGTATTTCAAGCATTCGATGTTCGCTGTAACCGTAGTAAGTTGGGGGGCGGGAACACTTCTTATTTCAATGGTAAGTGCGGCCGCGGCTAAATTCTTTGTCCAAACTGTGTTAACGCTATCAGAGCGAAACAACGTGTTTGAAACAATGTTATCATTATCTCTTTCTGGACTTTGTTTCCTGATCTGCTTTGCCTTCGGACTATCTACAGCGATATTCATGTCCAGAAAAACGAAGGTAACTGCTCAACTTATATCGATACTAAAATCGACGGTTGGCAGGTAATTCTTCACACATACCTTCATATTGCAACGCTTTTTCAATTTTGAAATAGTGAGTATGTATCGCAAAGCATCCTGCCAATAAAGCAGCGATTGAATAGTGAACGCCATAAAAAATGTATTTCGTTTTTTCTACAGAATAAAGGTTCTCTCGATTCGGGCTAAGCAAAAACTGTAAGGGAGTAAACAGTGTTTCGTATTTTAATATATAATCGACAAGTGCGCATTGCATGAACCAATACGATAGGGGGGCAGAAACAATAAGGAGAGCTAAGTAGACTGCCGGATAAGGTGAAAGAGGGGATAATCGAAGTCTATCGTAATTTGAGGAAAGCGAAAGTAGTAGATACACATACAACACAATACATACTACTCCGACACTGTATCCGTTGTTCTCTAGTAGTTCTGTAAGGTTATCGGTTCCCGCCTGGATCACGACAACGGTAAACGAAAAAGGTAGTACTAAAAAGAAGAACAGGCAGCCAAGCTTTGGATTCAAGTTAAATTCCCAATCAACGATTCCTTGTAACAACCTCTTACTCGATTCGAATAGGTATAGAAAGATAAAAGGTGCGATAAGCCACAAGAGTCGGTAAGACGTCTCTAGCCATTGAGGTAACAACGACCACTTTGGATAGCCCACAACATCGTGTAACGCTTCATTTGGAAAAATCAGAACGCTACCCATTGTGGCTAAAAGTGCAAGGATGACAATATGTTTTATTAAATACTTAAATTCCAGTTTTGTTCGAGCAAAGCACTTTTTAGTAAAATATACCGGATAAAAGATAAGACTAGTGATGAACGTCGATACTAGTAACGCCGAAATGACTGATGGGTATTGGTCGAACAATTCTTTGACATTATAAGGTGTCGCTTCAAGCGAAAGGGCTGTAATACACAAAGCGAAACATAAGACGATACAGATTATATATCCTATCCACCAATCTGTTTTAGACGTAATTTGTTTGGTGTTAGGCTGCGCTATAGGTTCATCGTCTGGGCTACTGGAATGAAATCGAAATACCATTTTACCAATTATTAATCCCACTATGTTTAATGCTAGGTCTGAGCCTGATGCAACTTTCCCTACAATAGGTAGTTGCATTAGCTCAAGTGAGAATATCATTAAAATCGCAGTAGATATTGTTAACAACTTAAGCATTCTCGCTTGTAAAGCTATCAGTGAATGCGGGGAAGTTATTTGCTTATTTTCAATCTCGCAAACAAGAGATTGAATGAGAACACCAAAAGGAATAAACAAAAGAATCTTTCTTAACAATTGAGTGATCGCATTAAAGGGAGAGTCCTGCCAATAGGCGAGAAATGGAAATGTGAAGAAATTATCCCACTTAAATGCAAGTTCCTTTTTGGTAATAAGGTCAAATGGATAAGTGTAAAAAAATAACAGAATTACATAATATAAAAGGATAATTATTGAAATGATTAGAACGCGATTGGTGGTAAAAACGTTCTGATTTCTTTCATGCTGTGAGAACAATTTCAACGCCAATAAAATACCCAGTAAGGCAGTGACTAAATCAGTAGTATCACTGTATCTGCTTAAAACAGGTAACTGTGCAATCTCCATAAATAATGCAGCACTGAGTAAAATGGACAAAAGTTTTGAAGCAGAATATTTGTGTGACTTTACAAAGCAAAAGCTTATTGCAGTCCAGATCGCTATATCTACAATACTGTTAAGTAATAGATTTAGTGGACCTATTGCTTTGTTATAAAAAGGTATAAGGGAAACCTTACCGCTAGCCCACTTTTTGAAGAGTTCAGTAAAGCTCAACGTTAAGTCGAATGGCATCATATTGTAAACTAGTAGGATACCCAACAATGAAACCCCATAAACTTCCCATTTGTCTAACTGGGATTTTGATGACAACTTTACTAACAGCACATGTGCCTTTTTACGGGTTGCGTAGAAGAGTGTGAGTGCTAATGTCATTCCAAAAGCTTGTGTGTAAACATCGCGGTATGAACTGATGCGTTGTTTGATAAATAGCTGTGAAAACTCTATCCCGAGTGATACGGCCACAAGAAAACAAATAATTGCAATCGCATAAGCTAGAGACTTGATTCCAAGAGGCTTTTCAGACTTTAATAACATTGCTGTGTAAAGCGGCGGCATCATCAATAAGAAGTTTGTAAACCAGTCTGCCCGATTTGTTGACGTTAACGCGATATCCCCTTTATCAAGTAACAAAAACAATTGAAGCGCATTGCTAAAAGACAGGTCGTTAAATTGTAGCGGTACTAAACTGCCGTAAACCACAAAGGCGAGAAACGATAGAAAAACAAGTATAATCCGCCACTTTACGTCTGTTGAAACAGATAACTCGTTTTCAAAGGTGTCATCATCGCGTCCTAAGTGAGCAAACTCTTTATCCATGTTATGCTTTTCTCATTTGTTTCTATCGTAATACTAAATTGGCGACATTGGCTAATCTACGAATTCATTCGCGCTAAGTACCGCTGTAGCATTGTCTCTTCGCTTTATTTGTTTATTCACTTTATTGTTCTCGATTATGACATTCTTCGTGACACTAAATCGATATTCAATCGCATTAGGGTAATTGGTATAGAGCAATACTGTGTTGTTTCTGACAATACTATTTGGGCTACTTTCTAACGCTATCCCCGTGTCTGAAAACGGATGATGCGTGTTTGTGTGAATAACAACGTTGTTCTCAATTAAACCGCCATGGTGCTGACGAGATGAATTTCCCAATCCGAAACCAATCCCTCTATCACTATTTATAATCGTATTTCCAATCACTTGTGTTCCATAACTATCGTTCCAAAAATGAATAGCGTGCTCAGCAATTTGTTTAGATGGGCTGGCAATATTTCTGAATATATTATTCCTTACTGTCCAGTTTTTTGAGCGATGAGCGTCTATACCCCCAATGTAGTACTGTGGCCCAATACTATCGGTATACTCGAATACACAGTTTTCTATGATACCGTTTTCTGAATAATCGCGGCCGTAACTTAGTGCGCCACTTACTTTAAGCATTTGCTCGTATGAGTCTTGAAGAATACTGCTGCTCAAATGAAAGTTACTAGCGTTCTTCTCTGCGCGAACTTGAATGAGGTGGTTTGCTGAGCTTGTTAACGTGATACCCGTGATGGATATGTTGTTAGCCATAACATCAATCAATATTTCAGGTGAACGGGATTTTTTCATTCCCTGACCCCTCAATATAGTACTTTGAGGGCCTAGCCTGCCTGTAAGTGATATACCGTCTTTCTTTAAGATTATTCGGTGAGTAAGTTGATAAATTCCTGGCTCGATTATGATTTGCTTTACTGTTGACTCGCTATTTGCATTAACAATGGCTTTGTACAATTCGCGCGTGGAACTCACACTTGTCGACTCGATAGAGTAAGAGGACATCGAAGTCAAAACTAACAGAAAGAGGAAGCGGTAGTTCATGTTATTTGCCTATATGTCATTCACAACAATTGAAATTTGTTGCACTATAGCAGCATTTATCAATTAACAAGACGTGAATAAGTGCGTTTATTTTCGACAGTTTCATTTTTGATAGGATTATCACTCCTTGGTCTCAACTTTTATGGATTAACAAAATCTCTCAGGCCAGAAGGGCTGAATCCTGAAGTGCTTAGGTTTAGTCAGAACGATTTAACGTTGTCAAAAAATGAGTTTTTTAGCGATTCTCTTCGCCTAAAATCAGAAAGTGATTATAACTACGCAACAAGGCTGACACACGTTATCGCCAGTGGGATGGCGCATGTTCATTGGGAGCGATTTGACCCTAATCTTTATAACCAGATGATTCCCGTTTGGGAGAATTTTATACTGTACTTAATGGGGCAGTTTTCAGGTATCCCAGAATTCGAACGTTATCACTTCACTATTCCAGAGAAGAGTATGGAAAGAGGGGTGGGATTGTGTGGTGACGCTTCAATGCTTCTTTCTGAATTATTAACACGTGAAAAAATTAAAAATAAGATTGTTACGTTGCCAGGTCATGTAATGGTTGAAGCGCTACTTGACGGCAATGAAATATTGCTAGACCCAGATTTTGGTTTAGTGCTAACTCACAGTGTTGCTACTTATGTGAACAACGCTGATCTTCTAGAGGCTGAATATAATCAAAACGGTTTTATTGGAAATGGCGAGGATGTAGTTAGAAACGGGATGAAAACAGGGGAAGTAATTTATTGGAATGGTGCCAAACACTTCGTGCAGAAGAAATATTACTTCGAAAGAGTAAGTTATATACTTATCTGGCTGCTACCACTATTGATGTGCACAATACCATTGGTTATTTGTTTAAGGCGTCGTTTGAAAGTCAGTTAGTTTAGGTTGCTATTATCAAGCGACATGAAAGCATTTTGAACTAGAGCTCGCTATAACACTTCGTCCACTTCTCGATGTAAGCGTTGATACTGAAATTGTCCTTTACTCGGGCACGTGCATTGTGAGCAAGTGATTCTCTTAACTCACAGCTTTCTATCAGTTTTAATACGTTTGTGGCGAGCTCTTCACTAGAGTGAGGGTTGACGAGTAAGCCTGAAGAGCCATGCACTATAGCTTCAGGAATACCATTTACGTTAGTTGATACAATCGCCTTTCTCATGGCCATGGCCTCTAATATAGACACTGGAAATGCTTCTTCGTAAGAGGCGCAAACTAAAATGTCTAACTCACTTACCAAAGCGCGGACATCTAAAACTTGCCCATGAAATGTAATTAGCTCTGAAATATTTAGTTCTGACGCCATTGATTTTAAAACGGGTTCGCGAGGAGCTTGCATAATATCACCGCCAATAACATGAAACCTTGCATTTACTCCTGCATCTTTTATAAGCCCAGCCATTTCTAGAAATTCTTTGTGGCCTTTACGTTTTTGAAGATTTGCTACAATTCCAATTTGAGGTATGTCGTTCTTAGCATTTGAAGGTTTAAACGTGTCGATGTCTACACCGTTGTGTATTACCTCAAGTTGACTTTTTGGGCTGCAACTAGCCAAGATATTACTGTGAGAGTTAAGTAAGTCTTCACTGCAAAATACGATTTTTGCAGGTGACTTTCTCAACGCCCATTTTGCAAAGTCTTCATCGAAGGGGAAATGAGCGTGAAAAACAACAGGGATATTGAGCGAAGCGGCTACTCCTGATATTGAGCGTGTTGACATCAGGTCTGCAGTATGGATAACGTCGGGTTTGAACTTCGAGAGAATTCCTCGCCATTGATAGATATTTTTGAATGTTTTAATGGGGGCTGTAAGGCTTGGTTGATGTTTTGTATACAACACACTCGTAGCTCCGTTCATAGTGCACTTTTCTATGAAATCTCCTTTTTCTGGCGTAGCGATTAAACATATAAAATCACGTTTGTTTAGGTGCTCTATCAGACTTAAGCTCATTCTTTCGGCACCACCGAGTTCACCTACAGAATGAACAAAGAGTATTTTTTTCATATATATAATGTATCTTCCTGAATTTACGCATTATGATACAGTTGCAACAATGCCTTTATCAATGTGTAAAAACCTGAAATTTGCTTTTATTACCATGAACGTGAGATGAGAAGTATGGCTCCATTAGTCAGTATAATATTACCAACATTCAATCGAGCTCATTTCTTAGAACAAGCTTTTCGTTCATTAGCATCTCAAAAGTATCAGGTGTTTGAAATTATAATTGTTGATGACGGAAGTACAGATAACACTAAAGATGTTATTAACACACTAACTACTAAAGTAGCACAACCCGTTCGTTATATTTACCAAGAAAATCAAGGTCCTGGTGCCGCGAGACAAAATGGAATTTACGAGGCTTCAGGGGAATTGCTTGCTTTTTTTGATAGCGATGATGAATGGCTTCCAGAACACCTTTCAGAAGGTGTAGATGTATTAAAGCAATTTCCCGAGTGTGACTGGGTTTACTTTGCTTGCAAAAGAGTTGAAAAATCGACAAGACGCACTTTACTTGACTCGACGTTTTATACTGACCTGCAACCTAATAAGCTCTTCTCTATCGCTAACAAGAGAGCCGAAAATATATATCAGCTAAACCTAGAGGACGCCGCTTTACTTCAACTCCAAGATGGAATTGACAGCGGATTGCAGAATTCAGTAGTTCGTAAAAATGTTTTTGACAAAATATCCATTCCACCCTTTAGAGTTGGAGAAGACAGGTTATTGATACTCATGGCCATAAAAAATGGTTTTAACTTTTTTTTTAAAGATAAAGTAACGGTATTGTACAATGTGCATGATGGGAACACCTCAGACACAGCGATAGGTGATGAGCGATATGAACGTCGAATAAAAGCTATGGAACAGCTGGTTTACAGTTATGAAGGAACTTCTGACTATGTAGCCTTGAATTCTGTCGAAAAAGAAGCGCTTAGCATGCGATTGGCAGATGATTACTTTTGGAAGCTGGGATACTCGCTATATTGGGCATCAGGAGACAAAACTAGTGCAAGAAGGTGTTATAAAAAAGCGTTGGGGTTCATCCAATATAAGAATGTAGGTATGTTAAAGACATTCCTTCTAAGTTACATTAAGTAGTCTTTTAGCTCCCGCTCAATATCGAATGTACGGCGCTGAAATTCGACAAAATTGTTATGTAGTGAGCTAACATTGTTAAAAAATAATTACATCCAATACATTGATGGCTTGCGGGCAATTGCTGTTTCGATTGTGTTCATATTTCATCTCTCCCCAGAGTTGTTGCCTGGCGGTTTCATCGGCGTTGATGTTTTCTTTGTTTTATCAGGGTATTTAATTTCCGGAATCATCATCGAGCGAAACAAAACAGAAAATTTTTACAGAAACTTCATTGAAGGTAGAGTGAGGCGCCTTGTTCCTGCTTACGTTTGCGTAGTTGCCATCACTACTGTAAGTGCTTGGTTTATTCTATTACCTAACGAATTGATTACATATGTTAAAAGTTTGCTTGCTGCGACCACTTTCACGTCTAATATATTTTTCTTTCTAAATTCAGGCTACTTTGCTGGGAATTCTGAGTTTTTCCCGCTTCTCCATACGTGGTCCTTATCAGTGGAATGGCAATTCTATCTGATTTTTCCATTAGTACTGATATTTATGCTTCGAATAGCAGGCAAGTTCTTACTTGTATCATTATTTTGTTTTTTTGTTGTCACAGCTGCACTTGCTTTCATTGCAACAAAACACGACCCCAGTTTAGCGTTTTACAACACCCCTTTTCGTGCTTCCGAATTTTTGGTGGGGACTATTGTATATATTTTTCTCAGAGACCGTTCAAATTTGACCGCAGACCATACAGCGTATGTCAATGTTATAGGATGGTTGTCTATCACAACGGTAGTGATAGCGTCGTTTTGGTTAAATAAAGCGAAATTATTTCCTGGTGTTTACGCAACATTAATTGCTTGCACAACTGGAGCTATTCTCGTTGTGGGTGGTGTTAGTGGTCCAAATGTTTCTTGGAAAAGAGCACTTTCGCTTAAGCCCATAGTTTACCTTGGTAACATTTCGTACTCATTTTACCTTTGGCATTGGCCACTAATTACATTTTACAAACTCTATCTACAGAAGGAGTTTGAAAAAGTGGATTATTTTCTAATAACAATCGTGACTTTGATTTTGTCTGACTTTACATGGCGCTTTATCGAATGCAAATTTAGAACGAACAAGTTAGGCAATACAAGAGGCGGAAGAAGAACGTTCGTAATTGCTTGTGTTGTGAGTGGCTTTTTTTTCGCATCAACGCTTTTTACAAATGGATTTAGCAACCGCTTTAGTCAGCAGCAGCTCCAAATATTAAATGTGCAAAGATGGGCTGACTTCCCGGGACAGTGTTACGCAACTCAGCAAAGAGATCGTTATTTTCACTGTAAAATTGGGACGCAAAACAGTGCGCCTAAATTACTTATCTTTGGCGACTCTCATGCACAAGTGCTTGTTTGGTCTTTGCACGAATCCTTACAAGAAAAAGGTATCTCTGCGATTATTGTAGCTAAAGGTGGATGCCCACCTTTTATGCCTGGTGTACCAACAATTACGAATATAGAAAAAGATATTTGTGAGAATGTACAAAAAATTGCTTTTGATATTGCAGTGAAAGAGAAAGGTCAGTTTGAAACCATTCTTCTGGCAGGAAGGTGGGTTGGATACGAGAACGCAGCTCTATATGGTCGAGACTTTACGACTGGTGAGTATATGGTCGAGAATTTTGAATACCGCTTGTTGCAGTCTTTGAATACCTTTATAGATTTAGACTATCGCCTAATACTTATCGATAGTGTTCCTGAACCAGGTTTTCCAGTGCCTGAATGGCTTGTTCGTGCTCAAATACTTGGTGAAGAACTAGAAGATTTTGATTACCAAGGACATACAGTTACTGGTTATTTAAATAATACACGAGTCGACGTAATTCGCCCCTCAGAAATTCTGTGTACAGATAGCAAATGTAAACTTACTGAGAACCTTAATGTATTATACTTTGACTCAAACCATTTGAGCGTTGTGGGCGCTGACTTATTGGTGGACTCATTGAGCAACTAGTTAATTATAGAAGTCTTAGGCTATTTCGGTGGATTTAAACACGGAAGTAATGTGGTTTTTTGATACGGCTTGTTTTTGAAATCATTGATGAATTCGAAAACGTGATGGGAAAGCAGAGATGATTTTTAATTTTAAACGGAATAAAAAGAAGCTACTTATACTAGGAGATTCTCATTGCGAAGTATTCCGCTTCCCTATTTTTAAAGAGGGGATTTTTAAAGATTATGATTTAACTTTAGAGCTCGTACACGGCGCGACAATATCAGGAATCGAAAACCCGAACTCCAAAACGCAAGCACTACCCATTTTTGAGAAAGCATATGAGTCACTGAATCCGGAAATTGTGGTTATCATGTTAGGAGAAGTCGATACTGGGTTCGTTCTATGGTTACAAGCAGAAAAGAAGTCGCTAAATATTTCGGATATGCTTGATAAATGCGTTGAAAAATATTCTAGGTTTTTGGCTTCTCATTTAGGCACAAAGAAAACCATTGTTATCAGTGCTCCGCTTCCAACCATTAAAGATGGCCAAGATTGGGGAGACATAGCAAATGCAAGACGTGAAGTTAAAGCAACGCAAAAAGAGCGTACAGCCCTTACAATTAAATTAAATGAAAAAATAAATGGTATCTGTTCTGAAATGGGCATCGAACATATTAATTTAGACAAAATATGTTTAGGAGATGACGGTGTCGTCTCCCAAATATTACTAAATGAAGATCCGAATAACCATCATTATGACAATAATATTTTTGCTCCTTTGCTTTCAAAAAAGCTCAAGAAACATATATGAATAAAAATACGATAATTAAGTATATCCCAACAAAAGTCTACCTTAATTTAAGGTGGTGGGATTTCAAAGTTACGAGACATCAAGATTTTCTGGAAATACAAAAGTTACGTGTGAGAGAAACAACGGAATGGGGATCTTATAAACCATTTGATGAGAAAAAGGCGATATTTGTTCATATACCCAAATGTGCAGGTGTTTCTGTCAACAAAGCGCTTTTCGGTAATTTAGCAGGCGGTCATACTACGTTAGACCAATACATCAATGTTTATGAACCAAGTCTTTTTTTAGATTACTTTAAGTTCACAATCGTTAGAAACCCTTGGGACAGAGTTGTCTCGGCTTATAGTTTCTTAAAAAAGGGTGGAATGAATAAATGGGACAGCGAGTTTTATGAGAGGGAAATGAGAGGGTTCTCAACGTTTAAAGATTTTGTAATGGGATGGTTAAACGAAACCAATATAAATAAACATCACCACTTTAGACCACAGCTTGATTTTATTGTAGACAAGCACAGGAAAGTGACCGTAGATTTTATTGGGTATTTGGAGAATATTGACGAAGATTTTGATTACATTTCAAGTAAACTTGGTGTTAATACAAAAATTGACAAAATTAATACAGTTCCTCGCGATGATTACATGAGTTTCTATGATGAAGAAAGTGCTCGTGTAATAGAAGACATTTATCGCAACGACATCTCTAAACTCAATTATCATTTTTCTGGTGTGACTCAATATCAAAGGAAAATTCACCTTTGATTTTAAGTTTCTCTCTTCAATGCTATTGGATCTTAATTAAAAAAAATCATGAGTAACGCAAAAAAAGGGGTTTTAGGATCCTTCCTGCTAATAGCCGAGGCGTTGGGGAAAAAATCGATAGGCATTGTTAGCACACTAATTCTAGCTAGAGTGTTAGTTCCTGAGGATTTCGGCGTTGTTGCTATTACCACGCTTATTATGGGCTTTATCGATGCTCTTGCGGATACTGGAGCTAATCAGTATCTGCAAAGGTGTGAAACGGTAACCGACAAGATTGTTAACTCTGCTTGGACCTTGAACATTTTGATCAAGGCACCAATATTAGGGCTATTACTCTTGTTCTCGTCTCAAATTGCTTTGTATTTTGATGATGTCAGGGTAGAGGCTATTCTTTATGTTCTCTCTGCAGCAAGTATTTTTGGTCTATTGCAGAATCCAGGACTCATATATTTGAGAAGAGAGCTCGAGTTTGGAAAAATCGTAAAAAACTCTTTAATTGCAAAGTTTATTGGGGTCACTGTTGCCATTTCCATTGCACTTTATTTTGAAAGTTACTGGGCTTTGGTGTTAGGAACTACTGCAGAGATAGCTGCCACTACTATCGGTAGTTTTTTCGTTTACAGTTACAAACCAAGATTCAGTACTGCAAATCTGCGAGAGCAGTGGAACTTTTCAGCATGGATGATTCCTCAGTCAATTCTAGGGTATTTTCGAACCCAGCTGGACACATTTTTAGTCAGTAACCAATCCGGCACAGAGGCTTTAGGCTCGTACCATGTCCTCAAATACATCTCATTTTTACCGTGTAGTCAGATATTGCTGCCGGCTACAAAGCCACTTCTTGTATCGATGACTAAAATAAAAGGGAATAAGCAACATTTTTCAAGCCACTACAATATGACATTCTTCTTAACCATGGTTATCGCTGGTTTCATTAGTGGATTTTTATACTGTAGAAGTGAAATTGTTATCGGTATATTACTTGGCGAGTCTTGGGTAGAATATGCCTTTTTATTAAAAATGTTTGCTTTTTTAATTCCTTCATTTGCTTCTTTGAACCATGTGAGACGCTTGCTGCTTATACATGGAAAAACCAATATTATGTTCTACTTTGAGATTGGATCAGTGGCACTTTTCGTCATGTCCATAATGGCTTTTAATGCGAATGAAGTGAAAGACTTTGCGTTTGTTAGGGTTGTTGTAGAAGCTGTGGCAGTCCATTTTTTTCTTATCGCGGCAACAGTTTTTTACCACGGTTGGTGGCATGCTATGAGATTGCTTGTAGGTTTGACGCCAATTTTATTGAGTTTAGTTGCGGCAAGCATTGCAATTGACGAACTTAGTTATGGAGGCAATTTAATAATTAGAGCTGCAAGTGATTTTTTTATTTTTTCCATTTCATTTCTTGTTGCCCTTTTTATTAGTTATTACTTGTTATTTTATAGAATGGAGGAATGGCGGTATCTATTCTCATTGGCGCGTAAACTTCGAACTAATTCCTAAAAATTTTTAGAGTTTTAAAAATGTACTTACATTATTTTAAGAGTAAAACGAACAACTTTGGTGACGCTTTAAATCCATGGTTTTGGGAAGATGTCGTCGGTTTGAATTTCGATGACAATAAAGAAGAGGTTCTTGTTGGCATAGGAACGTTGTTGAACGATCAAAACCCTTTTCTCAAACCTAATGCAGCACAAATAGTGCACGTAGTGGGCACGGGCGCAGGTTACGGTTCAAGTATTCCTCAGGTACGAAATAACTGGCGAGTACACTGTGTTCGAGGACCGTTGACAGCCAAAGCGATAGGGGTTGATGAAAAATTAGCTTCAAGTGACCCAGTAATTTACTTGAACAGATTCATAAAGCAATCTTCAACGAAGCAGTATAAGTTTAGCTTTATGCCGCACTACTCAACAATGTCGAATGATTTGCGTGAAGCAGTAGAATCAGTTGGCGTCAAATACATATCGCCTCTGCTTTCTGCTGAAGAGGTAATAAAACAAGTAAATGAGAGCGAAAATATTATATGTGAAGCAATGCATGGCGCTATTCTGGCGGAAGCACTAAGAGTTCCCTGGTATCCAGTTTCTACATCTAGTGATATCTTATCATTTAAATGGAGGGATTTTTGTTACTCTCTGGACCTAGAATATGATCCGCAAATATTGCCTAGATTATGGGGGGTACAGCCATTAAATATCGTACAGAAGGGAAAAAGAGCGTTGAAGCTTAAAGCCTTCGAATATAACTTATCAAAGTTAATAAGGTCCAAGAGGTTTATATTATCTAAACAGTCTAAGTTGGACGAAATGAACAATAAATTGGAAGGCTTTTTCTCAGAATTAAAAAAATGAGTACTCAGTTCGAGACCGTATGATCTCTTGTTTACTTAATAGTGCCCACTCCTGAGGTGAAAGGCGCTTGATAGTAAGACAAGCAACTAAGGCGCGATGTCGAGTCAGCTAGAGATCCTCTTTAGGTGCTCAACACGGCTAACTACCTTATTCTGAGTAAGTACTTAAGTTGAAGGAAAGATACTATTAGCTCTTGGGTTAAGATACCTTTACAGCTTGGAGAACAAACTTGTGTAGTGCTCATTCACTAGCTCAGATAATCGCGTTGAATTAGATTTAAGCTCGTCTTCGTCGTATGCTTCATATAACGTTTTTTTAACTTCGTTTAGCTTAATCGCCTTGTTGAAAGGAGCAATAGTCCAGTCCTCAATGAATGCTTTTAGTTTTTCAATTGATGGGTTTATGGCAAAATGAGGCACAGAAAACGCCATGGCAGTAATAATTCCATGTAGACTTGTACCGTAGAATATTGAACTTTGCTTAATGACGTACATTATTTCCCACACCGTCAATTGATACAAAAGCCTAGTTTCGTTAGGTAGTAATTCATGTATTTCAGAAAGAATATCGAAATCATCATGTCCCGATGCATAACCGATAGGAAGCAAAACTACTTTAGTCCCAAACTTTTCATATATCAGTTTGATAGCTTGACTAATTGCTTGATGATCTTCCTGAATTTTGAGAGGAGAGCATTGAAAAACAGCATATTGCTCATTTTTCAGTGAAATCAATTCGCTTTGAATTTTCGAACACAAGAACTCGTCACTTATCAAAGATGAAATTATGAAAACGGAGTCTGGTGCAATCCTAGCTTCTACAAAACTTTTCATGCTACCTTGAGTTCGTTTGTCTCTCGTAGAAATGAACAAAGAGTTTTTCAAACTTCTATACATTTGATTTTCTGTATTTTTTTCACCTACAAATCGCCCACCGACGGTATTGAAAATATTTGGTATATCTTTGATACATGGCATGTAGGGATACGGAGCAACGTTGTGAAAAAGTACACGGCTAACAATGTTGTAGATTTTTGGATAATCCCATTTGAGTCTAGCAACTATTTTGTAGATAAGTGGGTTCTCGAAACTGTGTAGTAGAAGTGATTCCTTTGTCGAACCTACTACCTCACCTCCTATTATTACAATGACACTTCCTCTATTTGCTGATTTAACAACCGAAGTAAACTTTTCCGTTTTTAAACAGCCATATCGTGAGAGATCACTCTTGTTTATCGCAGCGAATTTAATATGGTATTCGTCTAGCAAATGGGAGTAAGAGCGATTTAGCCGACATTCCGCATCAAATTCAGGAATAAATCTCTTGGTATAAT
>CEUY01029095.1_pt1 | contig 20209 bp, 22 predicted proteins | sample 361481 | NCBI WGS metagenome assembly CEUY01 (sample SAMEA2622737, study PRJEB7988) | marine metagenome | isolation source: saline water (ENVO:00002010), including
ATTGAGGACTTAATTGGAAATGAAATAATTAGTATATTAATTTTACTTATAGGATCAGTATTTTATGTATGGGCAAGCATACAACTTTCTGAACAAGTAATCTTCTTTATCGGTGGTTTAGGTCTTCTAATCAATCTACCAAGACTCATTAATGAATTACTGCCAGACAATATATGGCCTCCATTAATACTGTTCCTTATAGGAGGAGTGCTTGTGGCAGTAGGCTTGTATTTAAATTCTATTAGAGAAAATATCAAAACTTCCAATTCAGATTGAATGTTGTGAAAAAGTCAAATTACCCTTTGTTCCTATCCTTAGGAATATTTGTTGTAACAACAATCGTTGTCGCTCTTTTTGGAGTTGTAGCATTACCAGAATATGACATCTTAAAGAAAGATGGAGGACTAAATGGAAAATTAATATACCATGTTGAAGTACAGAGCCAGAACCTTATTCCTCCTGCACCAGATATTATGGATGAATGTATTCTGTCCATTGACCTATCATCTACATCATTTAAAGAAGAGAAAATAATTTGTGGCAGTGACCTTTATGATCTTTCTTATGATATTTACTTCTATGATGCACAAATTTTTGAAGAAGAGAATATCTTACTTAGGTACTGGGATGAATCATCTGGTGATGAAATGGGCCTAGTAGTAAATATAGATAGTGGAGAAGTCGTAGAAAAGATTACAAGGCCAAATTTTTCTCGTGAATCAAACAATATGAATGTCTATGGAGAGAAGTTAATTGACCCTTGGGAAACCACTGATTACAGCTCTAGAGTAATCGGAGTCTACTTTGTTAATAGAACAGAAACTGTTGAAGTATTTAATTCTAAAGCACCTTCTAACTATTTTTTTGAGTCACTGCATTGGTCTCCAGATGGGAATTATATTGCTGCTTTAGATTCTGAAAACAACCTAATTGTTTTTTCAAAGAATAAAGAATTCAATCCAGCAATTGTTACATTTTCTGAACTAAATCTTAAAGTTTTAGAGGATGAGGAAAGAAGATTACTTAGCCTAATAAGTTGGTCTGATTAACTAAACTCTTTTTTTGGTCTTACACCAATCTCACTTATTACATGTGCAGCACTCTTATTGGCAATCTCTGCTGCATCATTTATAGATAATTTCTTTTGTATCCCATATAAATAACCTGCTGCAAAAAAGTCTCCTGCTCCTGTTTTATCAACAACATTCGCATCTGCAGCATTATAAATTAGCTCTCTACCCTCACTTACTACAATTGAGCCTTTCTCTCCAAGAGTACAGATAAGCTGTTCAACATCTTTGAAATTATCTTTGAAATAGCTGATAGCATCTTTGGTTGATTCGAGTTCCGTTAAAGCTTTTAATTCATCTTCGTTGCAAAAAACATAATCTATAGAGTCTTTTATAAATTCTATAAAACTTTTTCTATGCCTATCTACACAAAATACATCTGAAAGCGTAATTGCATTCTTTCCGTTGGTTTCTGTATTTAATTTTGCAGCTCTCTTAAAAGCTTCTTTGCTTTCTGGCTTATCCCATAGGTAGCCCTCTAAATAAACAATTTCTGCATCCAAAATGGAGCTACGATTTATTTCATCCCTTGATAAAAACTCTCCTGCCCCTAAGAATGTATTCATCGTTCTCTCTCCATCTGGAGTGATGAAAATTGCACACAAACCTGTTTGAATTCCTTCTTCTCCATAAACTGTATAATCAGTTAAATTTGTACTAGCTAAACTAAGTTTGAATTGTTCGCCCAACTTATCTTTACTAACTTTTCCGATAAAACCAGCTTCCCCTCCAAGTTGTGATATCCAAAAAGCAGTATTTGCTGCAGAACCTCCTGCAGCATAAGTAGGGCTATCCATATTGCTTAATAAAAAGTGAGATCTTTCTTCATCTACAAGAGTCATTCTCGATTTATTTAAATCTAATTTATCTATAATGTCTTCTTCTGTTTCTTGTAATGCATCCACCAATGCATTACCAATAGAAACAATCACTAAATAATCTCGCCTTCTTCATTATTATTATTAACAACGTCTTCTTTGAATTCCTTGTAGAACTCTCTCATTCCACCTGCAAGGTTTACAGCTGTTATCCCATTATCTTGCAAATATTTTGAAAAGATTCTTGATCTATTGCCTGATCTACAAACAACAACATAGGAAGCTTCTTGATTTAAACTTGTCTCTTCAATTGATCCCATGGGCATTGTACTCATGGGAAGAAAAGTTGCATTTTTATAATGCCCAGCATCCCATTCGCTCTGCTCTCTAACATCTAAAAAAATATAGCTTTCATTTTCTAACTCTAATGCCTCATTAGCATCTACGTGCTTTATGTTATCTGTATCGAATTCCACTAGAACCTTCCCTTAGCCTTCTAACTCTTTCCGCTGTTGGTGGGTGTGTTGAAAATAAGCCTCGCTTTTCTTTTGCTCTGAAAGCTTTATACGGATCAGAAATAAATAATGTGCTAACTGCTGGATTCACTTGTAATGGTGCTTTTGAATAAGCATCTATTTTTTCGAGAGCTGAGGCAAGTGCAAGAGGGTTTCCTGTTATATCAGCTCCCGTTGAATCTGCACCAAACTCCCTTGTTCTTGATATTGCAAATTGGATAATGACTGCTGCAATTGGTGCTGCAATCATTCCAATAATCAGTAATGCTGGATGACTATTTCGGTTTCTTCCTCCACCAAACATGCTCCCCCACATGTATGACCTAGACATAATTGAGATAGCTGATCCAATGACTACAGCTATAGTCGACACAAGAATATCCCTATTTTTAACATGAGAAAGCTCATGAGCCAAAACTCCTTCGAGTTCATCTCTTGAGAGAAGATTTAAGATTCCTTTTGTAACGGCAACTGAAGCATTTTTTGGATTCCTGCCAGTAGCAAAAGCATTTGGTTGATCTGAATCAATTATGAATAACTTTGGCATTGGCATTTTTTCTTTTGAAGCTAGATACTTGACTATTTCTACAACATTTTCATGTTCCCCTTCTTGTATTGGGATAGCCTTTGAGTATCGGATTGCAAGCTTATCTGAGTTGAAATACATAAATATATTAAAAATCAGAGCAATAGAAAAAGCGAAGATTAAATCCATTCCTAACAACTGTGAAACAACGACTAGAAGGAAAGTCATAAAAGCGAGTAATAATGTTGTTTTTATTTGATTCATAATATAATTATTTTATACACTATCTACTTCCTAGTTGATTCTATTGTGTAGAAACCTCCTAAACCGTTTTCATCGGAAATAGTTGCCAAACCGAGTAAATCGCTGTTTGTTTTAACTAAGTCAACCCCTTCTTCAGAAGATCTTTTTTCTATGAGTTCATTTATATAGTTGTTTAATCCATGTTTATACAGAAATTCATACTGGGTTGATAATTGCACATCATATCCACCAATATCCTGTAATGCCAAAAGGAGCGAGGAAAAGTTTATGTCATAAGTTATATCCGTCTGACCAGGGTAAAGGAGTGGATCAGGTCCTAAATGGTGATCTTTATATGTCCTTAATAAACTCTTATATGGCCTTGATGCCCTTTCATCTTGTAAATATCCGTAATCAAATAGAACAATATTAGATGGATTAAATTTCTTGATTATATTAGAAATGAATAGTTCTGCTTGGATTTGTACTTCAACCTCGTAATCAGGTTTTTCTTCCTTGTAATAATCAGTTAGCCACACCATCACATTATCTCTTGGCTTAACAAAGCAATAACTTAGCTCTCCCTCATTAATCTGTATTGCCTTCTCTTTCCACATGGAGTCTTGAACTAGTCCTATTGAACAAGGAATATTATCTAATATCTCATTGCCAATAACTACTAGATTATCAGAATGAGTAAAGCTCAATTCATCAATGCTCTTTTTTATATCAGATTGTGGAAATGCCTTTGATAAGGAGCTGATTGCTGATTCTGATTTTTCAAGAAAACTATAATTTACCTCTTTATTCTTCACTTCAGTATTGATAGAGCTAGCTAAACTTCCACTACCTGGGCCAAGTTCTAGTAAATCTAGTGTTTTATTACTGGAAACAGAAATAATCCATTGATGAATTATTTTCCCAAAATAACTACTTACTTCTGGTGAAGTTAAAAAGTCCCCTCTTTTTGTTGACCTTATTTCCCCAGAATTAAAATATCCAAATGGTGAATATAAGGCTATCTCCATAAATTCATCAAAGTAAATATAGCCATCTGAAGAATTATCAATTTTTTCTTTTATTGCTTTTAAAGTTTTATTTCTAGACAATTATTTATGGCAATAACAGTTGGCTTGCAGCTTGCCCTAGTATTCCAAATATATTTGGAAAAAATCCAACAACAATAGTGATGATTAATGTAAATACCCCTACAAACGATAAAGATTTATCTATTTCTAAAGTATCTCCAGAAGTAGACGCTAAAGTTGATTCGTCCATCCACATTATTTTTACTACTCTTGCATAGTAAACCAAAGCCACAACAGCGTTGATTGCTCCAATCGCTGCAAGCAAAAGAACCACTGAACTATCTACTCCCAATAAGCTCCTAAATACAACAAACTTAGCAAACCATCCTCCGAGCGGTGGTATCCCTGCTAACGAAAAGAAAAACATGGCACTAAATAAACCTACTAGTGGAGATACTTTTGCCATATTCCCCCATCTATATATATCAAGGGTGTCTGTAATTTTTTCAGATATAAGCACCACTGCAAAAGCACCTAAATTCATAAATGTATATATAGCAATATAAGTCACACTAGAAAAAATTGAGTCTTGATAGTTTGAATTAAATCCAGAAGCAGCGATGGGAGCAATAATAAATCCTGCTTGAGCTATTGATGAATAAGCCAAAAGCCTAATTGCATTATCTTGCTGTAAAGCAATTAGATTACCTACTGTCATTGTTGCGCCAGACATAATTAATAAGATTGGACCCCATACTCCACCAAAAGAAGGAACGATTTTTGTTGTAAATAGCAACAAGGCCACAAAACCTGCTGCCTTAGAACTAACAGACAAATAAGCTGTAACTGGAAGTGGAGCACCTTGATATGTATCTGGAGCCCAAGAATGAAAAGGAACAGCAGAGATTTTAAATCCAATCCCTGCAATAACTAAGATAATTGCGAGTACAGCAGCATTACTATTTAATGATGCCATTGTGGTTGCAATATTATCAAACAATATTTGACCCGTTAAGCCGTAAAGAAGAGAGAATCCATACAAAATCAAAGCTGCCGCTAAAACACCTAGGAGGAAAAACTTTATAGCCCCCTCATTTGATTCTGGACTTCCCTTTTTCCATCCTGAAAGTAGAAACATTGGCCCAGAAGCTAGTTCAATTCCGATAAACAAAATAAGCAGATCTCTACTGGAAGCAATTACTACAGCTCCTAGCAGTGAACAAAGTAACAAAAAGTAGTATTCACCTTGATAGTATTCTTCACTCTCTATGTACTTTACAGAGAGAACTAAGGTCAGATATGTAGCAAGTATAAATATTCCTTTCAGTATCAAAGAAAACCTATCAATAACATAACTTCCTTCAAATAAATACCTATTTGTTTCTTGTGAAAACCACAATGTAATAATTGGTATTAACGAGGCAACAGTTCCTACAACTGAAAATATAGCTATTAAGTACTTATTCTTTCTTCTTAAAATTAAATCAAGAGACAAAGCCCCAACAATAGTAAATATAATTATTAGTTCAGGCGCTAAAGCATGGTAGTCAATATTAATTTCAACCCCCAAATGCAACTTGTAACATACTAACAACAGCATCGTTTGTTGCACCAAATATTAACTTTGGAAATATGCCGATAATTACTGTGAAGATTACTAACGGTATCCAGGCAGCTAGTTCGTATATGTCAGCATCATGAAGATCCTTATCAACCCACTCGTCAGACGGTTCTCCGAGATTAACTCTTTGAAGCATCCATAAAAGATACCCGGCTGTTAGTACTGTTCCTACTGCACCAGCAACCATTGATGCTCTAAAAACTGTCAGATCAAGACCTGGGAGGGGATTAAAGGCTCCAAGTAATGCCATGAACTCACCCCAAAAACCTGCTAAGCCTGGGAGACCTAAGGAAGCCATAGCTGTAAATGCTAAGATAGCTCCTGTTTTTGGTAATAGTTTCATATTTCCACCTAGCCTTGATATCTCTCTAGTGTGATATGTGTGTGACATTGATCCAGCAAGGAAAAAAAGCAATCCAGTAATTACACCGTGTGCAATCATTCCAATCATTGCTGCATTAATTCCTATGGGAGTTAATGTTGCAATTCCAAGCATTACAAAGCCCATGTGTCCTACTGAAGAGAATGCTATCAATCTCTTCAGATCTGTTTGTGCAAGACATGCTAAGGATCCATATATAATCCCTATCGCAGCAAGAATCGCAATAGCTGGAGCCCACTCTTTAGCTTGTTGTGGAAGTATTGGTATTGCAATCCTAACAAATCCATACGACCCTAGTTTAAGAAGAATAGCTGCAAGAATAACAGACCCTACAGTTGGTGCAGCTGTATGAGCATCAGGTAACCATGTATGGAGTGGCCACATTGGCACCTTAACAGCAAAACCTAAAAATAATGCAGCAAAGACAAGAGTTGCAAATGTTCCAGTAAAGGCATTGTTTGATCCAAGAATGATCAATTCAGGAATACTGAATGTCTTACCCCCTCTGTAATAAAGCCCCAAAAATCCAAGGAGCATAAATGCAGAGCCAAATAAAGTAAATATAAAGAATTTAATACTCGCATACAGACGTGTCTCTACCTCTCTTTTGATTCCTGAAACGGAAATCTTCTTATTATCACCCCAAATTCCAATCATAAAATACATGGGAAGGAGAACTAGTTCGAAGAATACAAAGAATAAAATTAAATCAAGAGCAACAAAGGTTCCGTTCATACCTGTTTCAAGTATGAGTATTAAAGCGAATAAACCTTTTGGGTTCTTAGGTTCAGGAAGGTGCTCTAATGAATAAATGATTGACAACATAGTAATAAAAGTAGATAAAACTAAAAGTGGTAAAGAAATCCCATCAACTCCGGTTTCATAGTAAGAATTGATACTGTCAATCCAACTTAATTTCCCTCCAAGTTGAAAGATCTCTGCTTTTGAGAAATCAAATAAATACAGCATTACAAGACTGACTAAGAAAACAAAAACAGATGTTCCTAATGAAACAAGTTTAATGATTGCCTCATTAGCTTTCGGAATCAAAAGCAATGCAAGGGCTCCCAGTAAAGGAAAAAATACAACAATACTTAGTGCCAAGTTGTTTCCTAACAAATCAAAAAATGCTACTAAATCCATAACTACCTCCTAATATAAAACAAAAATAATAATACTTACTACTAAGACCCCAGAAAGAAAGAGAGATAGATACTGCTGGACTCTTCCTGTCTGAATTAACTTAAGTTGACCCCCAACATTTTCAGTCCCTACGGAAACAGAATTAACTACCTTATCTATACCTCCTTGGTCAAGATTGGAATAAAGAACCTTCCCAAAGAATGACATCAATAAAGCTACATTGTTAATAAATCTATCGATTACATTGCTGTTAAATCCATTCACAGCTTTTGCTATAGAAGACTTGATAGGGTTTACTATACCCTTGAGATAAAAGTCATCTAAGTAATATTTATTTTCAAGTATCCCCCATATTGGCTGAATCTTGATTTTCTGATCTCCGGTTTCAGCATCACCAAACTTCATATAAAGTAGGTAGGCAACAGCTATGCCAGCAACACCTGCGGAAAGTCCAAAAAACATAGCAACTAAATCGAAGCTCTCAGGATGGTATTCCTTAATAGGTATGACTCTAGTTCCAACCCAAGATGTAAATCCCGTATATACTCCTGGAATATTGACCCAGCCAGATATCACAGCCAAAACACTTAATGCAATTAGGGGGATTGTCATTAGTTGCTCTGACTCATGAGGATGACCATGGCCTCTATACTCTCCAAAGAAAGTCTTAATCACTGCCCTAGTCATATAAAAAGAAGTTATGAATGCCCCAAAAGCAGCAACAGCAAAATAGAGTGTGTATCCTTCGTGAGATAATGAAGCTAATATTTCATCTTTGGAAAAGAACCCTGCAAGTGGTGGTAATCCAGCTAAAGCAACGGTTCCAATAATAAAAGTTTTAAATGTTTTGGGCATAACATCCTTTAGCCCTCCCATTTCTGACATGTTGTTTGAATGAACTGCATGAATAACTGAGCCTGCACCTAAAAACAATAGAGCTTTAAAGAAAGCATGAGTCCAAAGATGCATTAGTCCTGCCGTATATGCACCTGCGCCAATAGCAGTTACCATGTAGCCAAGCTGACTAACTGTTGAATATGCTAAAACTTTTTTAAGGTCATCCTGAACAATCGCAAGACAACCACCAAAGAAAAGTGTAAGGACACCAACCAGTAGGACTAATTCTCTTGCTGGAGCAGCCACCCCTTCATAAAATGGAAACATCCTAGCTAACAGATAAACCCCTGCCGTAACCATAGTTGCAGCATGCATGAGTGCTGATACTGGAGTTGGACCAGCCATCGCATCTGGTAACCAAACATGGAGAGGGAACTGTGCACTTTTACCCATTGCGCCAATGAAAAGCAGTACCCCAGCAATCAAAGCAATGTTCGAAATATTCTCGTTACCGTGTGTTGCACTATAAAGAATCTCAGAAATTCTAAAGGTTCCTACAGACAAAGCTAACATTATTATTCCAATCATTAGCCCTACGTCCGCAACTTTATTTGTTATAAATGCTTTCATAGCTGCAGATGAATTCTCTTTTTCTTCCCAATAGTGACCAATTAGTAAATATGAACAGACGCCTACTAGTTCCCATCCGATAAGTAGCTGTAAAAGAGTAGGGGAAGAAACTAGGACAAGCATTGATCCTGCAAATAAGGTTAAAGAAGTAAAAAAGAAAGTATATCTAATCTCACCTTTCATATACTCAACTGCATATATAAATACCAAAAGGGAAACCGTTCCAACTACGAAATACATCATAATAGATAAACCATCAACAACCCATCCGAACTCGAGACTCAATTTGCCAATTGATCCAACCTGGACATAAAATTCATTAACTACACCCTTTGTTATATTTAATATCAATAGTGAAAATGAATAAAGAAAGATAAATAATATAGATCCAACTGCTATCTCTGCACCACCATATGGTAACTTCTTCCCGAAAAATGTTATTGCCAAAGCAGCTATAAAAGGGAGGACAACAATTGTCCATGCATACTCTGCCAACACCCCTCCGTCAGTAAAACTCTTTGCTTCTGCAAAGAACTTAGGGAGAAGTAGGTTATGATTTACCATTTTAATAAATCAAAGTCATTCAAGTTGGCGGTTTGTCTATTCCTGAAAACCATAAGGACTATAGCTAGACCTATTCCTACTTCTGCTGCTGCAACTGTAATGATAAATATAGAGAAAATCTGACCCTGTAAGAGAGCATCTTTAAGGTATGCATCAAAAAGAATAAAATTAATATTTACAGAATTTAACATCAACTCTATTGCAAGAAGAACCATTACAGCATTCCTTCTCACAAGAATCCCATATATACCAAGAGAAAATAGACCAGCAGCAGTTACTAATATTGGAACAATATTCATATTTGGTCCTCTGAAATCAGTGCAGCATCTTTTCGTGCTAATGCAATACCTCCAATAAGTGCAGCCAACAACACAAAGGAAACTATTTCAAATGGAAGCACAAACCTTCCAAGCAGTATAAGCCCAATTTTTTCTATTGTTGCCCCACTTTCCACAGAAACCTCTCCGCTGAATGAGGTTATTAATCCATAAGAAATGCTAAGAAATATTCCAAGAGAAACTAGTGCAGGAATTAATTTTTTTTCATTATCTAATTCTGCATTAACACCTAAAGGAGCTCTAGTAATCATAATTCCAAATAAAAATAGGACTATCACCGCCCCAATATAAACAAGGACTAAAACCCAAGCAACAAAGTCAGCTGATAACAATAAAAATAATGCAGCTGAAAGAGCAAGAGCTAAAACTAGTGAAATAGCAGCATGAATTACATTAGACGTGGTCACAACCCTTATCCCTGCGAGAAACATTAAAAACAAAACTAAATATGTTACAACCTCATACCAATTCATAATTTAACTCTCCAAGGCTTGTGTTTCTGGAACGGTTTCAAGCCATTCGTTTAATTTCTCTTTATCATGTAAAAGACTGGTCATTTTATATTCAGAGTACTCATAATCAGGAGACCAAAAGAGAGCATCGAAAGGACAGACTTCGACGCATATCCCGCAATACATGCAAAGAGCATAATCTATATCAAATCTATCCAAAACTGCTCTACTTCTTTCTCTTCCTCCAGGCCTTGAAGGAGGTTGCAACTCTTTGTGTCCTTCAATATATATACACCAATCTGGACATTGTCGAGCACATAGCATGCAACTTGTACAGGCTTCTTCATCGAGTGCAATCACTCCACGTGCTCGTGGTGCTAATTTTTCCTTTTCAAAAGGGTAATTTACAGTTACATTCTTTTTGAAAAGATTTGAAAAAACAATAAACATTCCTTTGAGAAAACCTGGTATCCGTAATTTAAATTTTGGCATTATAGAACTACTTTCATAACAGAAGTCACAAGAATATTAAGAAGGGAGAGAGGGATTAATATCTTCCAGGCTAGACTTTGAAGTTGATCTTCTCTGAATCTTGGAAATGACCACCTTATAAGTATGAGAACTGCTGCCAGAGCAAATGTCTTAGTGATTAAAACTAAAGGTCCGTAGAAATTTACCCATTCAACTGGGAGAAGAGGAATGTGGTACCCTCCTAAAAAGAGAGTTGATGCTATTGCACACATTACAAAGAGGTTTATATATTCAGATATATAAAATAACAAAAACCGTATTCCCGAATACTCAGTCAAAAAACCACTTACAAGTTCAGATTCTCCGATTGGCATATCAAAAGGGACTCTCATCATTTCTGCAGTAGCTGCAACCATAAAAATCAGAAAAGCTAATCCTTGACCAGCTACTACAAAAGGAAATCCCCACTCTTTTTGAGCTTCAACAATTCCAACTAAGGACATTGTCTCAGCTTGGATAACAACACCTATTACAGCAAGAATTAATGGTAATTCATATGCTATCAGCTGTGCTGCTGCTCTTAGTCCCCCCATCATTGAATACTTATTTGCAGAAGACCATCCAGCAGTTAAAACTCCAATGGTAGAGAGAGAACTAATAGCTAGTAAATAAAATACTCCAAGCTCTAAATCTCTTACTATTAACGTTGGACTTGCTGGGATAATTACAAATAATCCAAAAACAGATACAAAAATATATGCTGGAGCCATTTTGAATACAGTCTTATCTGCCTTTGTTGGAACTATATCTTCTTTTTGAATAAATTTAAGTACCTCAGCAATAGGAAAGATTAAACCCCTTAGACCAACATGTAAAGGTCCTGGCCTTCTTTGCATATAGGCACTTCCTTTTATCTCAATAATTGTTAGAGCCAAAGCCATAGCTGGTGCTATTGCTGCAACGACAGCTATCTTGATACCCAGTTCTAATCCAAAACTCATCTATCTACATCTCCTAGTACAAAGTCAAAACTTCCCAGTATTGCCAAAAGATCTGGAACTAAAACACCTTCCAGAATCCAAGGAAGAACTGAAATGTTACTAAAAGAAGCTGTCCTTATCTTTAACCTGTATGGACCTAAACCGCCTTCTGATATAACATGGTACCCCATTTCTCCTTTTGGATTTTCTGCTCTGACATAGCATTCTCCCTCAGGCACTTTAATTATCTTTGGCACTTTTGCTTGAAGAGGTCCTGAAGGCATAGAATCTATAGCTTGTAAAATAATCTTTGCTGACTCCCTCATCTCTTGTAATCTAACAAACCATCTATCAAAAGAATCTCCATTTTCACCTGTTGGAATTTCATAGTTAAATTCGCTATAGGGTAAATAATCTGTTGTGCTTCTTAAATCAAACTTGACTCCAGATGCCCTAAGAATAGGTCCCGATACGCCATAGCTTACTGCTATTTCTGAAGGTAACACTCCAACACCTTTTGTTCTTGCAATAAAAACTTCATTGCCACCCACCAAATCTTCAAATTTATCACAGGCCACTAGAATTTTCTCCATTGCATCCCTAGTTTCACTGTAAAATCCTGCAGGTAAATCTTGGATGTCTTTCTTTGTAGTAGGGCCTGCTCCTGCAGCTGGCTTTACCCCACCAATACGATTGAAGTTAGGATGAAATCTCCCTCCAGTTACTGACTCAATAAGATCTAGGACTCTTTCTCTATCTTCCATGGCATAAAAGAGTGGTGTTAATGCACCAATTTCTAAAGGGAAAGCACCATTAAAAACAAAATGAGATGCAATTCTTGCCATCTCAGTAAGAATTAACCTAATGTGTAAAGCTCTTTCAGGAACTTCTACCTCCATTAATTTTTCTGCAGCAGCAATAAATGGAATCTCATTAGCAAAACCAGAAACCCAATCAATACGATTAACCAATGTTGTAATTTGCGGATATGTCCTTACTTCAGCAAGCTTTTCATATCCTCTATGCATATACCCAAGGACAGGCTGGACGTTAAAAATCTGTTCGCCATCAACCTTTGCTACAAGTCTAAGAACCCCGTGCGTTGAGGGATGTTGGGGTCCAATATTAAGGGTCATCCCTTCAGTTTCTATTTCTACTGATACAGAAGTCTCAGAAACGAAAGGGACATTCTCTGTATTCATTGTTGAAGTCATTCTTCTTTCTCGCTTTGGTCTTCTTCTGATTCTGGCATAGGCTCTACATCTACCTCTCCAGGCCATGGCTTAACCTCTCTAGTTAAAAGTTCGTAAGATTTTAAGAGAGGGTTGCCTTCAAATCCATCTGGTAGATATAGTTTTATTAGATTTGGGTGTCCTTCAAAAGAAATCCCAAACATTTCAAATGCCTCTCTCTCATGCCAGTTAGCTCCAGGAAAAACATCTATAAGAGAAGCTATACTTGGATTATCTTTTTCTATTTTTGTTGAGACAACTACAAAATTTCCATCAGTAATATCTGACAAACAGTAAAGGATTTCAAAGGAAGGTTCTACTTCTTCTTTTGGAGGGTCTCCAAAAGATACTTCGTTTTCCCAATCAACTGCAGATAGCCATGAAAAAAAGACTAGTCCGTGTTCGTCTTTTAATTGTGTTGCTACTTCAACCCAATTTTCTTTTTGCACATGAATCTTGAATGTGTCAAGATTATTAGTAGTCTCTGAAAAAGTAGAGGACAATTGATCTTGCAAGGAAATATTCTCAGACTGATTCATTTTTGTTTTCATTCCATTTTTCTTTAAGGTCTTCTTTCTTTATCTTCTCCTGAAGCAAAATTATTCCTTCTTGGAGAGCTTCTGGTCTTGGTGGACATCCTGGTACATATACATCCACTGGAATAACTTGATCTACTCCTTTTGTCACTGAATATGAATCCCAATAAGGACCCCCGCTGTTAGAACATGAGCCCATTGAGATAACATACTTTGGTTCTGGCATCTGATCATAAAGTCTTTTTATCGATGGGGCCATCTTGTCTGTTACAGTTCCTGCAACAACCATTAAGTCTGCTTGCCTTGGAGAAGCAGGAAGTGGAATAATACCAAGCCTCATAAAATCGTGCCTTGGTCCACTAACTGCCATTACTTCAATGGCACAACAAGCTAAACCAAATTGAAAATACCATAGGGAATAGGCACGTGCCCAGTTAAAGATTGAGGATACAGGTTTGGGTAAACCAAATTTATCAATTACTCCCACTTTAGGACATCCTTTCGTATGGCGTAGACCAACCCCAATACAAGAATAAAAATAAAAATAAGCATCTCAATTAGACCAAAGTAACCAAGGGTTTCTAAGTTGACTGCCCAGGGGAAAATAAATATTGCTTCAACGTCAAATATTACAAATAAGAGTCCGAAGATATAATAACGGACATATGTTTGGCTCCACCCCTCTCCGACAGGATCTACCCCACATTCATAAGTGCTTAATTTTTCTTCCGTAGGATTATTTGGTTTAAATACTTTAGCGAGGCCCAAAAAAATGGACATTAAAACAAAACCCATAAACAAGAACGTTAAAACTGTTGCATAATCCTGAAAATACGAACTCATATTATTATCTTATCCCCTATCAAAAAATACTAGTTTTATAACAGAGTAGAGTAGGAGAAAAGTAAATAAATTATGAAAATGTATCCACCAAACATAGTTGACTTAAGCAAAGAGTTGGTAAATACAATTCTTAAAGAGGAGATATACAAGAATAATTCAAATTTACTTCATGGAATGAGTGAGGGGAAGAAAGTTCTATTCTTTTTACTAGATGGTCTCGGTAGTCACCAACTTGAATCTAATGAGGGACTTCTTCTTGAAAACAGAGTATTGGATTTAAATACAACCTTCCCATCAACAACTAATGTTGTTTTAACTAGTTTCTGTACAGCATCTATGCCACGAGAACATGGTGTATTGAGTTACTTTATGTTCGATCAAGATTTTGGAGGAATATTTAATGCTTTAGTCTGGAATAAAGCTGAAGAGAACATTATTAAAGCAGAGAACTATTTAGATAAAAAGACCATCTGGGAAATATTCAGGGAACACAAAGTGAGCCCAAGTGTTTTCCAACCAAATGATTTATCTACTTCTATATTGTCAAAAAATATTTATAAAGGAGCAAAAATCACCACCTACGAAACCATTGAGAACTTGTTCGATAAATTAATAGAAAATAAAGAAAATTTATCTAGTTTTACATTTGTTTATTATCCACCAATTGATCTTGCTGGTCACGTTTATGGAAGCTCCTCAAAAGAATATACTGAAGAGATAGATACTTTTGAAACACATTTCGAAAAATACTTAGGGGAACTTTCAAAAGATTTCTCAATCATCCTAACCGCAGACCATGGAATGGTAGACATTGAAAAGGAGAACCGAATTAAAGTTGACTCTTCGAATGAGTTAATCAAAATTTTTGGAGACAACAGATCAGTGTTTATTAATGGGGAGATTGATTTAGCAGAAAAGTTATTGGACTCTATACCTGGAGAATTTATAACGACAGATCATATGAATGCACTTTTAGGAGACGGTAGCAAACATCCTGAATATGAGCTTAGAAGCCCTCAACATTGTTTTTTACCAGATGAAAAATTTGCAGTTGTTCCTTCTCATTTAAATGACTCCTTGACTGGATACCACGGAGGTCTTACAGAAAAAGAGATGCGTATCCCTCTAATTATCTTTGATTAGATCTTTTTCAATAAGAATATTCTGAACCCAATCTCGTATCCCAGTTGAAACCTCTACATAAAATTTAAGTTTTTCATCATCAGTCCCTTCATAATTAACCGGATCTGGAAAAGACTCATGAATTGTCTCAACCTGGTCGAAAACAACTGGACAAGACTCTTTCGCATTATCACATACTGTTATAACTAGGTCGAAAGCAAAAGATTTATAATCTTCAACATTATTAGTTAAATATGAAGAAATATCAATGCCAAAACTATCCATAGCTTCTATGGCAAAAGGGTTTACTTTCTCTGCTGGCTTTATCCCTGCACTGTAAACTTCAATTTCGTTGGAGAAATTTTCAAGCCACCCTTGTGCCATCTGTGACCTACAAGAATTGCCAGTGCAAAGTACGAGTATCTTCATAAGTAAATCATAAACCAAAAGAGATTCAACTAGAATATAATTGTGTTCAATAATTTATCAATATGTTTATTAGCTATATAGGCCTACTTGTAGTAATCATTATGATCTTTCTATTTAGGAAAAAAATAAAGTAATGGATTATAAAAATCATATAGAAACGGTAATCAAAAATTTGGAAGCTCTTGTCAAAAAAATGGCCGACTCGAGAGAGGAAATAGCAGAAAACCGTATTGAAAAAGCTTCTGAAAGCCTAAATTATATTGAAGTTGAATTACAGAAACTAGCTGGTGAGGTAGCTCGATTAAGGTTTCAGATTGAGAAAAGAGATTAAGTTGGGAAAGTAGTTACTTCTGTAACCTCTATATCAACTGTATCTCCAGACTCATATATAGTAGTTGGACCCATTCTTGATCTAAATATATCTCCTTGTTTATTCTCAAATGTAACTATCTGATCGTGTCCATAAAAAATACAATCCCTAACCCTATAGTCCCCTTTTGAATCAAGCTTTAAAAGAATACATTCTGGCCTAATTGATACATTAAGATTCCCGTCATAAGCACAAACGAAAGTTCCCAATTTTGTTCTAACTCTTCCATCACTAGATTCTCCTTGTAGGATATTTGGATCACCAACGGAATTTGCAACATTTTTAGATACAGGATTGAGATATATTTCTTGAGGGGTAGCACTCTGAATAATTTTTCCATCCTCTAAAACACTTACAATGTCACAGACTGAAAGTGCCTCTTCTTGATCATGAGTAACTAAAACTGCAGTTGTATCTGTTGACCTAAGCAATGAAACAACTTCTTCCCGTAAATCTCTTGCCATGTGTGCATCTAAACTAGTAAATGGCTCGTCTAATAAAATTATCTCTGGATTAGGAGCTAATGCACGAGCTAGTGCGACTCTCTGCTGCTGCCCTCCGGAAACTTCTTGTGGAAATTTGTTTCTATATGCTTTAAGTGAGCATAACTCTAATACTTCCTCAACTCTTCCATTTTTTACTTCATCCTTGTTGAGGCCAAAAGATATATTTTTTTCAACAGTTAAGTGAGGAAAAAGTGCATAATCTTGAAAAACCATTCCAATATTTCTATCTTCTGGAGCTACCCAATCATTATCATCAACTAATACTTTATTTGCCATCTCTATTCTTCCAGAATCTGGTCTATCAAATCCTGCAATGAGTCTTAATGCTGTAGTTTTTCCAGAACCAGACATGCCTAATATTCCAAAAATCCCACCTTTCCAAATATCTATATTGAAACTTGTAAGGACTTCCTCGTTGCCATATTTCTTTGCAACGTCTCTAGCTCTAATTATTAAATTATCAAATACCATTTACTTAACTAAATCTCTCGTACTTAATATATAAGTAGGAAATGCGCTTATTGCCAACAAAATAAATGAAGAAAATGCTGCCTGAGTAAACATTCCCTCTGATGCGTAGGACCAAATATCAACAGCCATAGTATTCAGCCCTGTAGGCCTAAGAAGTAGTGTTTGTGGGAGTTCTTTCATGGTAGATAGAAATACTAAAGCTCCTCCTGCAATCAAACCCCTATAAATTAGTGGGAAAGTTATCTTTCTAAATGTTTCAAATTCTGACATTCCTAATCCTTGACTTGCATCAAGGTAAGACCTTCTTACTTGCTCCATTGAAGCTTCTCCTGCTCCAACAGCCTGTGGTAAAAATACAATTAAGTAAGAAATGACTAAAGCATAAAAACTTTGATATATTGATGGAAAAATCTTTATAGAAATAAATAACAAAGACACGCCGACAGCAATATGTGGAAGTCCATACAGAGCTAACATAACTCGCTCAATAAACCGACCTAATCTCGATCTATATTGAGATATCATAATAACAACTGGAGTAGCAACAAATATTGCAGCAATAGAAGTAACCGATGAAGCTGCAAATGAACCTACTACTCCTCCAAAAGCTGCTCTAACATCATTGCCTGCATTAAGCCCTCTTATGAGCCAATAGCTTAATACTGATATTGGGAGAATGAGAGATAGGGTAATTAATCCGACAAGTACAATGTATATAATAATTTTATTTCTTCTGCTGACTTCTTGTTTTCTCGCTAACCTTGGGGTTCCAGATACTGCAGCAGACCTTGCAAGTCGTGTGCTCCTTTGAAGGACACTAAGAGCTAAGGCTAACATCATCAACAAGCCTGAATAAAAGATTACTGGGTCTCCATCAATTTTGAATGTGTAGTAACTATATATAGCTTTTGTTACTGTTGAATACCTCATTAATGAAACAGCTCCAAAGTCTGAAATCACGTATAACCCCACAAGTAGGCCGGAAAATATAATTGGCTTTTTCAGTCGAGGGAGAACTACGCTTGTATATACTTGTAATCTACTTCTCCCTAGAGATCGAGCAGCTTCTTCAACGGAGACGTCTAAATTCTTCAATGCACTACTACATATAAGCTGAACATAGGGATAGGTAAATAAAGAAAGTACGAGCCAAGACCCTATAAATCCATCTAGACCAGCAATCTCAGTTAGCCCTTGTCCTCTAAAAAGCTGAACAAACAAACCTTTTGGAGAGAAAGCAGAAACGTATGTCAAAGCTCCTATATATGACGGAATGACCAGGGGGAGGGCACATAAAGTAAACCAAATTGTTGAACCCTTGATGTCTATTCTCGTTAGAACAATAGAAACAAATAATCCAATAAAAAGACTGGTAAGAACAACTGCAAAAAATAATGAAATCGTATTTAAAAATAAACTTATAACATCCCACGACTCAAAAAAACTTGAAAGAGACCTGGAAAAGGTAAAGAACCTCCAAATAATATATCCTATTGGAGACATAAATGTAACAAATATAATCAAGTTTGCTGCAAAAAGTAACTTTGGCGCTTTCATAATTAATACCCAATTAAAAGAATATATCTAATTATTTGTTATATAAAGAAAAATCTGACCAGATTGTAATCTGGTCAGATTTATTCGTAGGGGTAAGCTAAAGGAACTCTTCTATAACTAGAAGAGAAACCCTAAACTCTCTATTTTCCGGGGGGAATCTAGATTACCTAGGGTTATCTCCTTATAATCTTTTCCTTAATATCCTGCCTGAGCAATAAGTTCAACTGCTTTTTCTTGCCATAAAGCAAGTGCAGACCAGTTCAAATCAGCTGGTGAATTCAAACTATCAAGCTCTGGAAGAAGTGCATTAGGAGTTATCCCTGCAACTAGAGGGAACTCAAATACAGTGTTAGTGAAATGCTCTTGTGCACTTGTTGAGTGTAGATACTCAATAAATGCATGTGCAGCTGCTTTGTTTTGACTAGAAGACAAAACGCCTGCGCCTGCTGGCATTACCATTGCACCACATCCTCCATCAAGATATACGTTCTTTACAGGACTATCGCCATTTTCAGCTAATACCCTTAAAGTGTAGTAATGGTTGATCATTCCAATATCAAGCTCACCAGCATCTGCTGCTGCAACCTGAGGTGAGTTCTTTGGATACTCTGTGTAGTCGAGTGCATTGATGTTAGTCAACCATTCTGCAACCTTATCTTCTCCATCAAGTTCAATCATGCAAGTTATCATTGCAATGAATGAAGAGTTCGTAGGAGCTAGACCAAGCCTTCCTCTAAATTTCTCATCTGCGAGACCGTATATAGTTGAAGGTAGTTCTGCATCAGTAACATCTCTTGTGTCAACAACTAAAGATCTTGATCTTCCAGATGTTCCAACCCAGAAACCTCTTTTATCAACTGCCCATGAAGGAACATTGTCTAACACATCACTAGGTAAGACGTCAAACAATCCTTCTTTGGCTACAACACCCAAACTAACTGGATCTTGAGAAAAGAAAACGTCTGCTGGACTAATCGCACCTTCAAGAGCTAAAGTACTTGCTAAAGCAGCACTCTTTGCATATCTTACTTCGACCTCTACTCCGGTCTCAGCAGCGAAAGCAGCAATTACATCAGCTACTAAACTTTCTTTTCTACCACTATAGATAACAAGTTTTCCACCAACCTCAGCCTCTGGCTCAGATAAAGCATCTGCTACAGCAGCTGCAACTTGAGCATCAGATACTTCTCCAGGGGTACCTGCTTCTCCTTGTGGTCCTGCTTCTCCTTGTGGTCCTGCTTCTCCTGCACAAGCAGCAAAAAGCATCAACATTACAAGAAGAAAAGCTATTTTACTTTTATTCTTCAATATTTCTCCTTAAATATTTACAATTATAGATGTTAATAGTACTTAACAGTTATGGTAAATTAATTTTAACTTTTTTTCCTACGATTAATGATTCCAAAAGCTTAATTAATTTATCTGAATCGTTTAAGCAGGGTATATATTTCATACTCTCTCCACCCGATTGCATAAAGGTCTCTCTCCCTCTAATATTTATCTCTTCTAATGTCTCGAGACAATC